>Ga0302309_10002376_pt1 | contig 15701 bp, 13 predicted proteins | sample III_Palsa_N1_1_FD_200453 | JGI IMG/M metagenome (GOLD analysis project Ga0302309, IMG submission 200453) | Peat permafrost microbial communities from Stordalen Mire near Abisko, Sweden - III_Palsa_N1_1 | ecosystem: Environmental > Terrestrial > Soil > Palsa > Peat permafrost | place: Sweden... | reverse complement strand
TGTCCCCAGGCCAGTGTGGCGGCCCAAAAACCCATGATCTCGATATCTTGTTTTTTGGTGAACAGGTGCGGGATGCTTACCGGGTCGTTTTTGATGAACCCGGATTGGTTGTATTGAACAACTTTGGCATCAAGGAAGGATTTGAGATTATCGACCATACAAATTTGTGATAATCCTGCTATCACAATAGTGACAAACCCTTGAATAACTCAAGTATATGCTCAGCTTTTAATTTATTAACAATACTGTGCTTTGTAGGATCATCTATTTGATAAGTTGAAGTCCAAATAACTTCAAATCCTCTTTTTGAGGCCAAATTATCTACTGCGGCTACAGTATCACCTCTCGTCCTTGTAGTGCAAAGAATAATATCGCAGTTAAATTTACTTTCCAAATCAAAAAGTCTGTTTTCCAAGTGAGTGTTGGGATCTCCTTGACTTTCTATACCAACAATTACGCCCTTTACCTCTACAACAAGCCGAAAATCGTAAACAGGGGGTATACTTAAAGGTATAGGATATATTAATTTATATGATGGATACGTGCTTAATAACAGGTTGGCAAACTCTCTTAATGTATCAGTTTTACCTTTATCTGCCGAGTTCCAAATAGCTAAAATTGTTTTCATATCTATAGTTTAAGTTTTATATATAAATTATTGTTTTAAAGCCTGATCCAGATCATCCAGCAAATCATCAATATCCTCCACCCCTACGCTAAAACGCAGCAGGCTGTCGACCACGCCAACTTTTTCGCGTACTTCTTGGGGGATAGAACCATGCGTCATGGTAGCCGGGTGATTGACCAATGATTCTACACCGCCTAATGATTCAGCCAGTGTAAACACTTTAAATGATGAGGCTACCTTAAAAGTATCTTCCAGCGTAGCATCTTTAATGGTAACGGAGATCATGCCGCCGAAATCAAGCATCTGCCTGGCAGCTACCGCGTGGTTCGGGTGGTCTTCAAAACCGGGCCAGTATATTTTGTCTATTTTCGGGTGAGATCTTAAAAATTCAGCCACTTTGCGGCCATTCTCACAATGGGCTTTCATGCGCAGGTGCAGGGTTTTTATACCCCGAAGCACCAAAAAACTATCCATCGGGCCGGGTGTAGCGCCGCAGGCATTGTAAATAAACCACAGCTTTTTGTAAGTTTCCTCGTCGTTCAACATTAAAGCGCCCATCACCACGTCGGAGTGTCCGCCGATGTACTTGGTAACTGAATGCATCACAATATCAGCCCCCAGGTCGATAGGATTTTGCAGGTATGGCGAGGCGAAAGTATTATCAACTACCAGTTTCAGGCCATTCTCTTTGCTGATCTTTGCCACCGCTTCAATATCCACAATTTGCATAGTGGGATTGGTAGGTGTTTCAACCCAGATCAGCTTCGTATTGTCATTTATATAGTTAAGGATGTTTGCAGGATCACTGAAATCTATAAAATGGAATTTGATGCCATAGTTGGCAAATATTTTAGTGAAAATACGATATGATCCGCCGTACAAATCATTTCCGGTAATTACCTCATCACCGGGTGAAAGCAGCTTCATCACAGCATCTGTAGCACCCATACCGCTCGAAAAAGCCAATGCATAGTTGGCGTTCTCCAGCGCAGCCAGGCAACCTTCCAAAGCCTTGCGTGTAGGATTTGTACCGCGCGAATATTCATAACCCTGGTTATCACCGGGCGCTTTTTGCCAGTAGGTTGATGTCTGGTATATCGGCGTCATCACCGCGCCGGTTGATGGATCGGGCTCCTGGCCCGCGTGTATCGCCTTTGTGGCAAACTTCATTTTATTGTTCATAGTTGATAAATCATGGTTCATGGCCATTAATATCCGATAGGATTATTTCAAAACCATTAAATTTTCGGACAACATTTTTAAGCCATCTTCAATAACCCGGTGTAATATTTTTAATTCGTTATCTGTTAAAATCAGGTCTGAACGATCAGATAAAAATGGCCCGGCTACAGCAAATAATTTATCGTAAACTCTATTTCTTGTGGCCGACTTTATATCACCTTTAAATGGTAAATTAGTTGACACTGAAACATCTGTGCACAAATTCCAAAAATTCAGAAACAACTCATAATCAAAATCGCCACAAGGTTCTAAAAGCCATTGTTGTAGCTTATAAACATCCCAAATCGCTACGCCTCCTTCAATCAGCAACATTTTTTCAGAAGCATAGTCTAAAACAGATATTTCTGATTCAAAGGCGAGAATTTTTCTGTTATTATCGACAACTACACCATCATTGTCATTGGATATCCAAATGATATAGCGTTGATAAAATCCGAAATTTAGACAAACAAGATAATATTTGTTTGAGTCTTCATTCAATATATCCATTACCATACAAACCTCAATAGGCACGCGCAAATAACACTCGCTGTTGCGACGGTCTGCCCGTCAAAATACATCGGCCTTCTTCCAATGGATTATTCAAAGGTATGCAACGGATTGTTGCTTTAGTTTCATCTTTTATCTTTTGCTCGGTTTCGGCAGTGCCGTCCCAATGTGCCGAAAGGAAACCTGGTTCTTCATCAAGCAGACGTTTGAATTCTTCGTAATTGTCAACCTTAGTGATATTCTCATTTCTGAAAGCCAAAGCTTTATTATAGATGCTTTGCTGTATCTCGTCTAACAGACCCTCTATGCGTTGTGCCAAACCATCCTGGCTAACTGTTTCCTTTGTTTTGGTATCGCGGCGGGCCAGTTCAACCGTACCGTTCTGCATATCACGACTACCGATAGCTACCCGCAAAGGCACACCCTTTAACTCATATTCGGCAAATTTAGCGCCGGGGCGGTGGGTATCGCGCTTATCGTATTTTATGGATATGTCCTTTGACTTTAATTCTTTTGACAACGTATCCACAAATTTGGTGATGTTCTCCAGTTCCTCATCGTGTTTGTAAATAGGCACAATAACCACTTGTATGGGCGCCAGTTTTGGCGGCAATACTAAACCGGCATCATCCGAATGCGCCATGATCAATGCCCCGATCAAACGGGTTGATACGCCCCACGAGGTAGCCCACACATAATCAAGCTTATTTTCCTTGCTGGTAAATTTTACATCGAACGCTTTAGCAAAATTCTGCCCCAAAAAATGCGAAGTGCCTGCTTGTAACGCTTTACCGTCCTGCATGAGGGACTCAATGCAATAGGTATCCAGTGCACCGGCGAAACGCTCGTTTGGTGTTTTACGGCCTTTTACCACCGGCAGCGCCAGCCAGTTTTCGGCGAAATCGGCATAAACGTCCAGCATCTGCTCGGTTTCGGCGATTGCTTCATCGGCAGTGGCGTGGGCGGTGTGGCCTTCCTGCCATAAAAATTCGCTGGTACGCAAAAACATACGCGTACGCATTTCCCAGCGCATTACGTTCGCCCACTGGTTAACCAAAATTGGCAGGTCGCGGTAGGATTGTATCCAGCCCCTGTAAGTGTTCCAGATGATGGTTTCCGATGTCGGGCGAATGATCAGTTCTTCTTCCAGTTTAGCATCTTCGTCAACAACTATCTGGCCGTTTTCATCACTTTTAAGGCGATAATGGGTAACCACGGCGCATTCCTTAGCAAAGCCCGCAACATGGCTGGCTTCTTTACTGAAGAACGATTTGGGTATCAGCAGCGGAAAATAGGCATTGCTATGCCCGGTGTCCTTAAACATTTTGTCGAGCACCGCCTGCATTTTTTCCCAGATGGAATAACCGTACGGCTTAATGATCATGCAGCCGCGTACCGGCGAATACTCCGCCATGTCGGCCTTTATCACCAGGTCGTTATACCATTGCGAATAATCTTCCTCTTTACTGATAACACCTTTATTACTCATTATCCTTATAAATTAAACAATATTAGTTTTTGTATAGCTGTCAAAATTATAAATTTAAAGCATATTGGAACACTTTTTAAAGGTAAAAACAGGAAACCTTATTTTAAAAAAGCCGGTTTATCAGGCATAATCTGTAGAATTGTAGCTACGAATACGAGTATACGCAGGCTACACTTTCTACACGCGGAAATAAATCAAAAACTAAATTTACCAGTAGTCAATATCTATATACAGATCGTTAAAGCGATCTATACCCAGGGAAATCGCGTTTAAAATTTCAAAGTGCGGAATGTTCAACATTTAGGCTAAAGCCCGAATCGCCTGATAAACCGGACCGTTGGCTAAAGCCAAACGGCAATTAATTTTATCATTGCCGTCCCATTTAGTGGCTGTTGCACGACTAATGAATTTCAAAAAACAGTTTCTTAAAATTATTTTGAGGCGTTAAGGGTTGAATGTACGTTAACTTCTAACTATCAGTTTGTCTATATACGAATCTCCAAGGGTTCAGCAGGTACTTTTGCGTCCCTCTGCAAAGCTGTTTAGTTGTGCAACAGCCACTTTATGGGACGGATAACTGTTAAAAATGCATCGGCTTCAGCCGAATATTCGCCAAAATAGTTTAAAAGCGATGGCCCTGCGATTTATACCCTGAAACCTTCTTTTGCAATTTTTTGGGTATTATTGTGTGCGGCGTTGCCTGCGTCTTTTCGATTATAAACTATATGGCTTTACTTTTACTTGTTGTAGCTTTTGGCGGGATATTTTGCAGCATCGGCGCAAATTACAAGCCGGCAGGTAAAAGGCATTTGCTGCTGCTAAGCGTTATATTTTTTGCGCTGCTGCTGGGCGTAATGACCGAACTGCTGGGCTATTTCCGCCTCATTAGTTTTCAATCGTTATTTTTTTGCTGGGGAATTATCGATCTCACCCTGATCTGCTATCTCTACTTTAAAAAAAATCAGTCCGCGCTTTTTATAAATGATACCCGCCGCCGGATGAGTTATATACTGCACCGGCTCACCATTTATGAAAAGATCCTTTTAAGCGTTATCGTTTTATTAATGTTGCTGGTGTTTATCCAGGGCATCGCCTATCCGCCCAATAACCGCGATTCTCTTACTTATCACATGGCGCGTATCCCATCATGGATCAGCCACCATTCGGTTGACGCTTACCCTACCCATATCTTGCGGCAGGTATACCAGCCGCCTTTAGCCGAATACATTATACTGCATGTTAACCTGCTTAGCCACAGTGATTATTTTTCGGCTTCGGTACAATTTTTCTTTTTCATTTTTTGTGCTGTCGCGATATCGGCCATCATAAAATCCTTCGGATTGGGTCGCGGTTGCCAGGTTGCCGGGTTTATACTGGCCCTTACCCTGCCCGAAGGCGTTTTGCAGGCATCGAGCACGCAGAATGATTTAGTGGTGGCATTTTTTGTATTGTGCGCCTGCTATTTCTGTTTTAGGGCGATGAAAGAGCCCCGGTTAAGCAATTACCTCGTTTTGGGCTGTTGCACCGGCCTGGCCATTTATACCAAAGGTACGGCTTATATGTACCTCGCCCCGGTATTGCTCATATTTGGCATCGATCTGCTCGTTAAAGTTTTCAAACTTAAAAAGCCGCTTTACTTGTTTTCTGCTTTTTTGGGGATAGTAGTATTGCCTGTGCTCATTAACGCACCGCAGTATTATCGCAACTATAGTTTCAGCGGTAATTTATTAGGTATAGATAAAAACGAAGCTAAATTTTATAGCGTTGAACGGATGGACCCCAAACTTTTCCTATGCAATACGCTAAAAAATGCCGACCTGCATATGGGATTGTTATGCGTACCGCGAATAACTTTCGCCGCGGGAAAAGTGGTGCATAAAGTATTTGAGTGGACAAATGTAAACCTGGACGATACCACCATCACTTATCCTACCGTACGCGGTGTGCCCGGCGACCCGATCTATTATAGCGGGCGGCTGGTTGCTACTCATGAAGACTTCGCGCCCAACTTCGTGCATTTTTCCCTGTTGCTTTTTTCGCTGACAGTGGCTTTGGCAGCGTTATTCAAGGGCAAACGGCACTGGCCGGCGCTGCTATTAGCTATTTCGGTTATTGCTGTAATACTGATCTTTGGCGGTTACCTCAAATGGCAAACCATAGAAACACGCCTGCAAACCGGTATATTTTTAATGGGTATACCCGTGGTATGCTACGCCTGTACGGTAAACAGCCTGTTCCGCAAAGCGGTATTTAGATTTGCCTTGCCATTTTGTATCCTTTACGCGTTGCTGGTATCGGTGTTTAATTTTACCAGGCCTTATATTACGCATTACCGGGTAGTGCACGCCTATACGCTTACCGCGCCTACGGCTATCACCCTCGACAGGTATAAAAAGATGTTTTCCGGTATAGAGATATTGGCCACCTGCAAGCAATACCGGGATATAAAAGACAGCATCCTTCGGCACAATTACAAAAACATCGGACTAATAATAAGCTATAATGATTGGGAATACCCGCTTTTTGTTGACTGCTACACACGCGAGCTTAACCCGGTACATATCAATGTAACTAACTATACCAAAAACATAAAAGGTTATAACCTACCTGTTGATTGCATCGTATCAACCACAACCAATAAACCTTTTATTGATTACATGGGCAGGCGGTTTTATAACCAGGCATTTAAAAATACTGTATTATGGTATTACAGGCCTTTGTAGCATGTCATGGAAATCGCTTTTAAAAATCGCTGTAACTGTAGCTGGCTTTAGTTCCCCTATCGAGAGCTACCGTGTACCCACATCTTTTAATAGGTTCCAACCTTCATAAACATTGTAGAACTTTTGCAGTCCTCTCCATATTGTGGTCATACCCGGAGGTTGCTGTGACTGATAACCTTTCCAACCGCCGTTTCTTGCAATTATCCAGGTGGCCCATCGTAGCTCAGCGGGCTTAAATGGATTTTGCAGTGCGGTTGTTTTACCTTCTGCCACTTTATTCATCGCTTCAAGGCATTGTTGCTGCGAGGTATCGAAGCATATACCAATATCAGGGTGATAGCCCTCCGGCAAGTGATAAGCCATGTGCATCTGCAGTATCTTTAACACTGTATCTAACAACAGGACACACAGCTTACGTATCGCCCAGCCACTTTCTATTTCACTGCCTTCGATATCAAAGCCTTCTTTCTTAAGCAATCTGAATACCTCTTCGATTATCCAGCGGCAGGAATACCATTCAATCATCATTCTTGCCTGGTCGAAGTTCTCTACCGGCCAATTGGTGATCAGCCGCCACAAAACAGGCTCTTTAGCGGGGCTGTTAACTTCCCTTGCTTCGACCGCATATAGCGTTTGGCTCGCTGACGGAGTGCGCCTGGGTGCTTTTACAGACGCTTTGACAAAACGCACCTCGATCTCTGCCTGCCGGGCCGCTTCTTTGCTATGGCTATCTGTACCAATAAAAACGGTATAAGTTCCTGATAAAGCGGCCGCTGCCAGCTCATCCCAAAGTTTGCCATGCGAGTCCAGATGGCGGTTAAAACGTGAACGTATCAACAGGTAAGTCTTTTCGTCAGGAACGTGGGTGAACTGCTCGAAGATGTCTCCCTCGCGATCCTGAATAATGACCACTGCATCTGCTTTTGCTAAACAGAGCTGGGTTTTTTGTGATGTTTCAAGCCATTTATACGATTCTTTTTCCTGTATGGGCAGGCACTGGTAATCCCGCTCATGTTTGCCGGGCTGATTTATCGGCCGTTCCCATAACCGGATCTCTGAAAAGCCCAGCGGGAAACCATTAAAAGCGTCTAATACCAACGACGGATGTACCTTAAAACCCACCTGATCGGTACGCGCCTTATCTAGCGATCCAACCCCGCTATTCTTATTCAGCCGGTTATAATGACTGCTCAGGTTGATCTCTGTGGTATCCTGTATGGCAAGTACGACTTTGCCTTCGGCTGAAGCACTGCAACGGTGCGAAAGTTCTTCCACCAGCTTGCGCTCACTGACTTTGTTATTATGTAATAAGCGATAAAAAGCCTTTTGTTCAGCCCGGCTGAAAGATAAGCCCTGAATACAACTCCGACCCGACTGAAACAGCCGCTTGCTTAATTCCTCGCCTCTTCTTTCGATACGTTTATCTCCAAATCTGTTTGTATAGTTCGCATGTGCCATCATGCAAAACTATTACTTTATACTTGTGGGTACACGGTAGCTATCGAGAGGGGGCGCGTTGGGAAATGTGCGGCTGTAGGGGTGTGTTATAGCAAAGCGGTAGGATTGCATGGTGTATAAACACACCCCTACCATCGCGCAAGGCTTGCACACCCCCTCTCGAGAGGGGATTTTTAAAACAACTCGTATTGAAAGCGATTTCCCTAGTATTACAAGCCTTTGTAGAATATCGACACAAATGTTTTACTATCTTTACTTTATTTTAAATTCATAACTACCGGCATCAATTTCACAGGTTTCACCTACAACTGGTCCTGATTTTTTTTCACTGACTTTTTTCCCTGCCGGGAACCAGATTGTTGCACTTGAATTTGCAGGGATGGTGACATTGTAAATAATTGCTTTCCCATTCTTTTTCCATGACGAGACGATCTCACCATATGGGCCTGTATGCCTCGCTTCAAAATGATCAAGCCCGTCTACAAAATTCGGCCGAAGTAAAATATGCTTAAATCCCGGTTGTGTGTCATCGGCTTTAATGCCACCAAGCGCTTTGTACATCCAGGCGCTTATCTCGCCAAACATAATGTGGTTCAGCGACAGGTCCCTTTGCCGGGTAATATCCCAGTTTTCATATAAAGTAGTAGCGCCATTTACCATCCACCACCCCCACGAAGGGAAAGTATTTTGTGTAGCCAGTCTGTACGCCGTTTGCGCCTGGCCATTATCGCTCAAAGCGCTTAAAATTGCTTTCGCACCAAGTATGCCTGCATCCAAATGGTATTTATCCGCAGCAACGGAATCAGCAAGTATAGTTGCCGCTTTATTTTTCAGGCCATCCGGCACTATCCCCCAGTAAAGCGGCACAGCCTGCTCAGTTTGATGGCCCTGGGCATATACCCCGGTTTTTTGATTAAGATATTTCGCGTTAATAGCGTCTTTAATTTTGTTTGCCAGCGCATTATATTTTGCGTAATCAACCGTCTTTCCAAACATTTTTGCGGCCTTTGCCAGGATATTCACATCCACATAATAATAAACTGAGGATGTAAGCTCAACCGGTGTTTTTGCTTTAACAGGTGCCCAGTCGCCAAGCCCCCAGGTGGTCAATCCAGTAAGATAAAGGTTATTGATGTGGTCTACATATCGTTGTATGTTTCCATAACAGTCTTTTAATAATTTACTATCGCCGTAAAATAAGTAAACATTCCAGGGGATAATGGCTATGGTGCTTGTCCAGTCGGGGCCATTGCCCCATTCATAACCCCAACCGTCAGTCGGAACAATAGAGGGCAGTACGCCATTTGGTTGCTGCTCGTCGCGGTGATCGGCCATCCATTTTTCATAGATGGTAATGCCGTCGAAATTATATAAACCAGTTTCACTTGCTATGTGGGCATCGCCTGTCCAGCCATTCTTTTCGCGCTGCGGGCAATCGGTAGGGTACCCAAATAAGTTTGACAGGTAAGAACTGTTAGTAGCTTGCCATATTTTATTTATTAGGTCACTTGAAGCTTTAATACTGCCCATTGGTGCAACATCACTGTGCATAAAATAAGCTACAAGATTTTGTTTTGTTAGTTTGATGGGCTTATTGCTGGTTACCTCTATATATTGAAAACCTTTATAATTAAACCGGGGCATAAAAGACTCTGTACCTTTTCCATTCAGCTTATAAATATCGGTGCCATAAGGATCGGCGTCACGGGTGGGTTTTGATAGAAAATAATCCACATTACTTTGATCAATGTTACCGCTTTTGTCCAGCTTTTCGGCGTGGGTAAGGCGGATAACTGTACCGGGATCACCTTTTAATGTCATTTGGCTCACGCCGGCAATATTCCTGCCCATGTCGAAAATATAAGTGGTGTCATTTATCTTCCGCATGCTTACCGCCACAATTTTCTCAACGTTGCGTATCGGCTGCAGAGCCTGAGAAACAATTTTTTGCGATGGCGCTTGCCGGTTGTTTACATTACGCCATTTACTATCGTCAAAGTAGGGTTTATTCCATCCTGGCTGTTCCAGGTTATCATCATAACGTTCGCCGGTATAAATGCTGTTATAAGTAACAGGGCTGAGTGCCGTTTTCCAGCTTTTGTCGGATGTTATGATTTCTACCGAACCATCGTCATAGGTAATGTGCAGGTCAAGGCAAAAGGTTGGCCGGTTACGCCATGTCGCCTTTTCAAAATCCCAAACACCTATCGACTGGAAGTTATACCACCCGTTGCCAAGCAGTACACCGACTGCATTTTTTCCTTTTTGCAGGGCTGCGGTAACATCATAACTGACATATAAATTGCGCCTGTCGAAGCGGGTGTACATGGGGTCGAGGCGGTGGTCGCCGATCCTTTTTCCATTAATATACAGCTCATACAGGCCAGCAACAGCAATATAAGCCCTTGCTGATGAGATCGTTTTAGCAGTATTAAACACTTTTCTGAAATAAGCGGCCGGTTTAACGTTAACATCGTTATCATCGCTTATCCAGCTTCCTTTCCAGTTTCCCACACCCATCAGGCCGGTTTCAAAACTGGCTGATACAATTTCTGTCTGGGTGCCGTCTTTATCCCACAGTCGCAGGGCCCAATAATATTTTGTGTATGGCTGCAAGGGTTTGCCCTGGTAAGTAACCAGGTTGGATGAAGAATTAATTTTTGCCCCTTGCCAATAATTACCACCTCCATGACTAACTGCAATAGAATCCGTCCCAACTGTTATTTGATAAGTCGTTTGTTTGGCATGCTGCCGGCTATCATCCATTTGCCAGGTAAACCGTGGGTGAGGCGCATCAATACCTATGGGATTGACCAAATATTCGCATTTAAGCGCTGCGGGTTTGGGTGCAGCGGCGTGTGAAGCAGTGAGAAAAAACAGGTTTGATAGGAGGAATAAAAGATTTTTAAACATTTGATGGCAATTTTAACGCGCTGCGAAAATAAACACAGGAGATTACTCCAAAATAAGGAAATTTTAACGAGAGGAGCATCAGAAAACTGCAAGCCATTTATTTGGAATATAAATTCCGATATTGCTATCCGAACAAGTTGATTGTATTGTCCATGCCAAACTTGTATATCATATCCGGTTGCAACGGTGCCGGCAAAACCACGGCAAGTTTTACTATATTGCCTGAATTGCTTAACTGCTATGAGTTTGTAAATGCAGATATTATCGCCGCCGGGTTATCGCCTTTTAAGCCTGAAAGTGTGGCGCTCGAGGCAGGCCGCATTATGCTGCAAAGAATAAATGCCTTGCTTGAAACCGGGGTTGATTTTGCTTTTGAAACGACATTGGCAACCAGGAGTTATGTGTCGTTTATTCAACGGGCAAAAAGCAATGGTTATACCATTAATTTACTTTATTTATGGCTTAGTTCTCCAGAATTCGCTGTAGACCGTGTATTTCAACGGGTTAGTAAAGGTGGTCACAATATTCCAAACGAAATAGTTGAGCGGCGATATTATCGTGGAATAAAAAATCTATTTAATCTTTACATTCCACTTTGCGACAATTGGCTCATTGCACATAACATGGAAAACTATCCACAGTTAATTGCCAAAGGCTCAAAGTTTTTAGGGAATAATGTTATAAATGCTGATATTTGGAATAAGATTATAAAGCAAGTACATGACAAATAAAGCTGAAAAAATCATGGTAGATGAATTTGCTGACAAAGTACTTGCCGGTCTTGAGCTCGCTGCACACCAATTGGTAGAAGTTGCTGCTGCCAACAACGAAAGCCTAATAGTTGGCGATAAAAATGGCAAACCCATTGCCGTACCCGCTAAAGAATTGTTAAAGCTAACCAAATAGCAAATTAACGAATGATGGCTTTGTAAATTAAGTTAAAATGTACTTAAGATCATCAATCATTATTCCATTTCTGATTTTAATGCTGAGTATATCAGCACATGGGCAACGATCTGTTAATACTTATAAATATAAATACACATTAATTACAACCAACTACGGCATTTATTCGGATGACACCACAAAAGCAGTTGGTTCACATCAGAAAACCATCGCAGCCATTACCTTATTCCTTAACAATTACTCGAACGATACACTAAAGTACTGGGGTACTAACAGCACTTATACCAAAATCTTCACCATAATAAATAATAACGATTTCCGTATTCTTAATATCGAAAATAAGGAACCTGGCCTCATCAGGATGAATATACCGCCTCATAGATCGCAAAAAATAAAAGTGCCGATAACCATGCTGCGCGCCCCGAATGGTTTGACGAAATTAACTTTCGGAATGAAATTATTACAATGGGAAAATGATGATTCTCCGCCCAATAAGAAGAAATACCCGATAGATATACAATCCGATGCTTTCCCGCTACGATATGGAAAAAGTGGTATCTATTTCACTATGACAGCTATATTTCTGCCAAATAAAAAATTGAGGCAAGTGTTACCACAGGCAGGTTTTTATGTATTAACCGATAAAGACCAGGCATTGTATAAACTAACAGCCGCCGCCGACAACATTGTAAAACCGGTTGACACTTTGATGTATAGTATGGATGGGTTTGGGAAATTCAAATATTTTACCGTCCACATAAAATTGACTAACAATGATTCAGATACACTGAGGTTTTTTATTATTGACTGCTCAAGCTATGAATCATTTATTACCAACAATGACAAAATACAGATTGGGATATGGCCATGCTTTAAAAATGAACCCACCTGTATAAAAATTCCGCCCCATCAAAGTTATGATCAAATTGTGCCCATTATTTTCAAAGGGAACAAAATCAGGCAAGGCAAAAAATTTAAAATTGGGTTCGCCTTAGTGAAGAATGTTCAACAACACATTGATCTGTTTTCGTTTGATTTATCTGAACATATGAATTCTTACATCTGGAGTAACGAAATAACTATTCCGTAGAGACGCAAAATTTTGCGTCTCTACAAGATTTGTCTACTTCGTTTCCCACCTGAATTTTCTTACACCGATTGCCAGGAATACCAAAATATAACCTATTGTTGCCAGCAGTGCATTGGTAGCGTGCGCATCCCATTTATCCGGCGCCATACCAGCAGCTATTATGGTGTTGACTGTAGCATAGGGCCACCAGTGAAGTATTTGTGCAAGTTGTACTGGTAAATCGCCGCTTTTTTCGAAAGCGGCGCTAAGCGTTCCGACAACAATAAAAAGAAGAAATATCAATCGAGATGTGGAATTTACCGTATCGGGGCTTTTAATAAGGGCAACTATCAACTGTCCCACAGAAAGATAAAATGCTGCGCCTATTATTGCTGTAAATATGGTAATGATATATCCTCCGGCACTAAGACTGATGTGGTCTATATCATAACCCACAATCAGTACAGCTATGGTAATAATCACTATCATTAGCAGCTGTACCATTAGCCTGCTGCCCATAATAGCCCAGGAAGGAATTGGCGCTACGCGCAGGCGTTGAAAAACACCTTTATCTCGGTCGCGGGCTATGGTATTGGAGTAACCCATTAAACCAAGCGCTATCAAGCCGTAACTTAAACTATATGATAGCACCCAGGGGCCACCCAATTTAGCTACCATGCTTTTGTACACCATAATCATCATTACCGGTATCAGTAACGAAATAAACAATCCGCGCCGGTTACGCCACTGCGTGGTCAGGTCGGCTTTGAAGAGGGTTGTAAATGCAATTGATATTTTTGGTACGATGGTTTCCATTTTATTGAATTTTTGATCAGTTAATTTATGCCCTTACTGCTTTCCCGGTAAGAGCGATGAATACGTCTTCTAAAGTTACCCTGCCCCTGCGCGATACGGCTATCACTTCCGGATCGTTTTTATGTTTTTCTATTAATGCCTGCGGGGTATCTATAACGATCACTTTCCCATGATCGATGATACCGATACGATCGCAAACAGATTCGGCTTCTTCCATTGAATGGGTTGTAAGCAAAACGCCATGGCCTTTTTCGCGGATGGCCTCAATACGTTCCCATAACTGCCGGCGCGATTGCGGGTCGAGGCCGGTGGTTGGTTCATCCAGGAGCACCAGCCTTGGGTTGTGAATGGTGGAAATGAACAGCGATACCCTTTGCTGTTGCCCGCCGGATAACTGGCCGAACCTTTTTGAAACGGCATCTTCCAGTTTTATCTCTCTTAAAATAGCGTCAACTTTCTCATTCGTAAGCGGCACACCGTAAATGCCGGCATATAGCTTTAATATCTCGGGCACATTCAATTCTGGCTGAAAACTGGTGGATTGTAGTTGTACACCCATCGCTGCACGTGCATACAAAGGCTTTACTTTGGCGTCGTAGCCGTCAACCTCAATACTGCCGGTCTGGAATTTCACCAATCCTTCAATAGCGCTCAGGGTACTGGTTTTGCCGGCGCCATTGGGGCCAAGCAGGCCGAAAATCTCGCCACTGCGTACATCGAACGATACGTCTTTCACCGCCGTGAACGTACCATAGCTCACGCTTAGTCCGTTTACTTTTAATATGCTATCCTGTTGTGGCATGTTATGTTATAATTTTAAATGTCTATTTGGCCTCACCTAAATCCTCTCCAAAGGAGAGGACTTTAACTTCGTAATCTTGAAACCCCTCCTTTGTAATCTTGACCCTCTCCTTGCGCCACCGCTAAAGCTAAGGCGTACGCGGTTGGAGAGGGAAGGGTGAGGCTGATTTTCCTTTTAGAGACAGTGTTTTATAAAATATTACACTTCTCCTAACAAATTTAATCTTCTGCTGTAATTACTTTAAGATTTGACTATTTTGGCAGCGAAAAAACACAACCCCTCATCAATGACTTATTGCTTAGGAATTAAAGTAAAAGAAGGCCTTTTAGCGCTTGCAGATACACGCATTACCTCCGGAACTGATACTACCGTAAAAAAGAAAATTTCCATAACACAAAAAGACAATTTCTCGCTTTTCATCATGACGAGCGGCTTACGGTCGACGCGCGATAAAGCCATTGTGTACTTTAATGAGCTACTGGAAACAACCGAATACAATAAATTGTACAAGGCGGTTAACGCTTTTGGCGAACAGGTTAAGCGGGTGGCCAGCGAAGATAAGGCGTCGCTTGAAAAAGCGGGTTTTAATTTCGATCTGAATACCATCATCGGCGGGCAACTAAAGGATGACGATGAGCACAAGCTGTTCCTGCTTTACCCCGAAGGCAATTGGGTTGAGCTGGGTCAGGGCGCTCCATATGTAATTATCGGTAACTCCGGGCACGGCAAAGCTATACTGAACCGCACACTAAATGAAAACTCGAGCCTTAAGCTGGCTTTAAAAGCGGGCTTTTTATCGTTCGATTCAACGAGGGTAAGCTCCAATAATGTCGATTTCCCGATAGATGTGGTACTGTACCGCAAGGATAGCTTTCACCTGGTGGAGACCCGGTATGAGAAAAAAGACCTGGAAAATATATCAGTACAATGGGCCGAAGAATTAAAAGCCGCGCTCGAGCATATTTCGGAAGACTGGATGGACAGCGCGTTTAATAAATTGGAGAAAGAGGTTTCGGGAGAAAGTTGATTGGGTTGATTAGGTGAGTGGTTGGGAAATTGTAAGTGGGTTGATGAGGTGAGTAGTTTTGAATAGCTATAAAGAAAATAAATGGCATCCTTTACAGAATTAGAAGTTTGGAAACAATCTAAAAAAATCAGGATACTTA
>Ga0302309_10002373_pt1 | contig 15704 bp, 19 predicted proteins | sample III_Palsa_N1_1_FD_200453 | JGI IMG/M metagenome (GOLD analysis project Ga0302309, IMG submission 200453) | Peat permafrost microbial communities from Stordalen Mire near Abisko, Sweden - III_Palsa_N1_1 | ecosystem: Environmental > Terrestrial > Soil > Palsa > Peat permafrost | place: Sweden... | reverse complement strand
AGTTCTGATAAGCTGCAATTTCTTCGGCATTTTAACCGGCAAGGGGTTTTACTGAATATTCAGCGAAGCAAGGATGTGGGCGACACCCGAACGATGAAACAGCTCTATGGTATAAACAACTAATCCCAATTTTATGAAAAAGAAGATTTATTTAACCGCAATTCTTGCGGTATCGGGGATAGCTTTTCCTTTATTTTCCAAAGCGGACGGACTTGCAACTGATATTCAGGGTTTGCAGGGCACGTTAAACGGGGTATATAATGATATGCTACCGATGTGCAGCCAGTTGATCGGTGTAGGTCGGGCGATAGCTGGATTTGGTGCACTTTTTTATATAGGAAGCCGTGTTTGGCGACAAATAGCCAGCGCAGAGCCGATAGATTTTTATCCCCTGATGCGCCCATTTGCACTGGGTTTAGCCATTCTTTTATTCCCAACAGTTATAGCGATTATCAACGGAATTATGTCACCTACAGTGAGTGCCACGGGTGGAATGGTGCAAAATTCGGATGCCGCTATTGCAACCTTATTAAAAGCAAAAGAAGCGGCGGTAGAGAAAACGGACACTTGGCAAATGTATGTTGGCTCCGACGGCGATGGCGACCGCGATAAATGGTATAAATACACTCATCCCGACGATCCAACAGGTGCAAATGAAGGAATGCTTGCCAGCGTAGGCAACGATATGAAGTTTGCTATGTCTAAGGCTTCTTATAATTTTCGCAATTCGGTTAAGCAATGGATGTCCGAAGTGTTGCAGGTGCTATATGAAGCTGCGGCATTATGTATCAATACCATCCGAACATTTTACCTCATTATTCTTGCCATCTTGGGGCCTATCGTATTTGGGTTAGCTGTTTTCGATGGGTTTCAGCACACCTTAACGGTTTGGCTGGCCAAATACATCAATGTGTTTCTATGGTTGCCGGTGGCAAATATCTTCGGTGCCATTATCGGTAAGGTACAGGAAAATATGCTGAAACTGGATATTAGCCAGGTTCAAAATGCAGGTGATACTTTCTTTAGTTCGACCGACACCGCGTACCTCATATTTTTAATTATAGGCATCATCGGTTATTTCACCGTACCAAGCGTAGCCAACTATATTGTAAATGCAGGCGGCGGCAATGGTTTACTTCAAAAGGTGAATAGTATTGTCAGCAGCACCAGCCAATCAGTAGTTGGGGCAGCTTCGGGCAGCAGCATGTCATCAGATGCTTTTGGTAATCAACGTTCAAATACCAGCGCAAGCATGGCAGACAGCTCAGTTTCCAAACCCTATTTTCAGGATAAACAACAAGGAGCAAACAGCCAGCAGGCTTCCAAAATAAATCCTCAAAAAGCTTAATTATCCACCTTAATAGTTCATTTATGTTTTCACAACTCAAAAATATCGACACAGCTTTCAAGCATATCAAGCTGTTTAGCTACCTGCTCATTGCAGCATGTACGATTATTTCCTGCTTCGCGCTTTTTAAAAGCTATCAGGCGGCAAACATTGCAAATAATCATGTTTATATCCTGGCGAATGGAAAGGCGCTGGAAGCTTTTGCTGCAGACCGAAAAGACAACATTCCGGTTGAGGCAAGGGATCATATAAGGATGTTCCACCACTATTTTTTCACCCTGGACCCCGACGAAAAAGTAATTGATGCCAATATCGGCAAAGCGTTATACCTGGCCGATGAGAGCGCCAAAAATCAATACAACGATTTGAAGGAAAAGAGTTACTACAATAATCTTATTTCCGGCAATATCAGCCAGCAGGTTACCGTGGACAGTATTCAACTGGACATCAACCAATATCCCTACTATTTTAAATGTTTCGCTACACAAAAGCTTATCCGTTCAACCTCCACCGCGAACCGCAGCCTGATCACTCAGGGGTATTTGCGCAATGTAGCCAGGTCAGACAATAATCCGCATGGTTTTTTGATCCTGCATTGGGAAACCTTAGCGAACAGGGATACCACCATTCAACATTAAAAGCTATGATTTTATCAAACAGTAAAACGTCAGCACAATTGAGCGACAAGGTTGCGGCTTCGCTGGCAAAACAGATTATCAATTTCCAAATACGTTTTTCGGCTTGGCTAAACAGGTGGTTTAACGCTTACTCTATACGTCAAAAAAAACAGATAGCTATTGCAATCGGCTTGCTAACGGCTATCATATTAATTAGTAGCTCATTTTGCAGTTTCTACACTATACCAAAATTATCACAAAACTATACGTCTGCCCACATTGGGCAGGCATCAGAGTTTCCAAATCCCCAATTTATTAAACGTCAATTAACAGATTCATTAACTAAAAAAAAGTAAATCATGAATGCAGCATTAAACAGCGGCCAATTGCCGCAGCATACTCCTGAATTTCTAAAGGAGCGCAAATTTCTAATCGTTATGCCCCTGCTTATCATCCCATTTTTAACGATGGCATTCTGGGCGTTAGGCGGCGGTAAACAATCCGCATCCGCCTTTGAAGGCTCCAACGCACAGGGATTAAATGCAACACTGCCGCAGGCGCAGTTTAAAGATCAAAAGGCCCAGGATAAAATGGGCGTTTATCAAACCGTTAAAACTGATTCCGTAAGTTCATCCAGCAGCGGGGTTAGCGAAAGTTTCGTTAAATCAATGGGACTGGATGCCGCTAAAGCCGGGCATACTGATTCCGCTACTCAGCGTTCGACCGCGAACCTTACAGGTGGCCCTACCGTGGCAGATGTGAACGAAGCTAAAATTCAGGCCAAACTTGCCGCTATCAATCAGCAGATTAACCAGCCCGAACAGCCAAGCTATGGCGGCGGCGGCGCCTCTTCGCCGCAATCTGCCGCAGATGTAAAACGGCTTGAATTAATGATGAAAGCGATGAATGGTAACGGCGGCGGCAACGATCCTGAAATGAAACAGCTTACTCAAATGCTGCAACAAATTAACGATATACAAAATCCTGGCAATGCTAATAGCAAGCTTCGTACTCAATCCCTGAAAAATCACGGGCGCGTTTATGCGGTAATGGCAGCGAATGATGATGACGACGATAATTCCGCATCTGATAAAATGCAGGTTAGCTACGCTTCTTATGATGGTGGCGGTAAAACAAAAAAACGTCGCTCCGCTAATGCTACCGAAACAGCAGGTAATACTATTCAGGCAGTGGTGCATGAAGATCAAACGCTCGTAACCGGCGCGGTTATCAAGTTGAGGTTATTGGATGGCATTTATGTAAACGGCAAAATGATACCAAAAGGCAGCTTTGTTTACGGCACCTGCGCTTTGAATAACGAGCGATTAGAAGTCAAAATAACCAGCATTCGCTATCTCAATAATATCCTGCCGGTAGCACTCGCGGTTTACGACCTTGACGGTATGGAGGGCTTATATGTTCCTGGTTCCATCGGAAGGGATGCTGCAAAAAATGGCGTTGGCGAAGCGGTTCAATCTATGCAACTCATGTCAATGGATCAGTCCGTAGGTACACAGGCCGCCAGTGCAGGGGTTGAAGCCGCCAAAGGCTTATTCAACCACAAGGTGAAACAGATAAAAGTTAAAGTAAAGGCCGGTTACGAAGTCCTTTTAAAGGATAGTAACGACCGTGATAATTAATCAAAATGCCATGAAAAAATCATTCATTATTTTCATTCTTGGTGCCTGGGGAACAGTTTCCTACGCACAAGATACCGCTTATGTGAGCCGTGATAAAACCACCGCTTTGTTTTTTAAATCGGCGGTTAAGATTATCAGCAAATCTACACCTGGTTTTGATGTAACCCAAAAGGAAGATGCCCTGATTACCATTAAAGCACTTGATACTGATTTTGCGCCTACACGCTTAAACGTTCAGGATGTTAGCACTGCAAAAATCTATCACATTCCGGTAGAGTATTCCTACGGACGTGCCGGACGACGAATTGAACTTGATGGAGGAGCACCAATGACAGTTCGGGTCATTAAAACTGCGGATTTTAATTACAGCGCAGTTGTTTCACAATTAGCCGAAGGTAAACGTAAAGATGTGGTAGACCACGAAAAAACCGGAGGGGTAAAAGCCTGGGTTGACAAACTATCCCTTGCGGGAAATCGGGTTTTCTTTAGGCTGGATATTCGTAATAAATCCAATCTCCCTTATGAAATTGATTTTGTCCGCTTTTATATCAGGGATTTGAAAACGGTTACAAGAATGGCAACGCATGAACAGGAAATAGTGCCGTTAATTACTACACTACATAAAAAAACCTCAATTGCCCATAAACAGGAGATCGCAAAAGTTTTTGGCTTTCACCGTTTTTCACTTTCTGAAGATCAAGCACTAAACGTTGAATTATACGAGCGCAACGGCAACCGCCACCTTTACCTGCAAATCAAACAAAAGGATCTGGACGATTTAAAAACAATAACCCCGGCAGCACAGCAGCCGGTTAATGCAATAGCTGCTAATACACTTTAATTAACCATTTATTTCATTTTTAATCATTAAGTTATGAATACTCAAAATGCTGAATTTCTAAAAAAGAGCCTGCTTAACCTGGGTTTTGGCGAAAAGTTAAATGCTGAACTGGATAAGGAAATGGCTGCTAAAACGCCTGAATTTAAGTTAGGCTTACAACATGAGTTCAACCAAAAAACGGTTGATTATACCCTGCATTTTAAAGCAGGTGATAATAAAGATATGTACTTTTTCAATAAGTATGATGCAACCATCAGTCACAAAGATGATCCTGCAAAGGATATTAATCAATCTTTCTTCATCAATAAAGGTAGCGGCATAACCGCTAAAGAGGCTTTTAATCTCATGGAGGGTCGTGCCGTACACAAACAGCTTTACAATTTGGAAGGCCAAAAATATCAATCCTGGTTAACGCTTGATGATAAGAACCTGACTGAAAACGGTAATAAGAAGATCAAGCATTACCATGAAAACTATGGATATGATATTGACAAGGTTATTGCCGGAAAAGGTATTAAGGAACTCGAAGACCCTAAAGCGAAGGAAGAATTAATGTATTCTTTAAGGAAAGGTAACGCCCAGCAAGTAACCGTTGGCAGTGAGGAAGGTGATAAGAAATATTTCATCGCAGCTAACCCACAGTACAAAACCGTTGACCTTTACGATCATCAGATGAAGAAGATAAAACGGGAAGAATTACTACAGACCGAACAAAAGCCGGTTAGAAACTTAAAACAACGTGAGCAACAAAAGGAGGATGCTCCTGCAAAAAAGCAGTCGCGTAAAGCTAAAGTTCACGTTTAAATTAAGAATCATGAAACAGGTCAGTCAATGACCTGTTTCTTTTTTAAAAACTAACTCATGGCAACGATAACCACACCACGCAATCCGCTAATTCATATAAACGACCAGCAGTGGATTAAATTAGTAGAGTTTTTAACCGAAAACGTTTTGGCTTTAAATAGCAGGAAACTATTGAAAATAGAAACACAATATACAGAGGGTGGCCATTACCCGGCTCTTTATTTCCGCTTAACTACCGTATTGGACGAACCTGCCGACCAGGATCTCAAAACGGAAGTTTCAGGGTTTGTATTTGGGTTTAATAATGAATGGGATGATGATGTTTATATTCACCCGTTAAGTACGTTAGGTTTTTGGGAAGACTGGCTAAAGCACAATGCAATTACCTCCGTTTTTAATTATCATGAAATTGGATTGCGCAAACTCATTACATTCCTTGAAAATGAATTAAAGCTTTGGAGTATAACCGAAAATTCAAACTTGCCTGAATACGCTCCAAATGAATGGAGATTATTAAAAGATTATAACTTCTCTTAGAATATTTGTGCTTACTTCCTATTAACTATAGTTATAAATTAAAAGTTCTGCTTATAGTAAATTCGCTTTTACGCCTATAGTTTTACCTAAAATCTTTAAGTATGCACATAGGTAAAAATATCGCGAAAATTCGTGAATTGTTGGGTATTAAGCAGGAAACTCTCGCCTTTAAATTAAAGATCAGCCAACAAACTATTTCAAAAATTGAACAGACCGAAAATCTGCGGGAAAATACTGTTGAACGTATTGCAAATGCTCTGGGCGTTGGTACGAGCATGATTTATAAATATAGTGATCAATTATTAATTGATTTTTTAAAAGAAGCTATTTCGGAAACTGACCTTCCAAAAGAACAGACTTTAGTGAACTTACCTGTTTTAGAAAAAATCATTGAACTTTACGAGCGTCTTATATTGTTAGAATTGGAAAAATCGAAACTGACCAATTAAACGAATATCAAATCTAAAAAAGCGAATTACCATCATCCTTTTTCTTCGGCAACCGTTTTCTGCCTACCTCTTTAAACTTTAAAAACGTAGAATCATAGCTTTGAAGCAATCCCATTAGTTGCTGAAAACTTGCTTTCTGATGCATCCAAAAGCGCCGTTGCTCTTTATTAAAGGCAACCGGCATACGTGTGTGGATTTGACTATAATTCTTATCAGGTTCACAAGTAGGAATAGCAAAACTGTTCACAGGAACGTTGCCATTCTCGCGATCTATCCAAGTCGTCCAAATGCCGGCAAAGTACACGTACTTTTCGCTTACATGGCTAACCTCATACTGGACTTTAAATTCACCCTCATCATGCCACTCATAATAGGATGGTAAGAGATTCAGGCAACGGCTTTTCATTAAAATGTCCTGCCATTTACCACTGGAGGCAATGGTTTCGGAGCGAATATTTGTTATCGGTCTTAGTTCCGCAATATTATGCGTGTTAGCAGGTATAAGCCCCCACCGCATGTATTCAATCTCCCTCGGGCTTTTATGAGTGATAACCGCCGAAAGATCGGTCGGAGCACAATCACTTTTAGCCGCTAACAGTTGAGGAGCGTTTGATACTTTAACCTTTAAATCTGTTTCCAATTCCCATGACTGGGAAGCCATTTGTCTGCCGCACATAAAACAAAGTTAAAAACTTTATTGTTGAAATACTAAAATAATTAGCAATTTTGATGTCCAAATGACGATGGTATGCGGGTGAACTTATACAGGTTAAACATGGACAGCAAAATGCTGATCCCTTTTTTTGAAGATGGAATATTTGGCGGCTTTCCAAGTCCGGCAACAGACTACTTTCGGAATGAAATTGACCTGAATGAAGAATTGATTCGTAATAAAAGCACAACCTTTTTAGGCCGTGTGGAAGGTGTCAGTATGAAAGATATTGGCATCTGGTCGGGTTCACTGGCTATTATTGACCGCTCACTGGAAGCGAAAAATAATGATTTGGTAGTTGCCTGGGTGGATGAGGGTTTTACATTGAAGCAGGTACGTATTAACAACGAAGGCATTTTTTTACATCCTTTTAATACAGAATTTAAACCTGTAAAGATTTCCGATCAGGACGATTTCTTCATTTGGGGAAAAGTAACCTACATTATTAATTCAACAATTTGATATGCAGGTTCAGCCCGATAGCGAACTGGATAATTATTTAACGGAAATATCACCGGAGAACAGCGGTATATGGTTGCTGAAGTATCGGTATATGTTTGGGCTGGCCGATTTTTCGAGTTTTTATTGTGGTACACATGAGTTGTTTGAACCGAAACTGCGTTTTTTACCGCACGTTACAATGTCCAACAATCATGGCTGCATTATCTCCCGCAGTAAAATAGCCAAGCAAATGGGTTATGGCATGAGCCAAAACGCCTTTGAGTTGGTGAAGCAGATGAAAAAAGATGGCGTAATTGATTATTCATCGAATTATGAATATTACCAGTCCATGAGTAACCGGGGCTTTAACCATGTCGCGCAATTCTGTGATATTGTTGAACGATACAGCATAGACGAATTATTTATGCTCTTTAAGCAATGGGATCAGGATGCTTTGCCAGCTTTGGGACGCGAAATAGTGCGTTCTACTACAAAAGGCGTTGGGGTGGAGATTTGCCTGGGCCTGGCGCCAACTAAGCTGTTGGCAAAGGTGGCTAACAAAATGGCTAAAAAATCACCGGATAAAAGCGGCGTTGTTGTTTTGCAAACGGACGCGCAAATACGTGCAGCTTTACAGGATTTCCCCGTTGAGGATCTGTGGGGTATTGGACCTGCTTATGCTAAATTTCTTTCTGGGTGGAATATCTACACCGCTTTAGACTTAGCCATGCAGCCCGAGTATTGGGTTAAGCAAAACATGACGGTTCAAAGTCAGCGGCTTTGGTATGAACTACGCGGCGTTTCCTGTGTGCCAATGGAAGAGATACCACCGGATAAAAAGCATATCTGTACCAGCCGGAGCTTTGCAAAGACGATTGATGATTTCGATTTGATTTTAAAGGCAGTATCAAATCATGCCACAAGCTGTGCTTACAAATTACGCAAGGATAAATTGAACTGTACAGCCGTCGTTGTTTTTTTGCAAACTGATAAATTCCGTACCGAGCAAAAGCAATACAACAACGATATTGTAATTAAATTGGATGTGTATTCCAATGCAGCCCGTGTGATAGTTAGCAAAGCGTTAGAGGGTTTGCGCAAGATCTACCGTAAAGGCTATGCCTATAAAAAAACAGGAGTAATGGTGATAGACCTAATACCTGAAAGCCATCAGCAAACCGCTTTATTATTCGAGGAAAAAACGCATAACATGGAAGTGGAAGCCAAACTCTCTAAAGCATTAGATAGCATCAATAATCGATATGGGCGTAACACCGTGCAATTAGGAGCACAGGGTAATGATAAACAGCTACAACTGAATGCGCCTAATTTATGTCCTTGCTACACCACACGGATAGAAGATATTATGAAAATTAGTATTGGCTGAATTTTGCGCGCCTAATTAAATAAAGAAGGAAGCCATTGGCTTCCTTCTTTATGATTATCTAAATAGACTTTGAGGCTTTTATCGTTTTTATCGGGATGAACATGCGTTCACTATCCGGCAAATTTATAAAACCATAAGCCTTATAAAAACTGACCGCTTTTTCATCGATCGGGTCAACGATAACCGCCAGCGTTCCTATGCTGTCTGATAGATCAGCGCATCGGTTAAGGGCATCTAACAATAACAGTTCCCCTAATCGATTGCCTTTAAATTGGGTACTTACCGCAAGCCTGCCTAATAAAGCCGCTGGTACATCCTTATAAGATTTAGGTAATTTCTTAGCTAAATCTTCAGGCAGGTCTTCCATTGGTATCGAATGGCTGGAAAGGGTATAATAACCTGCTACCACTTTTTCCGGGTTGCCACTCAGTACATAACAGACTGAAATATCCCTCTTTACGTCCTGGCTGGCCTGTGCCTTTATATAATTATCCAATGAAGGATGTCCGCAATCGAAGTCGCTTCGGATATGCGTTTTATCAAGTATTTCTAATATTAATTCCATTTTCAGCAAACTTATTATAGGTTAATTGAGCCTTTTTAAGTTTGTCGTTAGGAACCGGAGGATTTAACAGTGCATTTACAAAGATCTTTTTATCTTCCATACTCTTCAACATTGTGTTGTTGTCGTTAATGATTTTATTTGCCTCCGATTTGATGCAAAAAACAACGAACTCTGTTAAACTTTTAAAACCACGCAGTTCTGACGCATACTTAAATAGCTCCTTCTGTTCTTTGCTGATACGAACATCGATTCTATCGTTAACTGTAGTTGCCATAATGTGATTTTTCTCTTTGCTTTCTTCTGATATATTATGCTTTAACTTACTTGTTCTCTTTGTGTTAATAGTTTGATTTATTGCTTTTGTCTGTAGTGTTTTGATTATCTTTTAATTTGCTTGATTGAAATTGGCTTGATTTTTTTTGCTTGATTTGATGCGTATGAGTTGTTGTAATGATCTTGTTGTGCTTTAATCTAAATGATTTTCTGTGCTAATTGATCTTGATTTTTTTTGACGCTTGATTTTTTGCTTTTTGTAATGCCTTTGTTTGTTTGATTGCTTGCTTTGATAATTTCTTGTAATTTTTTGTTTTAAGCTCTTTTACTATTCGTAAAAGGTTCCGATAGCGGCTTCATCTAAAAAGCCCTTTGTCTATTTCGTATCAGCAATACAAATGTACGGAACATTACCGTACAATCCAAATTTATTTTTGGTGTTCTTTTGCTGTCCCTGCGGACGGGCTTTCCACTATATCTTTTCCCTGAAAAGGATGGCGTTCCAATCCCTGACAGGTGATTGCTTGAATTTGATAAATTAAAATCCGGCTACTGCATTTGTGCTGCGCCGCAAAAGCATCGCCTATCCAAAAACTGCATTTAGACCCAATTAAAAGCATCATTCAGGACCTCACTCGTTTACCCGCGATGCTGGGAAAAGCTTCGCTTGCCTTCATTCTGCACTTAATTGACTGCTGAAATATCAGATGCTTTTAAGGTGCTATTTTCCAAAGAAAACGGACAAAAGCGGCGTCAAGATCGGTCAGCCCGGTCGTACGAACGCATAATGTCCTTGCTGCGCTGCGGCCACCCTTCGGGACTTATAGTTCTCCCGCCCAGGCTTTTCGACCGTCTTTTTGACTTTCTTTTTTACCGTTTTTTCTTTTGAAAAATAGCTTTTTAGGGAAAATCTTCGGGAAAAGAGGGAATCAAAAAAAACAAATTTTTAACCCTTTTAAATCATTTAAAAAATGAAAACAGCAGAAAAAAATGCAAACGGTGTACAAGGTGCAGCAGCAAAAAACAACCAAACAGCAAACAGAGTTGAAAACCGCCCAAGCCTTACAGGAAAGGAAGCCAAACAAGATGAAACCGCTAAAGATCAAACACCTGCCCAAAATCCGCAAGTTGAGAAAACCAACTCTGCCGAGGTTAAGACCGATAGCCCCGTTACAGTGGATAACCAACCCGCAAACGTTGCGCCCTTTACCACAGGGCAAGGCATAGGCGAGCCGGAAGGTGAACCCGCCAAGACCGATGAGGTGAAAGCCGAACCCGTTAAAGTGGAAGAAGTGAAAGCCGAGCCTAAAAAATTCGCTTTGAACTTAGAACAAACTTTGAAATCTGTGGAGGGATTGCACCGTCTAAGCATTCAGCGTATTACCCTGTTATCCCGCATTAAGTTACTGGAAGACTTTGAGGTGAAACTGATTGAAGAAAACGACGAACTGGAAAATAACCCATATCAGGGTTGCAAGCTGATTATCAAAGACGATAAAGGCAGGGAGTTTGTCACCAATACGCCTAACCTTATCCGCATGGTTTCACAATTCATTTTTGATGCCTGCCACGAAAAACTGGCCGACATTGAAGCAAATATCATTTTCCCCAATGCTTAAACAAATTATGCTCCCGGCATATCGTCGGGAGCATTTTTTTATGGTTTCACAAAAAATAGCAATTCCTATGTACGAGCAATTTATAGAACTGACCAACCAAATATTTTGGGAGGGTTACGCCGAAACTTTAGCGCAGGAAAACCCCGCACGGTTTCAATTAGAGTTAAGCGATTTTATGAACACCTACCAATTTTAAGACAATGGAGGACAAGATTTTTTTACTGGTAAGAGTTACCATCAAAACCAACCATATGAGCATACACGATGCTATACAGGAACTGCAATCAAAAACCGATTTATCGGTAAGCAGCACCCCCAATGTGGAAGTATTACAAACAAAAATTATTGAACTGAATACAAAAAATTAAATTCATGGCACATCAAATAAATTTCAATCAGAAAACAGGCAAGAACAGCTTTATGAGCGTAAAGGAAAAAGCCTGGCACGGGTTAGGGCAAATTATAGACCGTTACCCAACCAGTAGCGAAGCGATACAACACGCAGGACTGGATTATATTGTTGAAAAACGCCCTTTGTTTACTTATGATACCGCTAACCATTTAGGTGAGAGTAGCGACGATGTTCTCATTCCCGAAATAGAAGTGCCGAATTTCTTTGCAACCGTTCGGGCAGATACCGAGCAGGTTTTAGGGGTTGTTGGCAACGATTATGAAGTCGTGCAAAACCGTGATGCGTTTTCGTTCTTTGATGCTATCGTAGGTGGTGGCGATGGCATTTTGTACGAAACGGCAGGAGCTTTAGGTAACGGTGAGCGGGTTTTTATAACCGCCAAGCTACCCGATTATATACGGGTGGGTGTTAAAGACTGGATAGAGCAATATTTGTTTTTGACCACCACGCACGATGGTTTAGGAAGCATTACCGCAGCTTTTACGCCTATTCGCATAGTTTGCAACAATACACTTAATGCAGCTATGAATAATCATTCAGGGGCAATTAAAATCCGTCATACGGCATCTGCTACCGAGCGTTTAAAACAAGCGCATACGTTAATGGGTATCAGCAAATCGTTAGGCGGTGAAATGGAGGGCTTATTTAATCAATGGGCTAAAGTACGCATTACGGATGCAGAGGTTAAAAAACTGATACAGATTGCAATGGCACCCAATAAAGAGGTTTTAGAAAATTTAGCCGAAGGCAAATTAGACCTGCTATCTACCCATTATACTAACATAGTAGATAATGTTTACGAGTATGCGTTAGGAAGCCAGACCCAACAGATGGAAACCACCGCAGGAACAGTTTTTGGCGCATATAACAGCGTAACAGGTTATTTTCAAAATATACGCAGTTTCAAAAGTGACGAAGCCAAGTTTAAATCCATTATGGATGGTACAGCCAAACAACGGGCGCAAACCGCCTTCAACCTTTGCCGTGATTTTGCAACGCAGGGAAATGAAGCGTTGATTTATAACTAAATTGCTGATAAGGGGGAGCAATCCCCCTTAATTTCAAAATTGCCCGGCGGCGGGCTATCGCCCGCCCGAGGAACGCCCCCTGTTTTCTTATGGTTTATGATCTTTGGTGAAAACAGGGGGCGCCTGGATTTACCAAAAAACCGAGTTGAAACATCCCTTATTTATCGTGAAAAATTGTAGATTGCCTTCCTTACTGGCAGGCATTCTTGCTTGCTTTGTGATAAGGTTTAGGTTGAAAGTCCCTTGCAGCGAGTGCTAAGGGACTTTTATTACTATACCCAACAATCTTTTAATAAATCACTCAAGCTTCTTCTCTAAGTTTTTCAAATAATTGCGAACATAACGTTTGCAGGAGGCTTAGAAGGGGCTCTAACAAAAAGCGCTGGTACTCTTGAATGTCTTTATTGCCATGTACCATATTATTTCTGACTGCATATATGGTCCTTAAGATAGCCATTGTTTTATCCTTTGATAATTCGGATTTTAATCCAACAAGCAGTTCTTTATCTCGTTCTGATTTAGCATTGCCATCTTTGTCAAGCACGATGTTAAAATAACCTTCTTCAATGACCCATTTTAGGTTCTGAATATCTTTCTCGTTACCGCTTTCCAAAAATTGGTGATAAATATTTTCTTCGCCTAAATACTGTGCTACCAAGTCTGTTGCTTTATGATTGTCATCGTCTTTAGCCCTTAACTTAATATTTTGCTTTGCAAGTGAAGCAGGGACTTCATTATACAGCATGTTATATCCGGTATATGTTGTAGAATATTTATCATACAAACTGCTAAACGTATCTACATTATAATTTTCCGCTTTTTGGCGATGATTGTTGTATTTTAGTATTAATTCTTCTGTCATCGTTCGATTTGTTAATTTTTAATCTTTTCCAGCTGTTGTAAGTTATGTAGTGCTATCTTTTGGGTCTTACCATTTGAAAAGTTGGTGAACAAAAAAGTCGAGCCATCGAAGCCATCTTGAAATGAGCCGGTAAATCCCTCACCAGTTTCGATCATTAAATAAATCACATCACCAAATTGAAGGCTCAATTTTTGGAAATATACCTGGTCTATATACATGAATGAAGATACTAAAACAATACGTTTATTGATATTTTAAAAAGAAAAAGGAAAAAAAGAAAGCCTTGAAATTTGCCAGCAACAGGCAAAAGGAAACGGAATAAGTCCAAAAGGGTGAACAGCCAAGGTACGAAGGCCGTTCATTATGCCGTAGTCTTTTGCGGATCTGTATTTTTGTGTATAGAGATGGCAAAATCTTTGCTGCACTTTTTATTATTTTTTCAGGAACTTTTAGTTTCAGTATAACCCTTATATCGCTTGTATTTGGTTATTACGGACTTATCGGGAAATCACTATATTTGCAGGAATGAAATACGTGTGTATTATATTTAGTATCTATTTTACCCTGCTGGCATTATTACCCTGCCAGGACAAGGAAGATATGATCGCGAGTATAACTCATACGACCATTCAAAAAAGCCATGCTCCTGCCGATGAAAGAGGTCAGGAAACCTGCCCGCCTTTTTGTACTTGTTCATGCTGCTCTACCGCAAGACATTTAACGGCTACGGTTACAACAGGAATTTTTACGAAAAAACTTCAAAGTGTATATCCTGCGTACGGCATTCCAGCCATTCAGGAACAGCCGATCAACATCTGGCAGCCCCCTCAAATAGGTTAATACGATTTTTAATGTTTTCGCCTGCAATAAACTTTGCAAGGCTTTTCCGTTCGTATTAATTTTTACAATTTATGTTTGACAAGATTATCGCGTTCTCTATCAGGAACAAGGTAGCTATCGGGATCATGACACTGGTTTTAATACTGGTGGGTGTTTATTCAGCCTACAACCTTCCGGTTGATGCTCAACCCGATATTACCAATAACCAGGTACAGATCATTACACAAGCGCCGAGCCTCGGCGCACAGGAAGTCGAGCAGTTCATTACCGCTCCCATTGAATTATCCATGGCCAATATTGCCGGTATTATCGAAAAACGATCCATATCCCGTTCGGGAATATCTGTTATTACCATTGTATTTAAAGATAACATTGATATTTACTGGGCACGGCAACAGGTTAACGCCCAATTAAAAGAAGCTGAAAACAGCATACCTGCTGGCTTGGGAGAACCCGCTTTAGCGCCGATCACTACCGGACTTGGTGAGATCTATCAATATGTGATACATACCAAAAAGGGTTATGAAAATAAATATACCCCAACCGACCTGCGTACCATTCAAGACTGGATTGTTAGAACCCAGTTAGCAGGCACAGTAGGTTTAGCCGAAGTGAGCGGATGGGGCGGTTATGTTAAACAGTATGAAATTGCCTTAGATAATGATAAACTCAATTCATTGGGTATTACTATACCGCAGGTCTATGAGGCATTACAAAAGAACAATGAGAATACAGGCGGTTCCTACATCGAACAGCAACGTAACGCTTATTTCATCCGTGGGTTGGGGCAAGTTCAGAACCTTGATGATATACGTCGCATAGTAGTAAGCAATACCAAAGGCTCGCCAATATTGATCAGAGATATTGCAACCGTTCAGTTTGGCAGTGCTACCCGCTATGGCGCGGTAACCCGCAACGGCGAAGGTGAAGTAGTCGCAGGTGTAGCCCTGATGCTCAAAGGTGAAAATTTTAGCGAGGTGATCGAGAACGTGAAAGAGCGTATGGTACAGATACAAAAATCTTTGCCCGAGGGCGTGGTGATCGAACCGTTCATCGACCGTACAGAACTGGTTGGACGTGCTATCGGAACCGTCCAGCGTAACCTATTGGAAGGCGCTTTAATCGTGATTTTCGTGCTGGTATTGCTTTTGGGTAATCTCAGGGCTGGTTTGGTGGTTGCTTCGGTAATTCCCTTGGCGATGCTGTTCGCTTTTTCCATGATGCGGCTTTTCGGCGTATCGGGCAACCTCATGAGTTTAGGTGCGATAGATTTCGGACTGATCGTTGATGGCGCGGTTATTATTGTTGAGAGTGTAGTACATCATATTA
>Ga0302309_10002367_pt1 | contig 15722 bp, 27 predicted proteins | sample III_Palsa_N1_1_FD_200453 | JGI IMG/M metagenome (GOLD analysis project Ga0302309, IMG submission 200453) | Peat permafrost microbial communities from Stordalen Mire near Abisko, Sweden - III_Palsa_N1_1 | ecosystem: Environmental > Terrestrial > Soil > Palsa > Peat permafrost | place: Sweden... | reverse complement strand
GCGGAATTCCCAGCTCAAATATCTTATCTAAATTATACTTCCATTTTTCGGAGCTGAGCAGGGGGTATCCGTAGATCAGATCGGCAGTTATGTTTTCAAAACCGGTATCCTGCGCTCTTTTTATGGATGCTTCGGCTTCATTAGCACGGTGCACACGGTTCATCCACTGCAAATCATCATCAAAAAACGATTGGATACCGATGCTTAACCTGTTTATATCAGTTTGTAGCAACGACTGTAGCTTTGCTTTATCCATGTCATCCGGGTTGGCCTCCAGTGTAATTTCGGCATTTGCCGATACGGTATGCAAGCCGGTGATAGTACCGGTAAGCAGGTTAATTTCATCAGCGCTTAGCAGGGAAGGTGTGCCGCCGCCAAAATAAATGGTTTCAATAGTTTCGGAGTCGAGATAACTTTTTTGCAGCCTTATCTCCTTTATAAGCGCTTGCAAAAGTTCGTCCTTATACTTAAACGATGTGCTAAAATGAAAATCGCAATAATGACACGCCTGTTTGCAAAAAGGAATATGAATGTATATGCCGGCCATGTTTTTATGATAGCATAGATGAGGAAAAACTGCAATAGGATAAAATAGGTATGATACTCATTATTAGATATTTAATTGTTTAATTTTTACTTTATTTTTTTGCATTCTTTTTGATTTTATGTTACTTTTGTTACTCAATTGTTACTTTTCGACTTCCGTGAGTAACAAAAGTAACAAATTATTTTATGGTAACCATTAGATATAAAGAACTAAGCAGCGGCAAATTTAGTGCCTATCTCGATATTTATTCTAATACCGGTGAGGGCAAAGGTAAGCGCAATTATGAGTTCCTTAAGATTTATGTCGATAAGGACTATTCTGATTCCGGAACACGGATTAGCGAGGCCGATAAGGATAAACTTAAAATTATAAAGGCACTTCGCAATAAACGAGAAGATGAATTAAATTTCTCAGAGCATGGGTATAAACAACGCACAAAAATAAATTATAATCTTCAAGATTATTTTGATCAATGTTTGTCCAAGAAATTTAATTACAAATTAGAATGCCTTATTATTCACCTTAAGAAGTACTTCCCTAAGCGGGATGTTTTAATTCAGGACGTGGATGAAGATTTGTTAAGCAACTTTCAAGGATACCTGCTTAACCAGGTCAGCAGAAATACCACTAATGCCTATATGTCCGTTTTTCGTCAGCATTTCAATAAATTGGTTGTAAAAGGTGTTATCCAAGCCTCGCCATTTAGTAGCTTCAAGATCATCGAAGAGGAAGATTCAGAGCGCACCACCCTTACCATCGAAGAAGTACGAACTTTAGCTAATTTCATCCCCAAAAAGGGGAACAGTCAGATCCGGCAAGCTTTTTTATTTTCATGCTTCACCGGGTTGCGGTTTTCAGATGTAAAAAAATTAGTTTATAGTGAAATTCAAAATGACCAGATTACTTTCCGGCCCGCCAAAACCACGAAAAAAATCGTCATGGTGCCGCTAATCGAAGACGCTAAATTAATCATAGAAAAACTTCCAAAGCATCCGATTAATAAAAAGGTGTTTTGGGATCTGCCATCAAGCCAGGTTGTTAATGTTTATCTAAAATTCTGGGCATTGGAAGCGGGTATAAAGAAAAACCTTCACTTTCATGCTGCAAGACACACTTTCGCTACCATCGGCCTAACGTTCGGCATGGACATTTATACGATGAAAGAATTACTTGGACATAGTAAAATCGAAATGACACAAGTTTATGCTAAAATTGTTGATCAGAAGAAAAAGTTAGAAATGTCAAAATTCCCCTCATTAGCAAATGAAAAAGATACTCTTTGAAATCTTAATGCTAATTACGTTTTGCCTGGTATATTTCCTGATACCAGGGTTTCGGATTTCATTACTGATTTGCCTTGGTGTACTTTCAGTTTGGATTATACCTGCACAGGTCTTTTTATCCATCGGCTTTCAAGACTGGCTTGATGAACTAAGTGATAGGTTTGGACAACTTAGTTATGAAAAGCGTTTGGCGCAGCTCCGGGAAAAGTTTGCAGGCTTAACCGAGGCGGAAGCAAAAAAGCTGCGGTGGTTTTACATTCTTACACATGTGTTTCATTACCTGCTTATTTTGACTTATATAGCGGCGGTGGCAATAGTTGTATTCTTTTTGCTTTTTTATAGCGGTAATATACATGACCCTTTATTTGTTGCTAAGGCATTTATTATCGCTTCCATTATTATCATCATCGGTTACCTGGTTGGTAGAAATACGTTTTCGGTTAAACAAAAAAAAGTACGTGATGAAATATTCAACTTATTGATTGGCAAGGAATGGAAAAAAAAGCTACATGGCAGCTCAAATGCCAGTAACATTTCTGATATATTCAACGAACAGCCGGTTTCATTTTATAGTTTCTGGTTGCAGGGAAAAGGATTGGAGGAAAAGGAAGTCGCATTTAAAAAATTCCTTGACAGCTTAAATCGACACAGCAAAGGGGGCAACCTGTTCAATATTGATCCGGCAGGACGGGTAGAAATCGTTCCTGTTGTCTACGTATCAGCTATCAGCAAATCATTGGCCGGATTTCTCAAATATTGCATTGAAGATCGTAAGGTTCTTTCCCACGAAATTCTCCATCATAAATATCGGGAGCTTTTACGCGATGTTTTTATTATTGACAAATTGAAAAACCTTGTTTTTTTAGAAGGACAGCGGTTTAAAGATACTCCTGTTGAGTACATTAATGTATATAAGTCCATCTCCCCTGACTGAGCACTTGCATAGTTCCCAATAGTTGCTGACAGCATAGCATAAAGTACGGTCATTCGTTACCAATCAACCGTTCGTATAGGTTCGTTTTGTTCTATTTTTTTGCTTCCGAATTAAATCGGAAGACGAATGAATATCAACGAAAACATGCGCTTAATAGATCTGAAAGTTTCAGATTTATTAACTATCCTAAAAGAAACCGCACCGGCCCCATCCGCATCGCTAACGAGCGATGATGATGAAATCGGGGGTTATGAGATTGCAGAAAAAATCACCGGTTACGCGCGCCAGACTCTTTACCAATTAAAATCAGCTGGTGAAATCCCTTATATCGCCCTGCCCAATGGCGGTGTCCGGTTCTCTAAAAAGGCAATTGTCAATTGGTTAATGTCCCATAAAAAACTGACCAACGAGGAAATAGTAGACAGAGCCGAAAATTTTGTGTTTAAACGCAGAGCACGCCGCAAATAAATTAAGCGATCAAAAACTAATACTAATTCCTATGACATTAAATTGTAACCGGGCCAGGCAAATTCCGATAGTCGAATACCTGGCAAAATGCGGGTTTCACCCGCAATATATCAAAGGGGCTGATCACTGGTACCTGTCCCCGATCAGGGAGGAAAACACAGCCTCTTTTAAAGTCAATTCCCGGCTGAATGCCTGGTTTGACCACGGCATCGGCGAGGGCGGCAACCTCATCGACCTGGGCATCCGGCTGCACCGCTGCTCGGTGGAAGAACTGCTGGCCCGCTTGTCTTTGGGCAACTACACCCTTTCTTTTCATCAGCCATCGGCGGCTACGGCGGAACGCGAGACGGCATCTTCCGTTAGCGGCGCTAATGATACGGATGAACCACGAATCACCGTCCAGGACGTTAGCCCATTACACACCCCCGGTCTGATTGCATACATTACAGGCAGGGGCATCGACCTGACGTGCGCCCGCTGGTATTGCCGGGAGATCGGTTTCAGCATTAAAGACAAGACCTATACGGCTATCGGTTTTGAGAACCGTTCCGGGGGCTATGAGCTGCGCAATCCCTGGTTCAAAGGGTCATCATCACCCAAAGACATTACGGTGATCAGCAGCCACAACAACGCACAGACGGTATGCCTGGTCGAGGGTTTTATGGATTTCCTGTCGTTGCAACGGCTACGGAAATTCCCCGACATGCCTACCGACATTATCGTACTGAACCCGGTTGCCCTCATCGGCAGGAGTATCGAATTGCTAAGTGGTTACCAGGATGTTTATCAATACCTGAACCATGATAGCACAGGCCACGCCGCAACCGAAAAACTGAAGCAAGCAGGTATCCACGCGATTGATGCGGGTAGTTTTTACCAGGGTCATAACGACATCAATGCCTATTTGCTGGCAATGCAACAGCGCACATCAAGACAAGAAATAAACACCCAACCGCATGAAAAGCATGGCCATAGCTTACGGCGATAAAGCGCCCCATATATATGTATATGGGCATAGCTGCATATCCCACTTTTTAGGTGAGCCAGCTATGTTTTGGCTATGCCAAAACTCGCTGGCCCCCCTCATGCTATCGCATTCGGGGGGATTTTTTGAAGACTTTTTTACGATAATGAATAAGACTATTAACAAGACCGGGATCACCACGGCCGGTAAAAATAAAACAGGTGCAGCCAAAGGAGGCCGGCCAACAAAGCAACACAAACGGCGGCAGCTGTTGGCAGCCATGTGTACACCCCTGGAAAAAAAGATGATAGAGATCAATGCCCAAAGGGTGGGTTTAACGGTATCAGAGTTCCTGCGTGACCTGGGTTTGAAAAACAGGATACAGGTGAAGATCAAAAGTCTGCCCAAGTCAGTATTGGAACTTAAAGGCACCCTAAATCATACGGCGGCCAATATTAACCAGCTGGCGCGGAAACGTAACAGTGGGGACGAACTGAACGCCCTGGAGCGGGCGCTGCTCAATCAATGTGTCCGGGAGATACAGGGTTTAGTCAACACGATAAATAGCTATTTACAATGATCGGAAAAATAGTTACAGGCAAAAGTTTCCGGGGGTGTTTGAATTACCTCCACGAGGGCAGGCTCCAGGAAACCGAGGAACAGCAACGGCAGGAAATGGAAAAGAAGCAGGCCCAGGTCATTGCTTACAACCAATGCTTCGGCAACAAGAAAGAGCTGATCCGGCAGTTTATCGAGGTCAGCAAGCTGAACCCAAAAGTCAGTAAGCCCGTGTTTCATTTGACGGTAAGTTTAGCACATGCCGACGCGGGTAAGCTCAATAACCAGCAAAAGGCGGACATCGCCGCATCGCTGGCCAAAGAGTTCGAGTTTGACCGTAACCAGTATGTGGTCGTCACCCATGCGGATACCCAACATGAACACCTGCATATCGTCGCCAACCGGATCGGTTATGACGGCAAGACAGCGGGCGACAGTAATAGTTACAAGCGTGTGGCCGAAACCTGCCGCAAAATGGAACTGGCCTATAAGCTGGAAAAAGTATTAAGCCCCAATAAGTTCCTGGCGCCGGAACAGCGGGTCGCACAAAGCCAGCGGATCGACCAGCGAAAGGAAGTTTTGAAGCAGCACCTTTCCAAAGCCATCAAGCAGTGCAAAGATGTGCAGCAGGTCAAACAGTATATGGAAGACCGGGGCTATAAGGTGGAACAAGGCAGGGGTATCGCTTTTACCGATCAGCAGCAGGTCTACTTTAAGAGCAGCCAGGTTGGCTACAGCCTGCAAACCATTGAAAATAAATTAAAACAGGAACAACAATTAAAAGAGCAATTAAAACAACAACAGCAGCAACAACAAAAACTGGCCCTTCAACAGCAACAGGAGCAGATCAGGGGGCAAAAACGCGACCGGAGCCACGGTATGCATATGTGATAACAAATATCTAAATAAAGATGAATAACCAATTAATTAACTCCAATAATTACTGCAATGAAAACTGAAGAATTAGAATTAGACGAACGAAGCTTAAAGGACATCATCGGCGATATGACTGTTGAGCTACAAAAATGCCATGCGTTTATGGCGGTACAAACCAACGAGCGGGAGGCAAGAGACAAGCTAATCGCAGAAAAAAACAAGGGAATCGGGCAACTGGTTACTGATTTTAAAGAGAGCCTTAAAAACATCAAGGTCATCGCGCCACCAGCTGATTTATCCCCGGTGACCAAGACCTTAACAAATGGTTTGGCCGACATTAGCCAAACCATTGACAAGGGGCCTAAGCCGGTCCACAGGTCATTGAAAATTAACCTGTTCCCGGAACACAACCACAGGGAGCATTATAAATTGGTCTATGGCAGGCTGATCCCCTCATTATTGGGCTTCATTATTTTAATTTTTGTTTGCCTGACTGTCCGTGATTCGTTGGATGCCTACCGGGCGCATCAACAAAATATCGATGGTAATAACTGTATCAATGCATGGAATAATGTTTATAACCATTCCGGCCCTATAATGCAAAAAAGAATGTCAAAAGCTTTGGAAGATGCGAGCAAATAATCAAAAAACAGACAGCAGTATGACAGCTGCGTACAGCGAAACAACAATTAATTACTTAATATTTATTAAATTTGAATAGTGTTATGGAAAAGAGTATGGAAACCCAAATTATTACGGATGCTAACGGCGAACCACTAAGGGTAATCATGGATTACCAGGAGTATGCTAAAATACTCGAAGAATTGCAACGCCCATTGCCTGCACCTGTTAAGGTTGAAGAACGTAACCCGCTCGACTGGTATTCATTAACAGAAAGCGCTAAATCCATTGTGAATGGACTGGTGGCCCTTGCTTCGCGGGAGCACATGAAAGAAACTGATAAAGCGCAACCTGACCAGGATAGGATTAAGGAACTGGTTGCTTTACGTGACGAGGCATTAGCTATTAACCGTGACCCGGAAAACTTTATGAGCCTGCCGCGTATGGAGGAGATCATTGCTAAGTACAGCCCGATATTACTGGCGGAGAAAAAAAAAATACCATAAGCGAATCTTATTCGCCATCCCTTTCAAAAACGTTGCAAACCTTGTATGCGCTGAGTGATTCTGCGTTTGAAAAGGCGCAACTCTATATCATCGATAACCACCGGGGCAATTTAACACCCGCCGAAAAGCCTATCGCTGTTATCATAGGGGCGCAGCCGGGTGCCGGTAAAAGCGAACTGGAAACTATCGCCCAAAAAGAATTGGGTGGTAATGTTATGATCTGTAACCTTGATGCTTTACGGGACTTTCATCCCGATGCAGAAACCATTAAAAGAAAACACGAAGCCTATTATCCTGATATTACCGGGGATTATGCCTGGAAATGGCGGGCCGGCCTAATGGACTATTGTGTAGAGAACCGGTTAAACTTCATTATGGAAGTTACTTTTGCAGATGGCCCCTATATTAATACCGTCATCAGCGGATTAAGGGAAAACGATTACCAGGTTAATCTCAAGTTGCTTGCGGTACATCCGCAGTTAAGTCTTTTAGGCATTCAGGACCGTTATGAACAACAGAAACTGGAGAACGAAGCCGGAAGAATGGTCATTAAAGAAGCCCACGATGATCGTTACAGCAAGTTGATCCCCTCACTCATAACCGTTCAGGCGGAATCTTTATACAGCAAATTGGAGATCTATGGCCGAAACGTCGCTTCGGGACTGCATTCGGATATTCATGGTGTACACCTGATCGCCACCAATCCCCCCAACGCAGTACAGGTTTTTCAAACTGTATTTGACCAGCCGTGGCCGGACAAACTGGTGCAATTTTTTGAAGAAAAAATGCAATCGGTCATCCGGCTTAAAGAAGCCAGGAACGCGCCTAAATGGGAAATTGCAAAGTTCAAAGAGGAAATGCAAACTCAATATATCTCCCCCAGCCAACTGCAACAGCTGGTCGAGCAGCAGCAGCGTGAGTTAAAAGCAGCGCAGGAACTAAAGGCAGCCCAGGAACTAAAAGCGGAACAACAACGGCAGGAATTAGAAAGGCAACGAAAGGCCGAAGAACAACGCCAAAACCTATTTATACGCAAAAGCCCCGGCAAAGACCGGGGCATGGGTGGGCCGAGCAGGTAAATTATCCGGTTTAATTACCGCCGGGAGGTAATAGCAAAGATGTAGTTTCGCATGCGCGAAACCATCTTTGCTGCCTTTGTGGTCAGGGTTTCGCGGCGGACCTTGCGAAACCTGGAAGTCCAAAACGAAGTGATCTGAAATAGGAAATAAACCTTTTTGCAATCGGAGCAGAATAATATATAATATAAATGGAAGCAGAACCTTATAAACCGATCTTTGACTGTACCTTAAAAGAGATGGAAGATCGATTACGTCCGGTAATTGAAAAGTTAGAGGCCGAAAATCTTAAGACTGGTTTTTATAATATTTACCACTACGGTAATTCCAAAAATATGTTTGTCCACCAATATGCTGACCACCGGGAACTTGTACGTGTAAGCGCTGCAACCGGGGAAATAGTGGTGGTCAATGCAAATTTTTAACTAACCTATTGATTTTTGACAGCAGCCAATAATATTTAATTATTATTCACCTACGGCTAACTCCGGGTCAAATACAGGGTCAAGAACATTCCAGGTATCCTGATCGTAGCTGGCTTTGAACACCGCCGTATTATGTACCGGCAATAAGGTCATCTGATCACGAAAGACGGTCATGGCCGCCGGATCATCATACTGGCCTGTTGTAAAATATTGCCAGATCACGCGCATGACATGGCCATGCGCAAACACCAGGATAAACGCTTCATCCCTTTGCTCCAAACGTTTAATACACGAAATTACACGGCTTCGGAAGCTGTTAAACGATTCCGCACCTTCGCCGTGAACATAATCAGGCTGACAGGCATCCCAGTAATCTTTTACCCAGGGCCGCCGCTGATCGACAGTGGTATTGATACATGCTTTAGGCGATAAAAAATCAAACTCATGTATCGGCCATACCAATTTTTGAACTTGAGGGTATTTTTTCAATAGGGGCCGCGCGGTTTGTTGCGTTCTTAAATAGGGGGAGCAAACTACCAGGTCAGGCACGACATTGATAATGCCAGCTAAAATTTCCGCCTGTTCATGTCCTTTGGGCGTTAGCGCGATCAGACCGGGATCAGCGGTAGGCAGCCCGGCATTCGCCTCGGACTCAGCATGGCGGATAAACCATACGTCTTTCATAAACCCAAATTTACGGATATGAAGCTATATTTTAAAGCGGTGCGAAAAATTCAGGTTCATTTCGCGCCGGTACAGCAAAACGGAAATTCGCTTCGCTCATAACCGTTTTGCCTTTCTCTTTTTTGCCGATGAAAAGAAAAAAACAACAACCCCATGTACACCAAATCCGCAAAGATAGCCCACGCCGGGATAAACTGTAAAGGGTATATAAACGGGCGGGAGTTGTTCGCTTTCAGCGGCCCCCGCCCGCCCTTGACAGTTCCTATGATGAAATTATGCCGAAAAGCTAAAGAGCTGGCTGAAAAGAAAGATTTAGACTGACATAAAGTTAGATGGTTTTAACCATAAATACAAGAATGCAATGATTTTTTTACTTGCCATTTTTGCAATCCGGTTCAAACAGGCTCTATCCCACAGACACAAGATTATACCTTACCCTCCCCTCTGTTGCTTAAGGAGGGTAAGGTATAATCTTGTCTTCGGCCAGAAACTCCGGCAACTATAACAAACAATAATTTTTATTTACCTTTCATTTGCAAATCAAAAGAGGAATCAGGCTCTGCTGTGGAGCAACCTGCCAGCAATATGATTTGCTGAATTGGATAAATGAGCCTCTGTAAAGGAGGCTTTTTTATCATATCCTTTTCATGAATGGCTAAAAAAACCATCACTAACCCAATAGTTGTTTAATGCTAAAGTAATTGCCAATCAATCTCCTATAAGCAGATACCGTAGTACGGACTGCAAGATCGCGTTTATATTATTTGATAAAAAATGGCAACCGTAATCTTACCCGGAACAGACACCTTTCGGGCTGCAAAAGTCAACCTTCGGTTTGCCACCTATAACAAAAACAGATTAGTCTATACTCTGCATTAGTTATTTCTATTATTTATTTAACGACTGCTGATACATAGGCAGTTTGGTTCTTCATCACAAATCGTATCCTGTTCAACAGTTTTTTGGCTATTTTTATAATGCCTTTGTTTTTATTCATCTTTTTAGAATATTCATTAAAAGCCATAGTCATTGCCGGATCTAACCTTATAGCTGTCCAACTTGCTTCTATGAGTTTTTCCCTGAGCTGATGATGACCACGGTGAGTGAGTCCAAATACAGTTTCCTTTTCACCGCTGCCGCTTATTCTGGGCACAAGTCCAACATAGTCACAAAGTTGATCCAATTCTTTAAACCGGTTTATATCACCAATTTCAGTTATAAATAATAAAGCCAGTATCTCACCTATGCCAGGTATAGTCCTGATTAATTCTATTTTCTTTTTATAACGGTCTTGCCTTGACATGGCCCGAACTTGTCTTGTGGCAGCCAATACCATTTGACGAACTTGTTCATATCCCTGGAGCAAGAGGTCTAAATGTATCCTTGCCGATGGGGTTAAAGAAAGCCCTTTAAGCCATGCGATAAAGTTATTTGACCAATGCATATGGTCATCGCCGGTTACAGTAATACCCTGAAAAAAAAGCCATCCTTTAATACGGTTTTTAAAACGTGTCTGATCTTTTATCATTTGCTGATAAAACCGGATGATCCCACGATCATCTTGTTGTTCAACTGTTGGGATAAAAATGCCTGTAAGTGCACCATCGCTTAATGTTTTACCCAGCTTACGGCAATCAATGATATCTGATTTCCGATGCTTTTCTTTATCCATCGTGGGAACATCCGCAGGATTTACAACCATACAGTTTATTCCTTCCCTCATAAACTCTCTGCAATGGCTGAATCCAGAAAACCCTGCTTCATATACAACCTGGTATATCGCTGAGGGATAATGTTGTTTAAGATGATTGCTTAATATTATCGCTGAAGGACTTTGAGAAAATGTCTTCAGTTCCATATGTTCACTGCGAATACAAACTTTCCAGGACTTTTTGTGAACATCGATACCGGCAAATATTTTTTGACCGGAAAAATCTAATTGTGTACCTTGTTGCATGAGTTCTTGTTTTAAAAGTGTTTGTTAAACTGTTTTTCACATTTAATCTACAACCTTTTTTTTCAAGAACTCTCTATTTTAAATCACTTTGCCGGTTCGAATTTCATACATACGATCTTACCCGGCTACGCGCTCTTGGTTGCTTACATGGTGAAATGGGGTGGTCTGCGTCAGAGGGATGCAGGGCGGGCATGCACTGGCGGGTTTACCCACTGCATATCGTATATGGGATGTGTTTATTTCGCTTTTTATCCGAACAAACGTGCTAATTATTTTAGTATTTTATTTTGAGAAAAATAATTGTTTGGGTAAATTTGTTTTATGTAGACTGTCTAAATGTAAATATAACATGATGGTATGTACATAATTCAGAGTTAACCACCAATTTATTATTTACTTTCTCGTTTTCTCTGGAAGAAAAAAATAGAAAATAAGTTGATATTTGTTTTGCAAGTATCAACTTATTTCGTATATTTGATATATAAAGAATGACGAATATGGAACACGAAAGAACACCAAACGGCATCATGTTTACCGAAGAAATTATCAGTTGCAACGGGGCAAGTTTTATGCTTTTTCCAACTGCAAGCGATACGCCCGAAATGATCGCCGCCGCAAAATACTGGTTAAAAGACAACCGGGATGTAGTTAGTTTATCAGTCGCCAAAGATGCAGATTGGGACGAATGGTACAGGGGGGAGATATTCCGAAACCCGGCTGTGCGTCACTTACGGTGGTATGAGATCAATGCCGATTTGCCTATGGTGCAAATTGAACGAAAAAAGGGTACAACCGTAGCTGATTACATTGAGCGCCTGGTATTGCCCCATACAGCAGAAGTTAAGGCAAAATGGTTAGAGAAACACGGCGAGAAAATTTATCTATGGTAATATTAGAATTATAGCGATGGATACTTTAGAAAAATTATTACGGGAGGCTTTTAAAATTGAACATGACCGATATGGTGTGCAATCGGTATCGACCCGTAGCGATGCCTATCAGCATGTTATTCTCGAATTAGACACTTTTACATTAGGCGATTTTGAGTTTAAGAAGATATTTGACGCCTGCAATCAAACCCGTTATGGTTTTTATATGACACCGAGGGGCGAAAGAGAAAGTCAGGCGAGGCACTATATCACATTTCACAAATAACGTATTGTAACTATTAAAGACTAAAGCAATGATAAGGATACTATATAAAAGAGAGGGTAAAACACCCGCTTATCAAATCGACGGAGACGACTTGCCAAAAGAATTTGAAAATATTGGCGAGGCGCTGATCTATTTAAACGATTGGCATAACGATCAACAAACGGTAGAACAATGGGCAAATGAGGGGATATTTTTTGTGGACGCAACAGAACAAGTAGAAGATGGAAAAGATTTGGTATGAAGTATATATTGATCGGGGTGAACATGACGGTACAGAAACAGTTGTCACAACCGAAGATTTAAACAAGGCGATAGACGAAGCAGAGTTGCTGAACCAAACCAAGCCGTTTTTTCACGGCATAGATCAGTGGCAAAGCAACCCTGACGGCTCAAATCCAATTAAGGTAAAAGGCTTTGATTACAAGTTAAGGTCGATAGACAATTACCTCATGAACAATCCCGCATTTTCTCAGGAACACCGGGAGGTTATAATGGATGCTTTGTCAACAATAAACCTGACAATTGATTGATTTAAAATGCAATTGACAGATGAAGCGTTATACCAATTAGCAATTTAGGATTATGGAAAATAGAAACAGCTATCCGCCAGTGGGATATGAAAACAATTATTTTAACCTGACGCAAGAGGCGTCCGATAAAATCCTTGAAATAGTAAGAGCAAAGCAAGGACGTATTACTTTATTCGCCTTGCGGGATACCTGGGACGAGGAGACAAGTGATGTTACGGAACAAGTGAAAGACGGCACGGCGGAACTAACCATCGACAATGGTGCAGGTAAAAGAAAAATGTACCCAATTGACTTTTTTGACAACAATGGTTACGTGAGCATATTGTTTGTTGATGATTACGGCGACCATGCTCAAATCTATGTGGATAAATTGGGAGATATGACCATTTGCAAAATCGCTGATTTCTTAGTACGGGCTTTTGGCGACCCGTCCGCACCAGAGGATGATTTTAAAATATCCCTCGAATGGAGCGTTGAGGATGTTTTTATGCAAGCGGGGCAGGACGAAGTAGAAGTAACCACACAGGAAGCTAAAGAAATATTGCAATGGATAGATGCTAAACATGACGCTTCCATTGGGGTGAATTGGGACGTGATTAGTGATTACATCGGTATGTACCTTGACGAAGCGAAGCCCAAAGCGCCTTTTGAACGGTTTATTTACGACGACCATGTTTATTTAGTCAGGACAGTTAATGGCCATATTGTTGCCGGAGTTGATCTGCGGGACGTTTTGATAGATCAGAAAACAGGGCTACCAAAAAGCCACCACGAGGCGTTTGTCGATAATGACATAAGCTACTATGCCGATGGGAGTGAAATGAACCTGCCGGATGGGGAATTGATAAAGCTAATTGACAATATAGAATAGGCAGTCGCCAAATATCAAAATATAAATTAATACTTACAGCATGAAAAGATCAGATCAGCCAACGGAATATGTTTTTATAAAAGCATATACCAATAGTGAATGGGATAACTGTGATTTTGCCATTATCCACCTCAGCCCTCAATGGTGCGCCGAAATGTCTAAAAGATTAACATTGCTCCAACCATTTATAGATGATGATAGCTTTTTTAGCCATTGTTATTGGGATCGGCCGGTAGGTTTCTATACCAATATCATGGATGACGACATTACTGACCATATACTTAACGAGGGCGAGGAATGGGTTTTTGTTTCCTTTGCCGATAACAAACCGATTGCATTCCCCGAACCGGAAAACGCATTATCTACCCACGAGTTGGTTTTAACTAAACACGGCTCTGCGTGGTTTACTGCTTTGGGTAAACATACTGGAGAAGAATTTTATACAGCCAGTTTTGATGCAGCAGAATTTACAAATATGGGAGTGCCTGTTGAGGAAAACACAGTTAGTTAAATCAATTTAAAAGCCATGCAAGTTTACACACATTACGAAAATTATCAGGGCGGTATTAACAACCTGCAAATCTCACGGGTGGTTAATGGTTATGCAACGGAAAAAGTGTTTAGAAGCCTTGACCGCACCGCGTCATTACAAGCGGATAAGTATATCAAAAAGCAACAACGCCTTAATCAATCGAAACCATGAAAACCATATCATTAAAAACCGCAAAAGACATTGCTGTAGATTGGCACGGCGGCCAATGGAGCGCCCTCTATTCCTTTGCGTCCAGTGGTATTGTGAAAGGCGGCGATATAAACAAGTATTTAACTGAAATTGAAGATAATATAAATAATGCAGACATTAAAAAGCCCGAATTAGAACGGCTTGAAAAACTTAAAAATTTTTTAATTATAAAGTCAAGGCAGGCGATAAACTAAAACAAGCATTAAAAAATTAAAAACGATGAGTTATTATATAGTGATTGAAACGCATGGTGGCCCCGAATACGCCATCATCGTAACCGATGAGGATGGAAATAACAAAATCTTCGACACACGCAGGGAGGCCGAAGCTGAGGCGGCAGATTGCCAGGATGGAGTAGTAGTTGAATTGTAACGATTAAAACAAAGTGTTATGATGGAGCAGGCCAAAGAGTTGAAACAGATACTGAAAAGTATAGGCGCAACAAGGTGGGGCGGTCGACCAATCCGGGTGAGAACAGAAATAAGAACCATCGGCCACAAAATGTATGAGTATGGCAATGCGGTAGCTTTTGTTGACCCTTTGACGGACGAGCAAAAGGCAATCATAATGCAGCATAATAAGTATGCAAAAATCTATGATGATAAGTTAGGCTGCCTGATCAAATATTGATGGCGGGTGGTTTATAATAAAAAGAATTTAAAGAATAAGATTATGGCTATTGAACACGAAAGCGTTTTAAAAGTAGTTGACATCAACTACGGACAGTTGAGTACGGATTTTGTTGATTTTATCGGTTCACAGCAGCCGACCTACCGGGATCAGATTTTAAGGGAAGACCTCTACAGCCTGGAAGATATATTGGAAGAACAGAATGATGATAAGCCTTATCCAAGCGATATTTTAGGCCAGCTATCCGAGATCGGACTACTGTTAAAAGAACTGGATTGCAGTTATTTCAGGGTAGTTTATGCTTAATCCAAGTAACATTAAAACATTTAAAACATGGAATCGAAATTGACAATCCTTATACAAGATCAGAAATTAAAAGATGTTTTTGTGCTGATCAGATGGCCGTTTGTTCAAGAACTGATGGAATATGAATGGTTTCGTCCCGAATGCAGGTTACGCCACGCATTTGAAGATCAGGAATACCTTAGTTCCGCATATTTTGTGCCTTTAAGCCGCCTTTTAGAAGTAGGACAATATATGGACGGTGCAGAATTTAACGATTATTTGCCACGCAATAATTAAAACTAATTATGAAAAACATTTGGATTTATAATAGCCTCGATGGCCCCATTTGCTTTAGCAATCCCCGTAAGGCCTATAATTATGCAAACTTAAAAGACGAGGTGTCTTATCCGGTTTACCTAAAAAATTTAAGGGATGGCGATAGTTATACGTTCAAACGGGATGATGAATTATCTATTGTAAAAATCAATGTACTTTAATATGAATACGCAAGAAATAAAAAAGGAAACAGGCATTAATCCTGAATTAATGCCGGAATTATTGCGGCGATTTAAAATTGCCGTCAGTATGCTATCAGAATATATGGCCGAGG
>Ga0302309_10002363_pt1 | contig 15758 bp, 13 predicted proteins | sample III_Palsa_N1_1_FD_200453 | JGI IMG/M metagenome (GOLD analysis project Ga0302309, IMG submission 200453) | Peat permafrost microbial communities from Stordalen Mire near Abisko, Sweden - III_Palsa_N1_1 | ecosystem: Environmental > Terrestrial > Soil > Palsa > Peat permafrost | place: Sweden... | reverse complement strand
AAAAATGCTTTCCAAGAAAACGCAATATGCTTTCCAGGCGCTGATGTACCTGGCAGAAAAAGAAAAAGATGAACCCGTCCTTATCGCAGAGATCGCCAGGAAAAAAAAGATCCCGCTGAAGTTCCTTGAAAATATCTTACTGGAGCTGAAGAATGCCAATATCCTGGAAAGTAAGAAAGGAAAAGGGGGCGGCTATTATTTCGCAAAAAATCCTAAGGACGTTCCCCTGGCCCAGGTCATACGCCTATTGGATGGCCCCATTTCCCTACTGCCCTGCGTCAGCCTGTACTTTTACGAGCGATGTAAGAATTGCGATGAAAAAGGTTGCGGTCTGCATACGGTGATGAGCCAGGTGCGGGATGCCAACCTGAAAATACTGGAGAAAAAGACGATCGCCGACCTCGCGAAAGGATGATGTTTTTAGAGACTTGCCAAATGATCGAAACAAACCTTCTCAGCAATTTCGATCAGCCGGCCTATCCGCTCCAGCAATTGGCTGATCTCTTCTTCGGATATGGTAAACTCCTCTTTGTAGCGGGCATCCACGTAGCCCGATAAAAGGCGGCGAAAAAGCTCGTCCTCCTCCGCGTTGTCCCTGGGAAATACCATTGCAAGGTCTGCGGAGAATCGATTGGTATACCGCCTCAACTTGTCCAGGTTGTGCGTCGTCGGCTTGTAACCGGTAAACGCGAGCAGGATAGCCTGATAGACATGTTCCGCTGCCTGGTGCAAAAGAAATGCGGCCACTTTCCATTCGCGGTTGTCGCGGTTGAAACCCGCGCTGCGAAAAAAAGCACGCCCCTGCTGACTCCACCGCAGATAGTCCTTCATGGCCAGGGTGCGCACTTTCACAAGATCCGGCGGGCAGGGTCTTGTCAGCGGCGTCACATGCGCATCATACAGCAGGACGCCATCCTTGTATAGGGTTGAAAAGAAAAACTGCCCCTCTGCCAGCCGCCGGTTCACATAGGCGATATCGTGTACCAATGCCGTTACCGGAACGGCTTCGTGGCAGCGGTTCTCGATCAGATCCTGCATCTCATAGTCGCTGCGGCGATCCCCCTGCCTGCTTACCACCAGCAGATCAAAGGCGCCTGATACCGGCGCTGGCGCATCGGAGCCCGGCACAGCCGGATGATCGCCCTTCCCGGACAAACCCGCAGGGCCGAAAAGAATGATCTTTTCCGGCTGGACGGCCCTGACGATGATTGTTACCGCCCTTTCTAATTTATCTCTTTGTGGCTGCGAAAGGTGTTTTAACGAAGTATTCATAGTTTTAGCGGTTATAGTAGCAACAAAATTGGCTATATTTGTATCAGTTCGAACAACAAATATCTATCTTTTTGCTAAGAATTACCAAATATTTTACTGCCCATTTTTGAATTTCTATTTTATTGCTATGCACTATTTAGGTAAAAACATGCGGTATTTGCGGAAGCAAATGTCTAAAACGCAGTCTGAGATTGCATCTCTGATCAAAAAGGGACAAACGACAATCGGGAATTGGGAGAATGGAATCAGCGAGCCAAATCTGGATGAGTTGTTGATCATTAGCAATTTTTTTGATATCCAGCTGGACCTGCTCGTGAAGGTCGACCTGGCGGAAGCGAGCATTCCGCACCGACAGGGGGGACAACCCTATGATCATTCGCCCGATACTTCGCCTACGGTGAAGGAAAGGGACGACAGGCTCACTTATGTATTACAGGAGATTAAATCGCTGAGAGAGGAGATGGAGCGGCTTCATGAGCGGTTACCAAAATAAAAAAGGCGGCCAATGCCGCCTTTTTTATTTGTTAGCCAATCGAAACATCTTTAAGCGTGAATGGCTCTCTTGACGGCATCGATCGCACCATCAATGTGACCATAGGCACGGGCTTGCAAGCCTTGTGCGAACATGTTGTCCTCATCATGGCTGATGTCCTTGCGCGCCTTCCTCAGATAATCCAGCGCTGCATGCAAACGGCCGGGATGATCGACAGCTTCGTCTACATGAGGATGATCTTCGAGGTTCTTACCGTCTTCAATAGACGCTTTCTTGATCTCGCCGATGGCAGCATCGATGCGGTTTACCGCTGCGATCTCATCCTGCGTCTGCACCCAGTTGCCCGGACGATGTTCGATCATCCAGCGCGCTGCCCGCAGATCGGACAAAGCGTGCAGGTAATACGGATGAGGCCCTGCAACACTCCCGGCACTGGCGCGGTTAACACTTACAAAGGAAAAGAACAGGATGGCGCATACAGACAAAAGTTGTTGGACTTTCAGTTGCAATTTCATGTGCATGATTTTAAGTTTAGAAATGTTCTGCTGCATAGAACGCAAAGTCATGCCAAAGATTAAAACCGCATTAAAGAAAGATCGTTAAACGATCGTTAAGCATTGAGGCACAAGCCCGCTATGCGGCACCGGCCGATGCCGGGCAGCCGTTGTCAGGCGTTGATCAGGCCAGTTCCAGGTTCTCTATTACGACGGCCGAGGCCCCTCCTCCCCCATTGCAGATCCCGGCCACGCCATACCTTGTCTTATTCTGCCGGAGGATGTGGATCAGGGTCACCAGTATCCGGGCGCCGCTGGCGCCAAGCGGATGGCCGATGGCGACCGCTCCCCCATGTATGTTCACCCTGGCGGGATCAAGTTTCATCCGCCGTGTATTCTCGATCCCCACAACGGAAAATGCTTCATTCAATTCCCAATAGCCGATATCCTCCATTTTCAGCCCCGCCTTCGCTACTGCTTTTGGTACCGCCAGCGCAGGCGTTGTAGTAAACCATTCCGGTGCCTGCTCGGCGTCCGCATAGCCCAGGATCCTGGCCAATGGACGTAAGCCCAATTCTTCCGCCTTCTCCCTGCTCATCAGCACAAGGGCCGCAGCGCCGTCATTGAGCGTAGAAGCATTCGCGGCCGTCACCGTGCCATCTTTTTGGAAAGCCGGTTTTAGTTCGGGGATCTTTTCGAATTTGACGTTGAATGGTTCTTCGTCCTGGGCGAAAAGCACCGGACTGCCCTTGCGCTGCGGCAGCTCCACCGGGATCACTTCGTCGCTGAATTGTCCCGCGGCCCAGGCCGCCTGCGAGCGCTGATAACTCGCCACGGCAAATGCATCCTGCTCTTCCCGGCTGATGCCGCACTCACCCGCGCACAATTCCGCGGCATTCCCCATGGCCTTGCCGTCATAGGCGTCGGTGAGGCCATCCTTGGCCAGGCCATCGATCAATGTAGTATTCCCAAATTTATTACCCCAGCGCATTTGCTCCACGTAGAAGGGTGCATTGGTCATGCTTTCCATCCCGCCGGCTACGACAATCCCGGCATCGCCCAACAATATCGCTTGTGCTCCCTGCACCACCGCCTTCATCCCGCTTGCACAAACCTTATTCACCGTCGTACAGATCACCCGGTCCGGCAGCCCCGCCCCCTTCGCGGCCTGCCGCGCAGGCGCCTGCCCCAGGTTGCCCTGCAATACACAGCCCATCAACACTTCTTCCACTGCCGCAGGAGCCACGCCTGCCTTGTCCAGGGCTCCCCTGATGGCGATCGCACCCAAACGGGGCGCGGTAAATTCCTTCAGCGCTCCGCCAAAACTGCCTATGGGCGTGCGGACGGCGGCAACGATAACGACTTCTTTGCTCATATGGTTTACTTCCTTTGCGGCAAAAATAAACAAAACTAACACCTGTTAGCAAGCGCTGGCGCTAATTTCTTTTTACGACCTTGTCCTTCAGTATTTCCCGCATCGCCGCCTCGTAATAATGCTGGCTCACGGGGACCGTCGCCGTCCCGAGCTGCAACATATTGCCCCGGATGCTGCTGATCATCTCCCGGTTCACGACAAATGATTTGTGCACCTGGGTAAACCGTTCCGGCGGCAGCTGCGCCAGCAACCCCTTCAATGTAAGATAGGCGATCAGCTTCCGCCCGCCCGCATGCAGCACGACATAATTGGTCATTGCCTCCACATAAACCAGTTCACTGTACCCTATCTTTTCCAGGCTATCACCGCATTTTACAAAAAAATGATCCGCGGCCCGCGCCGCTTCGCTGACACCTTCGGGTGTGGCGCCGGCGCGCACCCGTTCTGCGTATTTTGCCCTGGCCTTGTTGCAGGCCTTCAGGAAACGCTCGAATGAGATAGGCTTTACCAGGTAATCTACCACATCCAGCTCGAAGCCCTCCAGGGCGTATTCAGCATAGGCCGTCGTAATGATCACCAGCGGCTCCTGCGCCCCTCTCCCACCGATACGCAGGTACTCGATGCCATTTAACTTCGGCATATTGATGTCGAGAAAGATCAGGTCGATCTTGTTTGCTGCGAGGATCGCGTCGGCTTTCAGGGGATTTTCTGCCATCCCGGCCAGCTCCAGGTAGTCGATATCCTCTATATACTCCCGGATGACCTTTCTTGCCACGGGCTCATCATCTACTATAATGGCTTTGAGTAACATGGGCAATGATATTTAAGTGTAGTAATACTTCGTAGGAGTCCCCGTTGTCGGAGATCCTCAGCTCATGCCGGCCGGGGTATTGAAGATCGAGCCTCCGACGGGCGTTGGCGATGCCGATACCACCTCTTTCCAGCTGCAGTTGCACCATTTCCTCTTCCTTGGTATTGTAGGCGCGGAAATGCAGCGCGTCACCTTTTCTGCCAAGCGAAATGACTACTTCGTTGGTGCGGTTGTCATAACTGCTGACGTATTTGAATGCGTTCTCCACAAACGTCACGAGCAGGAGCGGCGCGACCGAGAATCCCCGGACGTTGTCGGCAATGTCCAGCACGACCCGCAGGTTATCTTCCTTTCTTTCCTGCTGCAGCGCCACATAGTTGCGCAGGTACTGTATCTCTTTTTCGATGACGATACTGTCCACATTGCACTCATAGAGCTGGTAACGCAACATCTCACTAAAGCTCAGGAGCATGTTCCTGGCTTTTCCGTTCTTCCGGTCGATATGTCCATAGATGGAGTTGATCGAATTGAATAAAAAATGCGGGTTGAACTGTGCCTTCAGGAAATCGAGTTCATTGCGGATCCTTTCCTTTTCCATATTGTCCACGTACTGCCGGTACCCGATCTTCTCGATGGCCTGCTGAACGGCCACCGTAATGATCACCCAAATAAAGATATTCAGAAAGGAGTCGCGGAATACCGCCGCGGCATCCGGCGGCGCCGAGCCTGGCCGGAAGAAATGCACCTGCAGCCAGATGGCCAGCGGCGTGCGCAGCAAAGCGCTTACTCCGATAGCCGCCGGCAAAAAAAGAGTGAACAACAAATACTTTTTCCGGTGCAGGAGTTTCGGTATGGCATATCCGACCTGCGCATAATAATTCGCCGCAACGAACAGGAGATAGCAGAATTGTACGGTCAGCGTTCGGGTGACAGTAAAAACATGATCATGGAAAATGGTGATCCAGCATAAGTAGAGGCCGGCCCAGAGCCCGATCGATATCCAGATGCGCTGCTGCTTCATTGGTCATAAAGATACCATTGCCCTGGACGGAATAATATGAAATTACATGAAACACCCTAAAACCGGGATGACGCACAAAAATGGGCTTTGTCAAGTCTCCATAATAGGTGGTGTAAAAGATTTCCGGGCCCTGTCCCGGGGTCGTTCTTTTGCTTCAAAATCATCAAAACATGAAAAAAATGATCTCCTGGCTGCTCGACCCGCCTATCTTCGGACCGGCCGCCATTTTATGGATCCGCCTCCTGGCCGGCGGTGTCTTTTTCTGGGAAGGCATCCTGAAATTTGTTTACCCCAATCAGGGAGTAGGCCGTTTTACAAAACTGGGTTTCCCGCTGCCCGAATTGACCGCCCATTTTATCGCCACCACCGAGATCATCGGCGGTCTGCTCCTGCTCGCAGGGCTTTTCACCCGGATCACCGCCCTATGGTTTATCGGGGAAATGATCGTGGCCATCCTCACCACCAAGATCGCCGTTTTCCTGGGGACTTCGCCCTTACCCCTTCCACCCGCGCTGCCGAAGACCGGTTTCTGGGCCGTCCTGCATGAGATCCGTTCGGATTACGCCCAATTGCTCTCCTGCGTTTTCTTATTGTTGGAAGGACCTGGTCTGCGTTCACTTGATACCCGCCGTAGGCGGGTATTTTCGCCAGGGATGCGCAGCCAAAAAAATAGCGCATCTCTGGCAACCGGCCAATGATGGTCCTATCGGACAAGCCGGCGGAGCCGGCTTTGGAAGAAAAAAGATAATTTGCGCGGATGAAAGCCGCTTCCATCAACGAGATCAAACAGGAATTGCAATCCCTTCCCCCGTCCCGGCTCAACGAATTATGCCTGCGGCTGGCCCGGTTTAAAAAAGACAATAAGGAATTGCTGACCTATTTGCTTTTCGAGGCTGCGGATGAGACGGCCTATATCGAGTCGGTGAAAAAAGAGATCGACCAGGAGTTCGGGGGCCTCCCGAAACCCAATCTCTATCTGACAAAGAAAAGCCTGCGCAAAGTGCTGCGGTCGACCGCAAAGCAGATCCGATACGCCGGCTCCCCCCAGGCAGAGGTCGAATTGCTGACCTATTTCCTTAGAAAATTGGACAGGTCCGGCATCCCTTACAAGGACAGTCCGGTGCTGGTCAACCTCTACCGGCAGCAACTGAAGAAGGTCCGGTCGGTCATAGCAGGACTGCACGAAGACCTGCAATACGACTACCTAAAAGGACTGGAGGCATTGGAAGGATAAAATTTGATTGAAATTTGATTGGAAATGACAACTAGTTGATGTCCCGGAGGCAGCCCATCTCCTTATCTTTAGCGCCATGAAAATACGAGTCCCTCTTGCCGCCGGTTGGCTGTTCTTTTTTGTCGCCGCCGCCGCGCAAACCCCTGCCGAACGTCAAAAAGCCGAGACCCTGCTCCGCCAGATGACACTGGATGAAAAGATCGGTCAGATGACCCAGGTGACCCTTGGCGTCGTGTCGACCGCAGCCGACGGTGTGCTGGACCCGGTAGCCTTGAAAAAAGCGGTGGGGAATTATCTGGTCGGTTCTATCCTGAATGTCACCAATCACGCACTCACGGTCGAACAATGGCGTACCGTCCAGACGCAGATCCAGGACGAGGCTAAACTCACCCGCCTCAAGATCCCGGTGATCTATGGCCTCGATGGCATCCACGGTCAGACCTATACGCTGGACGCGACACTGTTCCCTCAAAATATAGGGATGGCCGCTACCCGCGACCCCGAACTCGCGGCAGCCGTGACAAAGGTCGCGGCCAAAGAACTTCGCGCATCCGGTGTACGATGGAACTTTGCGCCTGTCCTCGACTGCGGCAGACAGCCGCTCTGGTCCCGTTTTGCCGAAACCTATGGGGAGGACGTGTATATTGGCGAGACCATGGGCGCGACAGTGATCAAAGCCTATGAAGAGGACGGCCTCAAAAATCCAACGGCCGTCGCCAGCTGCATGAAGCACTACATAGCTTACTCCGATTCCCGTACGGGCAAGGACCGCACCCCTATATATCTCCCGGAGATCGAGATGCGGGAATACTACCTGCCGCAATTCAGGGCCGCGATAAAGGCCGGAGCTTCGACACTCATGGTCAACTCATCGGAGATCAACGGCATTCCCGTGCATGCCAATACCTATTTGCTCACCGACGTGCTTCGCAAAGAGCTGGGCTTCCAGGGCGTTGTCGTCTCCGACTGGGAAGACATCATCCGCCTCCACACCCGGCATAACGTTGCCGCCACACCGCGTGCGGCCGTCGCCCTGGCCGTCAACGCCGGTGTCGATATGAGTATGGTCCCATCCGATTTCTCTTTTTTCACCTTGCTGAAGGAGGCGGTGCAAAGCGGCGAGGTTCCCATCCTCCGTATCAACGAGGCCGTCCGTCGCATCCTGCTCCTGAAATTCAAGCTGGGGCTTTTTGACAATCCCTATCCCGAGCCGGCCGCCGCCGCGAATTTCGGATTGCCGGAATACCAGACCCTGGCATTGCAAGCGGCACATGAAGCTATGACGCTACTAAAGAATGAAGGAGCAGTCTTGCCGCTCGAACATACGGCACATATACTTGTAGCCGGCCCCGCGGCAGTCAGCATCAGCGCCCTGAATGGTTGTTGGAGCTATACCTGGCAGGGAAAGGACGAACGCTGGTATCCTGCGGACAGCAAAACGATCCTGGATGCCTTGCGCGATAAACTGGGTGCAGCCCAGGTGACGACCACGGCCGTGAAAGACTTCGACAATCCCGCCAACTACGATACCGTGGCATTAAAGGCCGCCGCGACGGGTGTGGATGCTATCGTTCTTTGCCTTGGCGAGAACGCCTATGCCGAAAGCCCCGGCGTTATCCCGGACCTGGCGCTGCCCGAAGAACAGCTGGCCCTTGCAAGAGCCGCCGCTGCAACAGGCAAACCCGTCATCCTCGTCCTCACTGAAGGCCGGCCGCGATTTATAACCGGGATAGCTTCTTCCATGAAGGGTATTCTCCTGGCTTACTGGAGCGGCCGCAAGACGGCGGAAGCCATCAGCGATGTATTGGCAGGAGACTATAACCCCGATGGGAAATTGCCTTACAGCTACCCGCGCAGCTCGGGTGAAATGGTGCTTTATGATCGCAAGCCCACCGAAGACATCAGGGAGATCTTTAACGCGGACATGAATTATACCGGCTACAACCCGCTTTTCCCCTTCGGCTGGGGCCTGAGCTATACCAGCTTTAGCTGCCAGGATCTTCGGTTGAGCACGATCCGGCTCACGGGTGCTAAAAAACTCGTGGTCACTGCGACGATAAAAAATACGGGACAAAGGGATGGGAAGCATACGGTGGAGCTCTATACCCGCCAACACTATGCGAGTATCACCCCCAATATGCGGCGGCTTCGTGCATTCAAAAAGATCTTCCTGAAAGCGGGAGAAGCACAGACGGTAACGTTTACGCTGGACAGGAACGACCTGGCCTTTGTGAATGCGCAATTAAGAACGGTTACCGAGCCCGGAGATTTCGATTTGTATATCGAAGACCAGAAGACGACGTTTAGTTATACCGCGACGCCCTAAGGGCTTCCAAACGCAACGCATAGATCAGTAACCCCATTTCTTACCCTCAGTAACCCCATTTTTTGAGAATCGCCAGGTCCGTTTTGCAGCAATCGAATGGATCCTTGCCCTGGTAGGATTCCTGTTCGATGATAAAGTATTTCGTACCGCTTTTGCGGCCCGTGTCGCAAACCTGTTTGGTATTGACGATGCCTTCGCCTAAGATGGTGCTCTCATATTTTTCCTCGCTTCCGGCGGGCGCGGCGATCTCATCCTTGACGTGCATGAGCTCGAATCGGCCGGGATACTGCATCACTATGGCGATAGCAATGGCGCCGCCATTGTAGAGATTGCCCATATCGAGCTGCTGGGCAACCAGCGCCGGATCGGTCTTTTGCATAATAATATCGAACATCTTCTGGTTGTTGAGGACCGTATTGAACTCAAACCAGTGATTGTGGTAGCCAAACTTCATGCCGTGCGCCTTGCAGAGCTCGCCGGATTTGTTGAAGAGGTCCATCAGTTTCAGCAGGGCATCATAGTCCTTTTGCACATCATTATCGATCCAGGGACTTATCACAAATTGCTGACCCGCGATGGCCGCATCCTCCACGGTTTCTTTCCATTTATCGGTAAAATCATTCTTGCCCGCGTCCCAGGAATCATGACCGAAACGCGTGTGACCGCTGATCATTTTTAGTCCGAGTCCATCCAGCAGGACCTTGAAGTCCTTAGGTGAATAGCCATAGAATTTACGATCGCCATAGCCGGCATGTTCTACGTATACGTAGCCCATATCGGCTAATTTCTTGAGACTGCCGGCCGGATCGGTTTTCATCGCGTCCCGGACGCAATACAACTGAAGACCTATGACGTCTTTTTTTGTCGGAGCGGAAAAAGTGTTCCAGGGAAAGGCGCCGGTTGCGGCTGCGGCCAACACGCTGTTCTTGAGGAATGTTCTGCGGGAGTGGGCCATGTGGTATTTGAATTTTTATGATGGCAAGACTAACGGAATGTTCTCAACGAATGTAATTTTATTTGAACCCGGTGCCAAATAAATTTTTATCCGAACTTGCAGCCGAACTGGACGGAGTCCAGTCGATGCAACCATGGAAAAACCGATCAAAAAAGCTGTCTGGGCGAATATTTTCCGCCTCATCCTCCCCTATCGCAAAAAATTCGGGTGGGTGGTGTTCCTCGGGCTCCTGAGTACCGGGGTGAGTCTGCTCGAGCCGCTGATCTATCGCGAAGCGATCAACGATGTGGCGGGGTTATTCGTCCGTCAGGCCCGCGAGAATGCGCAAAAAGACCTGGGCATAGACCCGGAAGAAGAAGAGAGCATCCGGTCCATGATCCGCAACGAAACACCCGATTCCAGTTCGGCTTCTCCCGATTCGCCGTCGGCTTCGTCTGACTCGGCCATTTCACGGGGCGCTGTCACGCCGTCGGACCGCTCGCGCCCCACTGATTCGAGAACAGGACCGCCATCCACGAAACACGCCGGTTCCGCTACTTCGGCGGCCGCCGCCCCCCGGCCTGCCGCACAGCCCGTTCCCCATAGTGCGGGGCACGTCGCCGCCCGGTCCCCGCAACAGGCATTGAAGACCCTGCTATGGGCCGTCGCCGCGCTCTTCGTCATCAACCTGATCGGCACCCTGCTTTGGAGATTGGGCGAGAACACGAATACCCGGCTCTCCTGTCTTATCGAACAAGGCTTTATCCAAAATACCTTCTCGCATGTCCTGCGGCTGCCGCTGTCGTTTTTTGGCCGGCGCAGCAGCGCGGCCATTGCCAAGCAGATCGATCAGTCCGAAGAGGTCACCAGTGTGGTCAATGGCCTCTCGCAGCAGATCCTTCCCGAGATCATCAGCCTCCTCGGTATCATGGGTATCATGTTCTGGCAGAATGTCGCCCTCACCTCCGTTGCGCTTATCACCATTCCTTTTTATATCCTTATCGCCTGGCGTTCGGCCGGCCGGCTGGAATCGGGCCTGTCCACCTACTATTCCCGCTGGGAGGAGGTCTCCAGCCGCATACAGGATGGACTGGCGGGTATTAAAACGGTCAAGCTCTCGGGTGCGGAAGATAGGGAGGTGGAGCGGCTGCAGACGATCTCCGGCGCGGCTTACCAGGACTATCTCGTCCGGGCCCGGCTGGCCAATAAATATGTATTCTGGGAGACGATGCTCTCTCATCTTTCGACGGCCCTCGTATTCGGCTACGGCGGCTACCTGACCCTGGAGAACAGGCTTACGCCGGGAGATGTGGTCATGTTCGTTGCCTACCTCGACAGGCTTTATGGTCCGGTAGATACCCTCGCCAGTCTCTGGGTCGAGCTGCAACAGAATCTTGCCTCCATTGCCCGGGCCTTCCGCTTACTAGACAGGGGTATCGAAGAAAAGACAGGATCGGAGTTGCAACTGACCCGGGGCAGGATCGAATTCCGCGATGTCCGTTTCCGCTATACGGAAGACCGGGAAGTCCTGAAAGGCCTGACTTTTATCCTCGAACCCGGCAAGTCCACCGCCCTCGTCGGAAGATCGGGCGCCGGCAAAACCACGATCACCGACCTGTTGCTAAAACTCTACGAACCTACCGGGGGAAGCATCCTGATCGATGGGCAGGACCTGCACAACCTGGACGCCGCTTCCGTCCGGAAGCAGATCGGCATCGTTTCAACCGACGGGGCCGTCTTCCACGGTACCCTTGCCGACAATATCCGCTACAAGCGCCCGTCGGCTACCGACGAGGAAGTCCTGCAGGCAGCCCTGGCAGCAGGCATGCACTCTACCCTTGAACGTCTTCCTCAAGGCTTGCAGACCCCCGTCGGGGAAAGCGGTATCGGGCTCTCTGTCGGCGAACGGCAGCGGATCCAGATCGCCCGCATGCTGGTAGCCCGGCCCCGTATCCTGGTCTTGGACGAAGCGACGGCAAACCTGGACTTTGCCACCGAAGCGGAGATCCGAAAAACGATAGACGGCATCCGTCGATCGGCAACCATCCTCATCATCGCGCATCGGTATTCGATGGTGCGGGATGCCGACCATGTGATCGTCCTGGAGGACGGACAGATCGTAGAAGAAGGTACCCCCGCATCGCTGCTGAAAAATGAGGGCTGGTTCGCGGATTTTGCCGCCGCCGCCGAAGAGCAGGAGGCCGCAGAAGAAGAGGAGATCGGGGAAGAAGAGACCGATGAAGAAGGGACAGAAGAAGAACCCGGGGAAGACGAGGAAACCGAATAAGGGCCAGTTTTTATGGAATCCTCGCCATTTCTTATCTTAAGGAGTATATCCAACGACTATTCCCATGATCAGATACTTTCTGCTGGTTCCGATGCTCACCGGTCTGCTGTCCGTAAGCGGCCGCTCCCCCTACCGCAGCGATACCCTGACGCTGCCCTGCATGGCAAAAGCCGAAAAACTGCTCGACGAGGCACTCATCTTCATGCATAGGAACTACTACCGGAAAGACGAGGTATCCTGGCCCGATCTGGAGGCAAAAGCCAAACAGCAACTGCGGGCGGCCAACAATTGCGAGGACGCCTATGCCTCGATCACCTGGTGTTTCAAACAGCTCAACGATCGCCATAGTTTCGTTATGCCCCCGGCGAAGGCCGCCAGGTATTCCGGGGACGATGAGCTGGCGCCCGAACCACCCCTCTCCGACCTGGTTGGCGAGATCAGGGGTGAGTGGGTGCAGGATAGCATCGCCTACCTTACCGTTCCCTGGGTGAGCAGCACCGACTCTCTGGTCTGCGAACGCGTCGCTGACAGCCTTCAGTCCGTCATCGCCCGCCTCGACGGGCGGGGCATTTCGCGTTGGATCATCGACCTCCGTAGGAACTCCGGCGGTAATTTCTGGCCCATGCTCACCGGTATTGGCCCTTTGCTGGGCGATGGTATCTGTGGTTATTTTGTTTCCTCCAACGAAAAGATCCCCATCGCTTATCACGATGGCTCAGCCTTTCAGGGCCGTCATATCCTCTGCCGTGTCAGCAGCAAAGGTTACCATACCCAAAAAGAGCGCAAGTCGATCGTTGTGCTCACGGGCAGGCGGACAGTGAGCGCGGGCGAGATCGTGGCCCTGGCGTTCAAGGGAAGGGCGCAGACCTGGCTGATCGGGGAGCCGACGGCCGGGCTTACGACAGCCAATGCCACCTATTCGCTTTCCGACAAATCGCTATTGGTGCTCAGCGTTTGCCAGGAAGCCGACTATAACGGCCATATCTGCGAAGGCAGCGTCCAACCCGATAAATTTATCGAGACAAGCGTTGTTGCGACGGGAGACGACGCTGTCAAACAAGCCGCCGTCAGCTGGCTCATGCGGCAATAGATGTTGATCGTCGGAAAACCTTATTTTTATACCTTCCGACTATCAACAAAAAAACCGCTTATGATCCACATCGTTTCCCGTACAGGGCTTTTTCTGGCCATCGTCTGCACGATGCTCTCCTGCAACCAGCAACAATCCATGATCCCCCCGGATGCCGGTATGGCCGCCTTTAATAAAGATACCCTGGCCGCCGATATCAAAATACTTGCTTCCGATGACTTCCAGGGCCGCCGGCCATTTACGCCGGGCGAGACAAAAACGATCAATTACCTGGTGAATGCCTACACCGGTCTGGGGCTCGAGCCGGGCAACGGCAACGGTTTTACCCAGGACGTGCCGCTCGTTGAGATCAGTCCCGCTGCGCCGCCGACCATGGAGATCCACTCCAAAAAAGCTGTCCTGCACCTGCAGGACCTCACCGACTTTGTTTGCTGGACCGAAAAACCGGACAGCGTCGACATCGTGGACAAGAGCGATATCGTCTTCGCCGGCTTTGGTGTCGTAGCCCCGGAATATAGCTGGAATGACTATGCGGGATTGGACGTAAAGGGAAAGACGGTAGTGGTCATGGTCAACGACCCCGGTTTCTATGACTCCACGCTTTTCAAGGGACATACGATGACCTACTATGGCCGCTGGACCTATAAATATGAAGAGGCGGCCCGCCAGGGCGCAAAAGCCTGCCTGATCATCCACAACACGGCGGCGGCCTCCTACCCTTTCAGCGTCGTGCAAAGCAGCAACGGAGGCGTAAAGCTCCACCTGGACACCCGCAATACTCCTTCTTACCAACTGACCGTACAGGGCTGGATAACCGAAGAAGCCGGCAGGAAACTGCTCGCCGCGGCCGGCAAGGACAGCAGCCTGCTGGAACAGATGAAGCATCCCGGGTTCAAGGCGGTGCCGCTCGATCTGCAGTTGTCGGCCTCGGTACGGGTCAAAGAGGTATATAATATGTCGCACAACGTTGTCGCCAGGATCACCGGCAGCAAATACCCGAACGAGTATATTATCTTCTCCGCGCACTGGGACCATTTGGGGATCGGTAAGCCCGATGCCAAAGGCGACTCCATATATAATGGCGCCGCCGACAACGCCAGCGGCACGGCCGCCCTGTTGCAGATCGCCCGCGCCTTCAAAAGTCTGCCGGAAAAGCCGGAGCGGACCGTCATCTTTCTCTCTGTGACCGCGGAAGAGCAGGGACTGCTTGGTTCCGCTTATTATGCACAGCATCCCATCTATCCCCTGGCTACGACCGTGGCTAACCTGAATATCGACGTCCTCAATACCTATGGGCCCACAAAGGACATCACGTACAGCGGCAAAGGGCAATCGACACTGGAAGATCTGCTTGCTGACGAAGTAAAAGCAAAAGGACGCTATGTTGCGCCGGAGGATCATCCGGAAGCAGGACACTATTTCCGTTCCGACCATTTCAACTTCGCCCGTGCGGGTGTACCATCGCTCACTGCGGATGGCGGTGTCGACGATCTTACCCGGGGGACCGCCTACGGCAAGCAGAAGCACGACGAATACACGGCTCTCCGCTATCATCAGGCTGCCGATGAATACGACGCCAATACCTGGGATCTCACGGGCGGGTTACAAGACATTGAACTGGTATATGCCATCGGCAGAAAGCTGGCCTTCGACCATGAATGGCCGGAGTGGAAGGCGGGTTCTGAATTCAAAGCCATTAGAGACCGATCGGCAGGAGACAGAAAACAATAACCACCGCAGCCCATCTCAGCCGGCCACCCGACAACCGCCGCGGCCTATTCATCCCGTGACCATATAACAGCCGCCGCGGCCCACTCATCCCGTGACCGCGCGGCCCGGTAAATATTTATTTGTTTTCTGTTTTGCTAAACCTTTAAATTTACTTTTTTTCCATCAATCACATAAACCCACAAACCAGGATGGGAGACCTCCAGATCAAGAAGCAGCCCAAAAAATACGATGCAGTTATAGTAGGATCAGGCGCAGGTGGCGGTATGGCCGCATATGTTCTCGCAAATGCGGGACTCAAGGTATGCCTGCTGGAAGCAGGTCCGATGTTCGACCCGAAGACCGACAGCAATCAACTCAAGAATCCATGGGACTCCCCACGTCGCGGCGCCAGCACCCGGTTCAGGCCCTTCGGCGATTTCGACGGCTGCTACTGGGGATGGGAAGTCGATGGTGAGCCCTATACGCAATCGGGCAACCCGGGTACTACTTCCTGGGAGTGGTGGCGTGCACGCATGCTCGGCGGCAGGACCAATCACTGGGGTCGTATCTCGCTGCGCTTCGGACCAAAGGATTTCAAACGAAAGAGCATCGACGGCCTTGGAGACGATTGGCCCATAGGATATGATGATGTTAAACCTTATTACGACAAGATCGATAAGCTGCTGGGAGTTTTTGGCACCAACGAGGGTT
>Ga0302309_10002362_pt1 | contig 15760 bp, 14 predicted proteins | sample III_Palsa_N1_1_FD_200453 | JGI IMG/M metagenome (GOLD analysis project Ga0302309, IMG submission 200453) | Peat permafrost microbial communities from Stordalen Mire near Abisko, Sweden - III_Palsa_N1_1 | ecosystem: Environmental > Terrestrial > Soil > Palsa > Peat permafrost | place: Sweden... | reverse complement strand
GATTTTGCCGGTGAAAAGATGAGCTATACGGACAAGGAAACCGGGGAGATCATGCCTGTAGAGGTTTTTGTAGCTATTCTGGGTGCCAGCCAGTTAACCTATGTAGAGGCCGTTATGAGCCAGCAAAAGGAAGACTTTATAGCGGCCTGCGAAAATACCCTGCACTTTATCGGCGGCGTTCCTGCCGCCATTGTACCGGATAACCTGAAAGCTGCAGTAACCAAAAGCAGCCGCTATGAACCTACCCTGAACGAAACGTTTGAAGACTTCGCCGACCATTATGGCACAACCATTCTACCAGCGCGGGCGTACCGCCCGCGCGATAAGGCATTGGTAGAAGGTGCCGTTAAGATCATTTATACCAAGATCTACGCCCCTTTAAACAAACATGTCTACCATTCTTTAACAGAACTCAATACAGCGATCTGGCAGACCCTGGAAGGCCATAACAGCCAATTGCTTAAAGGTCGCAACTACAGCCGGAAGCTACAGTTTGAAGAGATAGAGCGCCAAACCCTTGCTCCGCTGCCTGTTCTGCGCTACCAGTTCAAAAAACAGTTCCAGGCCAGGGTGATCAAGAACGGCCACGTTAACCTCGGCCCGGACAAGCACTATTACAGCGTTCCTTACCGCTATATCGGCAAACGGGTCAAGCTGTTATACTCGCGCACCATTGTAGAGATCTACTCCAACTATGAGCGTATCGCATTGCACCCTCGCAATAAAAACCCTTATGGCTATACCACTGACAAAGAGCATATGGCCAGTACCCACCGCTTTAAAAGTGACTGGACACCAGATATGTTTTTGGATTGGGCAGCCTCCATTCATGAGGATGTCAGGCTGTATATCCTTCAGATACTGGAACGTAAACAACACCCGGAACAGGCTTACAAGTCCTGCCTGGGGGTACTTGGCTTTGCAAAAAAAGCAGGGAACGAACGGTTAACAGTGGCTTGCCAGCGGGCATTGAGTTACGGCGTCTATAACTATAAAACGATACAAACCATACTGGAAAACAAGATGGATAACTATGAGGAAAGCTTATTTGCCGATGAGCTGCCTATGCCTGATCATGGTAATATCCGGGGAGAAGACTATTACAAATAACCATTTAAAACAACAATAACATGAACACAAGCACCTTAGACAAACTGCGGAAGATGAAGTTCTTCGGCATGTTCCATGCCTTTAAAAGCAGCATGGAAACCGGTAAAACAAATGAGTATACAGCGGATGAACTGCTGGCCCACCTGGTGGAAGCTGAATGGGATGACCGGCAAAACAGGCGTATTGAACGCACCATCCTTTATGCCAAGTTCCGCTATAAAGCTGCTATAGAGGACGTTCATTACCATGCTGACAGAAGTATCGACCGCAACCAGATCATGCGCCTGGCGGACTGTACGTTTATTGACCGCTTCGAGAACCTGCTGATCACCGGAAGCACCGGTATCGGTAAAAGCTATGTGGCTTCTGCTATAGGCTACCAGGCCTGCATATTGGGCTACCGGGTATTATACACCAGTACGCCCAAGCTATTCGCTAAACTGAAGATGGCAAAGGCAGACGGCTCCTATATCAAGGAGATCGCCAAGCTCGAACGGCAGCAACTGCTGATACTGGATGACTTCGGCATCCAACCTTTTGACGCACAAAGCAGGGCTGCCCTGATGGAGATCATTGAGGACCGGCATGGAAAGACCTCGCTGATCATTACCTCACAACTGCCGGTTAGTAAATGGTTTGAAGTAATTGGTGAAAAAACGATTGCTGATGCTATCCTGGACCGGATCGTTCATGATGCACACCGCATCGAACTGAAGGGGGAATCTATGAGAAGAAAACGTAGTGTTGAACCGGAAAACAGCCACTAATGAAATTACCTTTTAAATAACTATTTTTGTACATGCTTTTATAGCATTTGCTGCAACCCAAAAGTCAGCTAACCCAGTGGTCAATTTGGCCCGGAACAGGGTGGTCAACATCTCCATAATATACACCTTTAGCACTATAATAACGTTCTTTTAACCTACCCAAATATTTTAATAATATGGCTAACGCTTTTTCAGGTATTTTTATACTAATGAAAGCTTTATCTTTCCGTCGCCCTTTGGTTTTTGCCCGGTTATACTCCAGTCTGCCATGTCGAATCTGATCAGGCGTGAGTTGATACAAGTCGGCGGCGTTAATGCCGCAAAGCATAAACGAAAGCCAAAATAGTTCCTTAGCTAATTCAGGCCTGCTTCCGGGCTCCGTTTTAATATTGATGAGCTTTAATATGACGCTGCTCCCTAAATTCCGGTGGGCTGTCGCAGGCGGCGTTCCGACTTTATATTTCTTAAACGGATAATGAGGAATTCTTACTATCCCTAATTCTTCGTCATTATATTTGGCTCTTGCCGCATTGAATAGCGTTCTTAAATCACGCATGTAATTGTAAAGACCTGCATCGCTTAATCCCCTTTTAGTAGTAGTTACTTCCCGCTTCAGTTGATTAACACGGATCAGTTCACGCTCACCTCGTAAAAACCGCTCATAATTTGTTAGCATGGAAGAGGTGATGGCCATTACCGAGACGCGTTGACTCTGAAAATAATCGACCAGGCTATTGCGGATCGTTACGTGATTGGCGGCGCTCGCGCCTCTGCCTTCTTGCCGGAGCTTCTTGATATGCTCATCACAAAATTTAATAAAATCGATGGCTTCGTCTTTGCCTACTAGGTGATCGCGAAGCTGATCGGCGTCCATAAAGTCAAGTTTCTCATCCAGCTTACTGATCTCCTGCCGGTATTTAATGACAAGTGTGTTGAGCTGCTGTTCGATGAAAGCATCTTTCAGGGTGAGCTTTTTTGTCAGCTGTTTTTGCGTGACAAAATGCTCGGTGTCGATGTACCTTTTCACCTTTTTTTGGGTGATCCGGATTTTAACATTGTAAGTACCATCTGCCTTGAGATGGTGAGGTAAAATTTTTACGCATACTGTCGCCATGCTACAATTTTTTTAGCAGCGAAACTTTTGTACCACATTTGTACCACCATTTCGCTTAATTCAACAAAAAACCTTGTAAAACTGATCGAAACAACGAGTGTGTTCCGAGATGGGCGGACAGTTCAAAAAGTGCCCTCATGCATAAAAAAAAGCCGTTTCTTAGCTAAAGATACGGCTTTTTTAAATAGTGATCCCAATAGGATTCGAACCTATGACCTACAGATTAGAAATCTGTTGCTCTATCCAGCTGAGCTATGGGACCCCGTAATAATTTGCAGTGCAAAGATGCAAAAATCCGGCAAAAGGAAAAAATAAAGCTGTTAATGGGATTGAATGAAATATAAAGGCAAAAATAAAGCCTCCTTGCACTCGCTGCTCGGAGGCTTAAACCTAAACCTTATCACAATAAGTAAGTATAGGAACTTACTCATAATATGAAGTGACAAATATATGCTATTGATTTATCTATTACAAGAATATCATATGTAAACACATACTTTTAACAATTTTTTTACAATCATTATCTTAAACAATTAAAAAACTGGCAAATATTATCCAACAGTTAACCATATATGATTATACCTAATTATATATAAAAACTTATAGGAATATTGTTAAAAATACCTGCTTGTTTTACCTGCTCATTTGGCTGTCTTTTTTCCTGTACCTAACCACAACAGCGCATCCACAATCAGTTTGGTTTCCATCGGGCTGTCGAATGTTTGCGAGAGTTCCTTATTGGTGTGGTGCTCGTAATCTATATCGTTATGACCCATGTTGAAGTAGATCATTTTGTAGTTTTTATTTGTCCACACCACAGGGTAGTAACCGCTATGCCATATTTCGCTCTGTTTAGGGCCTGTGCCAAGCGGGAAACTGGTTGAGTCGATGGAGCAGAGTATGGTTATATCCGGATTCTGCCGCAGGTCGTGTTCCCAGCGGTACCACTCGTTAGGGGCCGATTTAAATGTTTCGGGCAGGTGTTTGGTAGCTGGGTGCTTTCTATCCTCCACCCGTAAAATAGCCGATACTGGCCGCCAGGTATTGCTCACATACTGGCCGGAACCCAAGAAAGTGTTGTGGTACCAGTCCCAGTTTTGCGGGTATTCCGATGGCGTTAAGGCAAAGGCCGAAAAGTGGAACCCCATCCAGCCGCCGCCGTTCTCCATATACTGCTGAAATGCCGCGCGCTGTGCCGGGTCTTCTGGCCGGGTATCTAAAAAGATCACCACCTGGTAATGCGAGAGGAACCCCGCATTAAGGTTGCTCCAGTTGGAGGTAGAATCATAAGCGAAATTGTACTGTTTTGCTAATTCAGGGAATTTGCGGTTCGCTTCGTGCACAAAACTAATGTGCGCCTGGTCGTTTTTAGCGGTGTAAAAAGCAATCACGTGGAATTTGGGCGTTTGGGCGTTGATGCTGGCTAAGCATAGCAATAGCATGCCCAGCATTAAAAATGCTTTGCTTGTTTTAGATGATGTTGGCATGGTGTGGGTTTATTGGGGTAAAGATAGTTATTGCCCTACAAACAAATTTGCGAAGTTTTAAAAACTTCGCATATTAATATCTTACCCCTACTCTCCTCTACAACTTCTCCAACTCCCCTTTTACAAACTCTGCCAGTTCTTTAACATAAGCAGCGCTGAAATCAAATTTGATGCCAGCGGTTTCATATATCTCCTTAATGGTTTTGGTATAGCCGAGTTTAAGCGCATCAAGGTATTGCTGCAGGCCTTTCTCCGGGTTTTCCTTGTAGTTTTTCCAAACGGCTATTGCGCCGAGTTGGGCCATGCCGTATTCTATGTAATAAAAAGGTACCTCGAAAATATGCAGCTGTTTTTGCCACAGGTTGGCTTCGGCTTCTTTTAAACCGCCCCAGTCGGCAAAGCCGGCGCCGAACGGCTCATATATCTGTATCCAGGCGGCGCGGCGCTCGGCATCGGTATGGTCGGGATTGGTATATATCCAGTGCTGGAACTGGTCGACAACAGCTACCCACGGCAATGTTTTCAGTACATCAGAAAGTTGGTCGCGTTTGGCGCGTTTCAGGTCTTCGGGGTTATCAAAGTACACATCCCAGTTATCCATGCTGATCAGTTCCATACTCATAGAAGCCAGCTCGGCTACTTCGCTGGGGCAATGTTTAAAATCATTCAGCTCAAGGTCGGCTGTTAGGAAAGTATGCACGGCATGACCGCCCTCATGCACCATCGTGGTCAGATCACGGAAGGTATTGGCCGAATTCATGAAAATGAACGGCGCACCCGTTTCCGAAAGCGGGTAATTGTAACCACCCGGTGCTTTGCCCTTGCGGCTCTCTACGTCGAACAGGTGGTTATCCTTCATAATTTCCAGCCGTTCGCCCAAATAGGTGCTGATATTGGTAAAACACTGGATAGATTTTTCAATCAGCTCGTTACCATTGTGGAAGGGTTTCAGCGCAGGTTTGCCGGTTACGTCCACATCCATATCCCATGGGCGTAACGTGGCCAGGTCTAAAGCTTTACGGCGATCTTCGGCCTTGTGGCGAAGGATGGGTACTATTTCCTTTTCTATCGCCTCGTGGAAAGCATAACAATCCTGCGGCGTGTAATCAAAACGGCCTAATGCCTGGAACATATAATCCCTGAAATTTTCAAACCCGGCGTTCAGCGCTACTTTGTGGCGCAGCTTGCGCAGGTGGTCGAAAAGCTTATCCAGCGTTTCCTTGTCCTGCAGGCGACGGGCGGTTATCTTTTCCCAAACATCCTGGCGCTTGGTGCGGTCGGTGTCCTTTAAAAATACCGAAGCCTGCTCCAGCGTGAACTCCTTGTCACCAATGTGTACGCTCATGGCGCCGCTGATGCCCTGGTATTTCTGCTGCTCCACCTGTATCTCGGTAGCCAGCGGGATATTCTCCTCCCTGAACAATTCCAGCGACTTTTTAACGCCGCGCAGGTAAATGAAAAACTTTTCGGTATCCAGCTCGTCGACATAAGCATTGGCGACCAACTTTTTGTTCATGTCGTTACTGTAAGGGGCAATTTTGGGCTCAATTTCGGTAGCGAAATACTGGAATTTTTCCAGCAGTTCTTCACTGGCCGTATCGCAGGTCATGCGAATGTAGCGCCAGGCGAAATCCTCCTCAATGGCGGCTTCCAGCTCGCTACGGTCGCGCAGCCATTGTTCCAGTGCGGCGGCGGAATTGATGTCGCGGTCGCGCAGTTCAATAAATATCGGTTCAAGCACCTCCCATTTCATTTCCAGGTCGGCGGGTATGTATCTTCTTGTTTTTTTGTGGATCATGGTATTGATGTGCAGATGTGCCTATATGCAGATGTGCAGATTGCAAATGTGCAAATTTGTGCGGAAGTGCGGAAAGTATAAAGCGAAAGTTTACAATAAAACGCGGGTTGTCTGAACAGCAAATTTTACCGATTAATGGATTTCGCAGATCAGCCTGTTAACTTACGAAGTTTTTGAAACCCACACTGGTTTAAGAGTTAGCACAGCGCTCTTAAATCCACCGATGAAAATCAGGACTCCGTCCGGTTTAGTTTGATGAAATACTGTGGAATGATTTGGGCGTTTCCCCGCCGGTAGAAGCGGGGTCAGGCTTTCCAGGGCTGCGCTGCGCTCCGGCCCCGGCGATCAGCGCGCATGACCTTTGCCGCCGTGGCTAAACCCTTCCAATCCTTAACGCGGGTATTTCAATGAGCACAAAGAGCGCTGTCACACTGAGGCCCTCGAAGTATAAGCGCAAAGGCCTGACGGATTTTGTCTTGAACCTTGATTAAACGGATTAAAGGATTGCCCGGATTGACTTTTGAATAGGACATTAACCTTCATAGAAGTTTTAAAAACTTCGAAAGTTTGTTCGGTCTTTCTCAGGGCACAAGTCGCTTTATGTGCATATCTTTTCGCGGCAGATTTGCGCTAGGTGGAAATCGAACTATTTTTAATGATCCGCCTGTACCATTAGAATACCTTTGGCTTTGACACGCTGGGCACCATCTACCCGGAAACCTGCGTAAGTTCCTGCTGCCAAGAGGTTATCAATGCTATTCACCAATTGTCCATTGATATAAAAATAACAGATCACGCCGCGACTCCAAACCATTAGTCGATTTGGCACATCATTGCCAATGTGTAGTTGTGCAGACGGTGACCAAGGCAATAGGGTATAATCTATATTGTCCTGAAAGCGACAGATTCTATACCTTCCATCCCCAGATATTTCGAAATCATAATTATTGCCTGTATCCTCATAGGAAAAAGCGATACCATATCCTTGGGATGGGTCACCAGACAAATGCACCAGTGTCGCCACGATATAATTATCAACTCCGACATTGAGGGGTGTATTAACTACTAGGAAAGCTGCTGGTAAGCCGTCATTTTTCATGACATAGCCGTTTCTAAAAGAACAATTAACACCATTATTTTCACCAACCGGCCAGCCGGCCTCATTACTGTTAAAATCGTCATGGAAAACCGAGTTGTAAACCTTACCATCTGCCGAAGTTACAGGCAAGCTCATGTCTTCAGCCGGTTCGTTTGATGAGGGTGGCATATGGGTCGCAGTTTCAACCGCCTGCTTTATTTCGGCCGGTGGCGTAAGACCCAAGGTACCACTACGTACAAAGGCGGTGACACCATTATAATTAATCATGGCATATTTCGGGCCAATCGTTATCACACTGACTGGCGTAGAGCGTTGCAGCACTACTATCAATTGACCACCTGTTTCTGCAGTAAGCACATTGCAATGACGGGATCTGACATAATAGGTTGTTAGGGGTGCGGCTTTAAGCGTATCTGTCAGCAACACTGTATCGCCGGTGTGCTTGTTCCGAATAACCATCACCAATATAAAGATCAGCACGGCCAGTATTAGACAGGCAGAAAATATTCGCTTGTAACGCAGTTCTCGGCGCTGCTTTTCATGGAGTGCTGCTAGTTCCTGCTCCAAGCGTAATTTCGCCGCATCAAAGCATTTTTGCTCAGAGTCATTTTTCTGACGCTGCTGCTGCTCAAATGCGGCCAGTTCGCCCAACGTTCCGGTTTGTTGTATAACTACCTCGTTAAGCTTCATACTGCAAAGTATTAAAATCCGCACTGATTTTTTTGGCCAACAGCCGCTGCGCTTTAACCAAGCCAACAAAGTGCCGTGTCTGAAAACAAGCGAGCACCTGGTTAAAATAACGCTTCAGCACCGATCCAGTCACCAGCATATCTCGGATCGCATTCAGTTCTCCCGCAATTTCCTGTCGCATCTCCTGCTCATAGCGGTCTGCGTAATGGATTACCAACGGGTGCTGCAAAAAGAAAATGTCTTTTTTAAACTTGAAATAATAGTAAGGTGACTGCTCCAGCATCTGTCGAACGAGTTGTTCCACTAAGCCAGGCTCTTCCAACATGAGCACGACCTTAATATACAGGTAACGCGCCTCCTGAAATGCCGGCGTGACAGCCAGTGCATTCTCCAAGTGCATCTTCGCCCGTTCAGGCGTAGCTTGCAGAATATTCGCCTGCGCGGCATAATAGAGTGACAGAGCGGTTTGCTGGCGTAAATCGCTAAATAATTGTGGCGCCAGTAGACCTGGCATAGGATCATAAATGTCCCGTTCAGCTAGGTGCTGCTTACTTCGGAACTTAGGCAGGATAAAATCGACCGCTTTTTCGAAATAATCAACCGCCATCTCAAAATCGATATGCTCTGGCGCGTATAAATGGATAAAGCCCAACCGGTTGAGCACGAATGGATCGTCTTCTCGCAGGCGTAATGCTTTTTCATAATAAGCGATTGCGTTCCGGTATAACGCAGGGTTATAAAAAGCCTCATGCTGCCGCTCAATACCCTGCTGAATAAGCATGATACGTTCTTTTTCCCTATCAGGTATCTTGGCAAGTTGCTCGATTCCCGTCAGCACTAGCAGGCTTAATCTTTGATTCTCGATCACAACGTTAAAACCCCATTCCAACACCCCTGAAATATTATTCATTTCACTGCTGATACTGATGAGTTCATCTGAGATACTGACCAACGATCCTTCTAGGTCCTCCAGCGAACCGTTCAGTCGTTCGTATTGCTCGGTCAGCGAACTATTGTAACCATCGATCGCATCCTTAACCAAAACTCCAGAGTGTTCCACTGCATTGATGACCGCACGGTTCTTATCTTCCAGTACGCTACCCAAGGCATTTTTATAATAGTCAGCTTTCAATTGTTCGGCATAAGCCGCTTCACGCCCCCGTGTATCCCGTATATTGGCAAGATGGTTATAGTCCAGTCCGTACATAAATTAAAAGTTAGCAGTTAAAAAATCAAACAAGCTGAACGGCAAGCACAGTCCCGGCATAAAAATGGTGGGGATGTAGAGCTTATGTGGTGACAAGTTATTAAGTGTTTAAAAATAAACAATTTATAAATATATATCCAAATAATATTCTGAAAAATACGGTATCATATTTTAGCGCGTCACTGGCCTTATTATCGATCTTCTTTTGATCATGGTAACTATATGTTTGCAGACAACTTGTTCCGCACCACGATTTTTGTATCATTTAACCATTTTGTTTACTCAACCAATTCAAAAATGTAAAAAAGGATCCTACCCCGTTCGGTGCGAGAATTAAGAAAAGACTGTGCAATGCCCAAATCACCCCACAATATTCCACTCAACTAACCCGGACGGAGTCCTGACTTTCTTTGGTGGATTTAAGAGCGCTACGCTAACTCTCAAACCAATGAAAGGATAAATATACTGTGGCGGTACTTTGATATATTCCGCCTCCTCGTATGGCTTCTTGAAAGGCACTCTGCGAAGATTAAATATCCTTATATTTACTCAACCAATTCCCAACTCATGAAAAAACTCCTTTACCTTACCATCATCGGCTTCGCAGCCCTTATCAGCTCCTGTTGTCATACCCAAAAAAGTCCTACGGTCGCCGAATACTTCGCCCCGGTTGATTCGGGGGTGCAGGTGGCGGGTATAAAAATGGTTACCATACAAACCCCGGTGGGCAAGTTTAAGGTTTGGACTAAGCGCTTCGGCACAAACCCGCGCATTAAGGTGCTGCTGCTGCACGGCGGCCCGGCCATGACGCATGAATATATGGAGTGCTTTGAGAGTTTTTTTCCGAAGGAAGGTTTCGAAATGATAGAGTACGACCAACTTGGCTCCTACTACAGCGACCAGCCCAAAGACAGCAGCCTTTGGACCACCCCGCGCTTTGTAGAGGAAGTTGAGCAGGTAAGGCAGGCGCTGAAACTCGACAGCAGCAATTTTTACTTGTTGGGGAATTCATGGGGCGGGCTGCTGGCCATGGAGTACGCGTTGAAATACCAAAAGAACCTGAAAGGCCTGCTGATATGCAATATGATGGCCAGCATACCTGCTTATGAAAAATATAATGGCGTATTGCGCAGCCGGATGCGTAAATCGCTGGTGGACTCGCTCACCGTATATGAAAATAAAGGCTTATACCAGGATTCAACATACCAAACGCTGGTGATCAATAACTATTACAGGCAGCATATTTGCCGCCTCCCCGAGTGGCCCGATCCTGTTGTGCGTAGCTTAAAGCATGTAAATGAAGAAATATATGTAATGATGCAGGGCCCAAGCGAATTTAAAACCGGTGGCAGGCTGCTGCACTGGGACAGGAGCAAAGAAATACACAACATCACCGTTCCCACTCTTTGTGTAGGCGCTAAATATGATACCATGGATCCTAACTATATGAAATGGATGAGCACACAAATGCCAAAGGGCCATTACCTGTATTGCGCCAACGGCAGCCACCTGGCCATGTGGGACGATCAGCAGGCCTTTATGAACGGCGTTATCGGGTTTATTAAGAATGTGGATGAGGGTAAGTATTGATTTTTGTGGACAGACTTGACCGCCAAAGCACCCCACAACATTCCGCTCAACTAACCCCGGACGAAGTCCTGGCTTTCATCTGTGGATTTAAGAGCGCTGTGCTAACTCTAAACCAGTTGTCTGAATCAGAATTTTCAGAATTTTAAAATTAACAGAATTCAAAGCGCTTAATATTCTGCTCATTCTAAAATTCTGTGAATTCTGATTCAGACAAACAGTAAAGCCCCTGTTGGGCAGGGGCCTTTACTAACCAATTATAAACCAAATATGAGAGGGGTGATAAAGTGGCAAACTATAAACCAGGAGGCGTGAGAACGGATTCGAACCGTTGTAGAGAGTTTTGCAGACTCCCGCCTAACCACTCGGCCACTCCGCCTGTTAATGATCACAGTTTAAATTTACCTTCCGGGAAGACACGGGCAGTACAAACCTGGCAGCTGGCAATGCCCCCGTACTTCCCGGATAAGTAAAAACTAAACTAAACCAATTGAATTAATTACCTATCAGATAAATAATTGAGGTCGGAAGCGGATTTGAACCGCTGTACCAGGTTTTGCAGACCTGTGCCTAACCGCTCGGCCATCCGACCATATAAAAATCATGCTACAGCTACTTTTAGCTTTTCCTGCGATCTTTCTTCCTTTAAAAAATAGTACTTCATTATCGGCCCGCTGATAACCATGGTAACCACCGTCATCACAACCAACCCTTCAAACACCGGCCCGCTGATGATTTTTGCCTGCAATGCGATCAACCCCAAAACAATCTCCTGCGAGCCACGGGCATTCATCCCGAAAGCCACGGCAATGGATTCGTTTTTCTTCATCCCGCTTGCCACACTACCGATCCAGGCGCCGATCAGTTTGGCAACGAAAGCAATCAACAGGATAAGCGTAACTATCCCGATATTAAAGTTGGCGACATAATTTAGCCGCAAGCCCACCGATGCGAAAAACAGCGGCGCCAGCACGTTAATAGTAAACTGATGCAGTACTTGTTTATGCCCATCGGTAAAATATTTGGAGTCGCCAACTGCTACGCCCACCAAAAATGCCCCAAAAACGGCGCGTACGCCAAGCGCTTCGGTTGCAGCAGCGCCTACAAAACAAAGGCAAACTGCTACTGTAAATACGTTGCTCGCCTTACCGCTTTTACCTGCCCAGGCCAATAATTTGTCTACTATCCAACGCCCGGCCGTTAGCATAAATACGGCGAACAGCACCACTGTAATAACCGACCAAAAGGAAACCTGCTCTTTCCCGGCGTTCATCATCTGGATAATGATAGAAAACAATATCCAACCCAAAAAATCATCCACCATTGCAGCGGTCAATACAATGTTACCTATCCTTGTTTTAAGGATATCCAGGTCGAGCAATATTTTAGTGATAACCGAAAGCGCGGTAATAGAAAGCGCAGTGCCAAAAAACAGCGATGTCACCAGTTGGTTATTCACGCCATTGGAAAAATGAGCATTAAACAAATACCACACCGTTACAAAGCCAATAGCAAACGGAAACAGGATACCGGTTAGGCTGATGGCAATGGCCTGTTTGCCATTTTTCCTTATCTGTTTCAAGTCCACTTCAAAGCCTGCGATAAACATTAACAAAACGATGCCGATATTGGCTATGCCATCAAAAGCGCCGCTTGCCTTTGGCGCAACGATGAAGATATTGTTAAACAATCCGGGAAAGAAGGTGCCCAGCAAAGTAGGGCCTACTATTATTCCCGCGAAAATTTCACCGATAATGGCCGGCAGCTTAAACCTGCGGCAAAGTTCGCCCAGCAGCCTCGCCGGTATCAGTATAAGCAGCAAAATGATCAGGAAATGGATGATCTCCGTGGAGCTGAGTTTGGTAATCATTGTTTTTTAATATCTGTTTAAGCCGTATTGTTAGCGAATTCGAGTTGTTGATATAGATATGCTTTATTTATTGTTTTGATTTTAAATGCCTCCTGCGAATAAAATAACCGATAGCCAGTGCGATTAACATAACCGGCTATTTAACAATTTTGGCAAAACGCTGGTACAGTGCCGTAGGGCTATCCTCCGTCTTCGGTTCGTACTTTCCGGCTACTATGGGTATGTAAATTACCCGCCTGCGGCTCTCCTCTCCTACTACCGATGATTGCGCCACCCGGTGCCATAAACGCCCGTCGTGAATGGTGAGGTCGCCGGCTTTAGGGGCGATGGCCAGTTCATTTTCATCAACATCATGATCCAAAAAATACTTTTTCCTGAACAGCAGTTGGTAAAGGCTTTGTTTATGCGTACCCGGTAATATCCGCAGGCCGCCATTATTTGGCTTTGCATCGCTAAGGTGGATGCCAACGTTCAGCATCGGGCTTAGTTTTGTGCCGTGAAAAATGTCGCGCAGGCCATCGGTATGCCAACCCATCTTGGTAAACTTGCTTTCGTCGCTGTTTACGTAATGGTTGAAAACCATCCCGTCTTTCTCGCCGGTACCCAAACGTGAGCCGGGCACAAGGCTCAGTAAAGTTTGAAAACGCGGATCGAGCGTAAACTCCGCAAGCAGCGGATGATGCTGGCTGATGAACGCGAAGCGCTGTACGATTGCCGACCCGTCGAGGTCCTTACCGTATTTGATGGGTACGCCGTTTACCTTTTCAACTTTGTGCTGTACCCAGTTGTTTTCTACCTGCTTTGAGGCGCGGATAATGTCCTGCACCGTTGCTGGCTCGATAAAATTTTTAAAATGTATAAAACCGTTGCGGTTAAAAAAAGCGTGTTGTTCGTCAGTAATTTCAGCACCAAGGCTGAACCTTTGATAATTAGTGTCCATTAAAATAAAAGAGAAAATAAATGAAATTGTTAATTGAGAACTATGGGGCATTAACAACAACAGCAACACAAGCCGTTCTGTATGAATGGCATTCGCATGGAGATAGCGGTGTATATTTTACTGTTCTGATTCATTTAAATAATGTCTACTAATTTTGTCGACTTTGCAAATGTAGAGAATTATTTATAAAACCAAAATTTATTTTATTTTTTGTACAAACCTGCCGCGATACGTTCAATCAGCGATTTATTGAGATAGCGCGTACCGATAGCCGACACTTTATTGAGGAAACCAGGGACGATCTCGGCTTTCTTTTTAAACATACCTTCTACCCCAATTTTGGCTACCTCGGCTGGCTGCATGTTGAACTTTTCGGCAATATCAGCCAGAGAATCCATGCCGGCGCGGTGCGCAAAGCCGGTATCAGTTGGCCCCGGGCAAAGGCAGCTTACCGAAACAGCACCCTTTAATTCCATCCGCAATGCCCGGCTAAATGAGAGGACGAATGCTTTGGTGGCGGCATAAACCGCTAAAGTGGGCACTGCCTGGTATGCCGCCGTGCTGGAAACATTTAAAATATACGAGGGCTGTTGCTTTAACTGTGGCAGCAGGTACCATGTTAACTCAATAAGTGCGCTGGTATTGAGTTGCACCATGTTTAGCTGCTGCTGAATATCGATCTCTGCAAAATTGCCCCATAAGCCATAGCCCGCGTTATTCACCAATACCGAAACAGGGAGGTCTTTACAAAACGCTGCTACTTTTTTGGCAGCGCCAGCTTCGGAAAGATCAATGGCGAGATACAATGCACCGCCGGGAAGTTCTCCGGCCAATTGTTTAAGCTCCGCCTCCGACCTTGCAATTAAAAGCAACTTATACCCTTTTTGTGCCAATAAAATTGCTATGTCTTTACCTATTCCCTTGCTTGCCCCTGTAACTAATGCGTATTCCATATTGCAAGATTAAAAAAAGTCGACTAAATTTGTAGAGAATTAAAAAGTTTTTACATTTGTACCATGATCTCCGCTAATAAAACATGTTGTTGTTGCCTGTAAGCTAATCCACTGGTTTAACATTTCATTTTTTATTACAGCATATGAACTTCCGATATTACAACCTTTTTCTCATAGTAGCCGGCATTTTTTTAACCGGTATGGTTAAAGCCCAATCTCCTGATTACATAACTTCGGTGCAGGAGCCGTTAAAATATACGGTCAGTCAACCGGTAGCTGCCGAAACGATCGATGCCAACCTGAGCAAACCGCAGCAACGTAGGAAGATAATGACCTACTTGAAAAGCCTTGAAGCTGCCAACCCCAATTATAACGAAACAAAAACCCGGAATTTATACCGGCTGGCCAACCTTTTCACCAAACTTAGGCTATATCCGCTGGCTATGAAATGCTTTTTTAAAACCATCCGTACAGATGCGGACAGCATTAGCAGTGGGGATTTGGCCATTACTTCCGGTGATGATTCGACACTCGAAAAACAGGTGCGCCTGCTCGGCGCTGATACAGACAAGGACATAAAAAGCAAGCCGATAAGCAACGATAAGATCATCAATACATTTAACGATGGCAAAACGGCTATTGCTTATGCCCTGGTATTTCATGTTAAGCAACCGGTGCGGGGCAAACCACAAATATATAAACTGGCAAATACGGGCCATACCTTTATTACCCTCATCAAATACAATTCCGATTCCACTTACGCTTCCGCCTCATTTGGGTTTTATCCTAAAAAAGACAACCTGCTTTCCGCTACGCCCATTATCCCGTCCACATCATCCACCTTCAAGGATGACTCGGAACATGCCTGGGACGAGGTGCTGGGTAAATTTATATCGAAAAGGCGTTTTAACAAGATACTGGCACTTACCCAACAATATGACAAGGTATCTTATCACCTGAGCAAAAATAACTGCACCGATTTTGGGTTGAAAGCTGCATCGCTGGCCGGCCGGGATGTATGGGAAACAAAAGGCAGCTGGCCGCTGGGCAGCGGCAATAATCCGGGAATCACCGGCCAAAGCATCCTCAATGGAAAGTTTGACAATGCGGATACCGGGAATAGTAAAGACCTGCTGAT
>Ga0302309_10002361_pt1 | contig 15764 bp, 13 predicted proteins | sample III_Palsa_N1_1_FD_200453 | JGI IMG/M metagenome (GOLD analysis project Ga0302309, IMG submission 200453) | Peat permafrost microbial communities from Stordalen Mire near Abisko, Sweden - III_Palsa_N1_1 | ecosystem: Environmental > Terrestrial > Soil > Palsa > Peat permafrost | place: Sweden... | reverse complement strand
CTTTGAAATCGTTGATTTTTATGGTTTGCCGATCAGTCTATTGGCGCAAAAACTTATCTTTGTTGCATTTTTCCTTGCTTTTGCAGTCAAAATTCCGATGTGGCCAGTGCACACGTGGTTGCCTGATGCGCATGTGGAAGCACCCACCGGTGGTTCGGTTATTCTGGCCGCCATTATGTTGAAAATGGGTGGATATGGTTTTATACGTTTTAGCTTACCCATGGTGCCTGATGCGTCGATGTACTTTGCGCCGGCCATGATTGTATTGTCACTGATTGCGGTGGTGTACATTGGTTTGGTGGCGATTGTACAAAAAGACATGAAAAAACTAATTGCGTATTCGTCCATTGCACACATGGGATTTGTGACGCTGGGTTTATTTATGATTTTTTATATCATGAAAAATACTGGCGATTGGGACACGGCGGTGCTTAGTATGGAAGGCGCCATTATTCAAATGATTTCGCATGGCTTTATTTCATCGGCATTGTTCCTGTGCGTCGGTGTTCTTTATGATCGTTTACACACACGTGACATTGGTGAATATGGCGGTGTGGCCAATACCATGCCTAAATTTGCGGCCTTTTTTATGTTGTTTGCGATGGCGAATGTGGGCTTGCCAGGCACCTCTGGGTTTATTGGCGAGTTTTTTGTCATACTCAGCGCGTTTCAAGCAAACTTCTGGATTGCCTTGCTTGCGGGTTGCACATTGATTTTAGGACCCGCATACACCTTGTGGATGTATCGACGTGTGATGTTTGGGGATATTGCCAATAAAAATGTGGCGTTGTTAGATGATATTAATAAACGCGAAGGTTTGGTCTTGTTGGCTTTGGCGGTGATGGTATTGTGGATGGGGTTGTGGCCAGCACCATTTACGAACATGATGCACGTGACAGTGAATCATTTACTGACACAAATCATGATCCCATCAATTTACTGATTTATGTAAGGATAAGGTTGTTATGTTTAATCTGGTTGATTTCATCCTCTTTTCTCCTGAGTTATTCTTGCTGGGAATGACATTGGTGGTGTTATTAACGGATTTATATTTGCCTAAAAAATACAATGGCGTGACTTATTTACTCGCACAATTGGCCTTGGCAGGCACCGCCGTTTTGGTATTGTCCTTATTGGGACAAGGTGTGGATTTTGCGTTTAATAAGCATATGATTTTTGATGGTTTGGGATCGGTGTTGAAGTTTTTCACGTTGATCATTGCCTTTTTAGCCTTTTTATACGCAAATCGCAGCATCGATGATTTAGATATTGCGCGCGGTGATTTTTATGTATTGGCATTGTTTTCGGTGCTGGGCATGTTGACGCTGATTTCATCCAATAGTTTGCTGACATTATATTTAAGTTTAGAATTGTTATCGTTACCGTTATATGCGTTGGTGGCATTACAGCGTGATAGAAACTCAGGCACAGAAGCAGCCATGAAATATTTTATCATGGGTGCGTTGGCATCGGGTTTATTGCTGTATGGTTTTTCTTTAATTTATGGTGTGACCGGCACGCTATTTATACATGAAATTGCACAACGCATGATGGATCAGCAAGAGATCTCGAATGTGGCCTTGGTTTTAGCGTTGGTACTGGTGATAAGCGGTATTGCCTTTAAATTTGGTGCTGTGCCGTTTCACATGTGGGTGCCCGATGTGTATCAAGGCGCGCCGACGCCGATTGTTTTGTTTATCTCTTCTGTGCCCAAACTGGCTGCATTTGCGTTGACGGCACGTTTGCTGGGGATTGGATTGGTCGAGCTTGCCGATGAAGCTGCACAAGTGTTGACGGTACTAGCAGTATTATCGTTGGTGATTGGTAATGTGGTTGCGATTGCACAAACCAACTTAAAACGCATGTTGGCATATTCTACGATTTCACATGTGGGTTTTATCTTTTTAGGTTTATTAACCGCCAATGTGATGGGATATTCCGCAGCGTTATTTTATGTGATCACGTATGCCTTTATGTCTGCCGGTGCGTTTGCGGTTTTAATTATTTTAAGTCATTCGGGCTTAGAAGCGGAAAATATAGACGATCTCAAAGGTTTAAATACACGCAATCCGTGGTATGCCTTTTTGATGTTGCTGCTGATGTTTTCATTGGCGGGCGTGCCGCCCACGGTTGGTTTTTACGCAAAAGTAGGTATTTTGCAGTCATTGATAGTGATTGATCAAGTATGGCTAGCGGGCGTTGCAGTCTTTTTCTCTGTGATTGGTGCGTTTTATTATTTACGGGTGGTTAAAACCATGTATTTTGATGCGCCGGCTGATCCCAGTCCTGTGCCTGTGCAAGCCGATATGAAAGTGGCTTTTAGCTTTAATGCGTTGATTATCTTGGCTTTGGGTTTATTTCCGGAATGGCTCTTAAATCTTTGCTGGTGGGTATTCGCCGCGTGAGTGGTAAAATGACAGACGCAAAAAAAATTCTGATTGTTGAAGATGAAGCGGCGATCCGTGATTTGGTGCGATTTGCTTTAGAACAAGAAGACTTTTTTGTTTTTGAAGCGCATGATGCGTTGCAAGCGCAGCGATTATTAGCTGAAAAATTACCCGATTTAATTCTTTTAGACTGGATGCTGCCTGGTATGAGCGGCATCGAGTTGGCCAGACGTTGGCGAGCCGATCCCCTCTTGCGTAATATTCCCATCATTATGTTAACGGCACGTGCAGAAGAATCACATCGCGTGCGTGGATTTGAAACCGGTGTGGATGATTATGTCATTAAACCTTTTTCCCCTAAAGAATTGGTTGCGCGCATTAAAGCCATTTTGCGACGTGGATTATTACAATCGCCAGAAGGGGTGATCCAATCCGATACCTTGATCTTTGACACAGGCAGACACATTGTAACCATTGGTACTCAACCAGTTAAGTTATCGCCCACTGAATATCGTTTATTGCATTTTTTCGTCACGCATCCTGATCGTGTTTTTAGCCGCGAACAAATTATTCATCATGTATGGAGCGGTGTTGCGGATATCGATGATCGCACTGTAGATGTGCAAATGCGCCGTCTACGTCGCGCTTTGGCGGTGTATGGGTATGAGGCGTATATTCAGACCGTACGTGGCAGTGGCTATCGCTATGGACGACCTATATGACCAATAATGATTTACCATTAGAAAAAATCCATCGTGACTTTGTGGCCAATTTATCCCACGAGTTGCGCACGCCACTGACGGTGATCAGAGGTTATTTGGAGATGTTACAAGATCACAAACAGCTGGCACCCACCACCTGGCATAAAATGTTTGATCAAATGCATGAACAAAGTTTGCGTATGGAAAAATTGGTTGAAGATTTATTATTGTTATCCCGCTTAGAAATTGATCTCCCCGAAGTGAAACCACCGCAAGATGTCGCGATTATCCCGCTTATCCGCGCGGTTTGCGACGAGGCCCACATGCTCAGCGCAGGACAACATCAAATTCATTTTCATCCCTTAAGTCAGGCGCTTTTGTATGGACAAGAAGATGAATTGCGCAGCGCATTTTCCAATTTATTATTAAATGCCGTTAAATACACACCCGCCAATGGCGTGATTGACGTCACGTGGACCATCGACAAAGACGGTGCTCATTTTATCGTTAAAGACACCGGCATTGGCATTGCCGCACATCATCTCACGCGCATCACGCAACGTTTCTATCGTGTTGATAAAGCACGCTCTCGCGCCAATGGCGGCACAGGATTGGGTTTGGCCATTGTTAAACACGTACTTTTACGACATGATGCGGAATTATTGATCCAAAGCGAGCTCGGGAAAGGCAGTACATTCGATTGTCATTTTTCAAATGATCGGGTTACTTTTCCTCAAGGGAAATAAGTCACATCTGCAATCACTTATTTTTATAGCAAAACAAATCTATCAATACCAACATACTCGCCTATGCTTAATAGTGGAGAATATTATTTTAATATGGAGTTTTCCGGTACGTCTATAGTCCTCATTACTGTTATCTTAGGAGTATCTTATGTTATCTACAGTTTTGCTGGTCATATTAATTTTATTTTTGGTGGGCGCTTTGCCGACATGGCCTCATAGTAAAGCATGGGGATATTATCCCAGCGGCGGTTTGGGTATTGTTGCGATTATTTTACTTGTACTGATATTAATGGGAAAAATATAAAAATATTTTTTGAGAAATCGTTTAAATTAATATAATTGGAGTGTAAAGACATGTGGAAAAATAAAATATTACCTGTATTGATTTTAGCGGCATTAATAGGCGCTCCTGTGGTTGGATTTGCTGATACCGAAATGGGGAAAAGCACGGGCCAATATGTGGATGATGCAACGATTACCACAAAAGTGAAAAGTGCTATCGTTGGTGATGCAGGATTAAGTGGGTTTGATATCAATGTCAAAACATATCAAGGTCTGGTGCAATTAAGTGGTTTTGTGAATAGTCAAAAAATTGCGGATCTTGCGGTCGCTGATGCTCGCACTGTTGCGGGTGTTAAAGAGGTCATCAATAGTCTTCTTATGGAAGAAACAACGAGCACGAAAGGATATGTCGATGATTCAACACTAACCACGAAAGTGAAAAGCGCGATCCTTAGTGATTCGGGATTATCTGGATTGGATATTAACGTTAAAACCAATCATGGTGTGGTTCAATTAAGCGGTTTTGTCGCTAATCAGTCATTGATTGAACAAGCGGTCAATAAAGCAAGGAAGGTTGAGGGCACGCGCTCTGTGGTGAATAGTCTGCTTATAAAATAGTATAACGATATGATCTAAAAAAATGGCGACGGATGGTCGCCATTTTTTATGGGGCTCTTTTAACGTCAGAAGAGCTAGCGTTATTCAAAAAAGCCATATGCACAGGGTGAAAAACTTGGTGAATTGCTTCTGGTCGATGCCTTAAAACGCAGTCTTAGTATTAGTCGGAAAATAGCTTCTATGGCCGTGGTTGTCGAAGCAAAAAATGATAGAGCCGCTGCGTTTTATCTTTATTATGGATTTGTTAAATGGAAAAATGATTCTAAACGATTATTTTTACCCATGAGCACAATAGAACAAACAAGCCCGCTTTAAAGTGGCAACACGACCAGTTTCATGTCATCACGTAACGTATGCACTTGTTTTTGCATTTCTGGCGTCATATACACCGTTTTATCGCTGCCCACCATCAGAATTTTTGTAACACCCAAATTTTTTGCAATGGTATGCCAGTCGTCCAGGCCTGCAATGAGAAATGCAATGGCGGCGGCATCTGCCAATGTTGCGTCTTCATCTATCACTGTGACAGACGCAAAGCCGTTTGCAGGGTAACCCGTTCTGGGATCAAGGATTGTGTGATAATATTCTTTGCCTTCAAAAAACCGTTGTCGATAGATGCTGGATGTGAATAAGGCATCTCTGTCTTTGGCATTTAATACGGCTAATGTGTGCTGAGGATAAAAAGGATCTTTAATGGCAATATGCCAAGGGCGATCAGTGTGTTGTCCCAGTGTAATAAAATCGCCACCCGCATTAATGAGCGCATTTTTAATACCCTGTTCTTCTAAAGCGTCAGCCAATACATGTAAACCATAACCTTTGGCAAAACCGCCAAAATCTAGGCGGATATAAGGATTATGACATTGCACCGTGTGACCACTGATTTTAATATCTTGCAAACTGGGTGCATGTTGTAATGCGAGATCAATTTGTTTTGCAGAAGGCGCCGGATGTTCCAGCGTGGGTGGCGCGTCCAATTCACCCCATAAATCCACTAACTCTCCTAAGGCTGGATTAAATAAACCCAAACTCTTTCCTTCCAATTGTTGAGCATAACGCAATAATTGGATCACGCTGGATTCGCTGCGATACAGTTGCCTATTGATACACGCATCATCGATGGCAGAGACAACACCGGGATGCCAGGCCAGCCATTGTTGATTAATGGAGGTGAGTTTTTTTTCAATGGGGCGCATCAAGGTATCCGCTTGTGCGCTACTGATATTTAAAAAAGTGACGGTGATCGATGTATCAAAAGCATATATTTTTGATTGATATACCGGATGAATTTCATCTTTACTATTATCACAAGCGATTAAAAATAGGCTGATCGCAGTAAGGCATAATAACTGTAAACCTTTTTTCAAAAAAATAGTTTTATACTGCTGCATAAGCAACCAACCGATCCCAAACGTGTTGGGTAAAATCTTGTTGATACAGTTGTTCTAGTCGTCTTAAACCGGTGGGACTGGTAATATTAATTTCAGTGATATAATCGCCTATCACATCCAACCCGACAAAGGCCAGTCCATGTTGTTTTAAAAAAGGGCTAATTTTATTGCAAATATCACGATCACGCGCACGGAGTTCTTCTCCCGTTGAAATACCACCCGCAGCCATATTGGCACGATTTTCACCTTGTTTTGGTTTGCGCACCACGGCATAAGGCAGCGGTTCCCCATCAATGATTAAAATGCGTTTATCACCATGCGTGTGGATCTCGGGTAAATATTTTTGCGCAACCGCCAATGTCGTTCCATTATTGGTTAATATTTCCAATACCGTATTGATGTTAGGATCATTGGCAGACAATTTGAAAATACCTTGTCCACCCATGCCATCTAATGGTTTTAAAACAGCCATTTGCTGCGTTTGTATAAACGCATGTAATTGCGGCAAACGATAACTAATTAAAGTGGGCGGTGTGTCATCCACAAAATGCTGTGCCAATAATTTCTCATTAAAATCTCGCAAGCTTTGTGGTCGATTGATCACCTGACAACCTTGTTTGATGGCCAAATCCAATAGTTGAGTGGTATGCAGATATTGCAGATCAACTGGCGGATCTTTGCGCATCAAAATGATATCTAATTCACTCAATGGAATGGTTTTATCATCCAAAACGCTAAACCATTGTAAGGGATCATCTTTTAATTGTAATGCTTGCATATGCGCATGCACCATTCCATTTTGTAAAAACAGATCAGAACATTGCATGTAATAAACATCATACCCACGTGCTTGCGCTCCAAGCATTAGGCCGAAGGTGGTATCGACGCTGGGTTTAATGCTCTCAATGGGATCCATGATAATGCCGATTTTAAGCGGTGATGATGGCATGATGAGGTACTCGTGGTGTGGTTTACGCACATTTTAGTGTCCCCATTATGGCATAAAGTGGCATGATGGTCTAGATTTGCTTGACATTTGCGCATAAATCCTTAAAATCTCTAGTCACATGTGTTATCTATGCGTTAAAAAAATTTGAGAGAGTTAAATGCCAAAAGTTTATGTGAAAGCCGGAGATACGGTTGACTCAGCGATCCGCCGTTTTAAGCGTGCAGTGGAAAAGTCAGGTGTGTTGACCAAAGTCCGTCGTTGCCAGTTTTATGAAAAGCCTTCGGCGATTCGTAAACGTAAAAAGGCTGCGGCCGTGAAGCGTCATCAGAAAAAATTAATGCGAGAAACCGCTTCGATGCGTCAACCTGGACGTGAATCAGCGGCTTGAGTGTTGTTCGCGTTGTTTTGATTTTTTTTCTGGCGTATTGACTTCCTGTTCTTTCGCTGTCATACCGCGGCTTGACCGCGGTATCCACTTTGCAGTGAACATGAACTTCTAAAATCTCTGCAAAGTGGACCCCGCGGTCAAGCCGCGGGGTGACAGCCTAAGAGAGAAATGTCACAACAGAGTTGATGACGGCCTAAAGAAAAAAATCACAACGTTGTTGATAACGGCCTCGATGGGCGGTGCTGCAATACAAAGGTAGAGATCATGACAACAGAACTTCTTTCCCTAAAATCCAAGATCAACGAAGACATGAAATTGGCCATGAAAGCCAAGGACGCGCCTCGTTTAAGCACCATTCGCTTGATTTTAACCGCAGTGAAACAAAAAGAAGTCGACGAACGGGTGGTTGTTAGCGATGCGGATTTATTGGTTATTTTGGATAAAATGGCGAAGCAACGCCGTGAATCCATTAAAGAGTTTGGTGTTGCTGGGCGGCAGGATTTGGTGGATAAAGAACAATTCGAACTGTCTGTGATCCAATTCTATATGCCCACGCAGTTATCGACGGTAGAAGTGGAAACCCTGGTACAAGAGGCCATTAAAAATGTAGCGGCCAGCAGTATTAAAGACATGGGTAAGGTCATGGCTATTTTAAAACCACAGATCCAAGGTCGTGCAGACATGGGCTTGGTGGGTGATCAAATCAAAAAATTGTTGGGTGCTTAGTCGTATTTGTATTTTAAGATTGCTAAATAATAAAGGGAACGATGTCAACTCATATCCCGCATGTTTTTATTGATGATTTGATTGCTCGTGTGGATTTGATTGAGCTCATCCAAGGTTATATTCAACTCAGAAAAGCCGGTAAAGACTATCAAGGCTTATGTCCTTTCCATCAAGAAAAATCTCCATCCTTCTCCGTGGTTCCCGGCAAACAGTTTTATTATTGTTTTGGCTGTGGCGCCAGTGGCAATGCCATTGATTTTTTAATGTCCTATGAACATTTAGATTTTGTAGCCGCAGTGGAACAATTGGCGTCACATTTGGGCTTGGTTGTGCCGCGGGAAGGTCATATCGAAAGTGCTCATGCCGCCAAAGCCGCTGCAGGGCAACAAACGGCCCTGCAGCGCATGGAGCAAATGGCCGCGTTTTATCAAAAACAATTACGAATTCACACCAAAGCGGCGCACGCGCGTGCCTATTTATATCAAAAACGTGGGTTGAGCGAAGATATTTGTGAACGCTTTGAAATCGGTTATGCACCACCAGGATGGGATGCGATTGTGCAAGCCTTTGTAAAACAACCGACGGATCAGACTGAATTGTTCGCACTGGGTATGTTAGCCCATTCAGAAGAAAAACAACGTTATTATGATCGCTTCCGTGATCGCGTGATGTTCCCGATACGCAATAAACGTGGGCAAGTTATCGCGTTTGGTGGACGTGTTTTGGATGACAGTACGCCCAAATATTTAAACTCGCCAGAAACAGAGATCTTCCATAAAGGACGTGAACTGTATGGTTTGTATGAAGCGCGCAAACACACGCATACGCTCACTCAGTTGGTCGTGGTTGAAGGCTATATGGATGTGGTGGCATTGGCGCAGCATGGGTTTACCCAAGCAGTGGCGACATTAGGGACCGCTTGCTCGGTGAATCATATACAAACGCTATTTAAAATGGTGCCCCGCGTTATTTTTTGTTTTGATGGTGACAATGCGGGTCTTGCGGCGGCGGCACGAGCGTTAAAAACGTGTTTACCCGTGTTACAAGATGGTTGGCATGTGGGATTTGTTTTTTTACCCAATAAACATGATCCCGATTCTTATGTGCGAGAACATGGATTAACCGGATTTGAAAAACAATTGCAGCAATCCACACCTTTATCCCGTTTTTTGTTTGAACATTATGCGCAAGGATTGGATTTAGCGACAGCCGAAGGTCGTTCGCGCTGGGTAGAGTTGTTAAAAGAACCATTTAAAGCATTACAAGCACCATTATTGCGCCAAATGTTATTGCAAAATTTGGCCGACCGGACGACGATGCCATTGTCTTTATTGTCTCAAATCTTATTAGAAGCCATTTCATCCACCCCAATAAAACCCGCAAACACTCGTTCTGTCCAGCGACAAGCCGCTTATTCTCAACGCAAACGACCTGTGCGATTGCCAAAGACCTTAACATTAACCGAGCGAGCGATTGCAATATTGTTACAACATCCCGCCTTACTTGCAGAAAATGCCCCGTTGCTTCCGATCAATGCTGCGCCACTGGAACCTAATTTGGCCTATTTATTACGCCTTTGTGAGCAAATTCAAACACAATCCGATACAACAGCTGCGCGGTTATTAGAGCATTGGCGAGATGATCCGATGAATCAATGGCTGGCTGCATTGGCGATGAAACCGCTTGATTTGGGGGTGGAAGCATTGCAGGCTGAATTGGAGGCGGTTTTTAATGCGTTAGCGGCGCAAAATAAGCGCAATGAAAGGGATGAAGTGTTGGAGAAGGTGGGGCGATTGGGGTTGCAGGGGTTGTCGGAAGAGGATAAGGATGCGTTGAAGATCTTGTTGAACCCTCACTCTAGCCCTCTGCCGAAGACGGGAGAAGGTACATGACACGGTTAATTAGACACTCTTTCCTTGATTTGAGTTTATCAATTTTTTGTAACCATGAAGTTGCGCAACGGACATTTGTTAGTATCTTTATTAACCTACTCGCAAACACCTTAAACAATGACTTATAGCCATAAAATTGTTTTTTAATCCTTGTATTTTAGCCATTTAATGGCTAAAATACAAGGTAAGTAATGGATCCTTGAGAATACTTGATGCAACGCGATATTGAACAAGACCTCATCCACTGGAAACAACAAATGAATCGACTTCCCTTATTGCTTAGGGGAGCGCGACAAGTGGGGAAAAGTTATGTAGTGGAGAAATTTGGGCAAAGTCACTTTGAACAACTGGTCGTTATTAATTTTGAATTACAACCTGAACTGATTCAATGTTTCAATACATTGGAGCCGAAAGAAATTATTGCTGCACTGGGAATTTTGACTCGTCAACGTATTGAAGTCAATCGAACGTTATTATTTCTAGATGAAATCCAAGACTGTCCCAATGCAATTCGTTCCTTGCGTTATTTTAAAGAAAAATTGCCTGAGCTGCATGTGATCGGCGCAGGTTCCCTGTTAGAGTTTGTTCTCAATGACGCTGATTTTCGAATGCCTGTAGGAAGAGTGCAGTCACTTTATCTCAAACCACTTTCGTTTAAAGAATATCTGACAGCGATTGGATATGAAGAATTACGTGCGTTTTTAGAAAACACAGCAATAAACACCGTCATTAATCCAGCTATTCACCAACAGTTATTAAAATTAACTCGAGAATATACCATGCTGGGTGGCATGCCTGCCGTTGTACAAGAATATATTACAACCGGCGATCTTCATCAATGCCAACACTTGCAAACGGTATTGTTAAATACCTATAGAAATGATTTTGGAAAATATGCAACACATGCGGAACATAAACATTTACAGCGTTTATTTGAAAAAGCGCCAGGTCTGATCGCGCAACATTTTAAGTATACCAAAGTGGATCCTGATCTTCGTTCAAGAGATATTAAAAATGCCTTAGCATTGTTGCAGCAAGCAGGTCTCATTTATCCCATTTACACAACCGCTGCATCAGGTTTACCATTAGAAAGCGTCGTGAATGAAAAAAAATTCAAAATTCTATTTCTTGATGTCGGACTTGCAATGCGCGCAAGTCGCTTAGATATTGAGTTGCTACTACAGGAAGATCTCTTATTACTGAATCGTGGTGCTGTCGCGGAACAACTGGTGGGGCAAGAGTTGCTTGCTTATTCCTCGCCTTATGACGACGCAGCGCTTTACTTTTGGTGCCGTGAGAAAAAATCCAGTCAGGCAGAGGTGGATTTTGTTATCAACATGCATACACAAATTATCCCCATTGAAGTGAAAGCAGGAACGACTGGTCGATTAAAGTCGCTCAATATGTTTATGGATGAAAAACAAGTGTCATTGGGCATTCATGTTTCTCAGCAACCGCTTAGCCTTACTAAAAACATACTGTCATTGCCTCTTTATCTGATTGGAGAACTGCCACGGTTTGTTCGAGACTGTACTTGCGCATGACCGATTCCACGTGCCTATTTTTTGGACAAATAATGTTTAAATCGACCCAGAGTGCTGAAAAAAGATGGGATCGGAGCCATGGATTTGAGTACATTGTTAACTGATGGTGTGAAAAGGTTGGCACTTTCAACCTAATCTGACAGATTTAATGTGGCTATAAAATGGATGACTGTCACATGAAGTCGGAACTAGTACAGAGCCGATTAAGTTGAATCCCGTGTTACGTCAGTCCAGCCGTCAGAAAGCGTTGCCGAAACATTGTAAGCTAGATACGTTATCCCAATATTGGTTATGGTAAGATTTCCAGCTTTTATTTGGACATGGTTTTAAGCATCACCCAATGAGCAGATTGTCTAGCAGAACCCTCTTCATGCAAATCGTTGCCTAAATCATCTATATCAACGGATTCAGCCTGTACGGGTCTTTCTATCAAACTTTGCAATGACTGCAATAGTTCAGCTTCTTTTTGATGGCGTATTTTTCTATGCTGCGTGGTTTCTTGTTTGAATAAATGGGATAGGTGGGAGCCTGCTTCATTCAACCAATGATGCCTTCCAGCTCTTGAGCCCTCAATGATAATGAGCTTGTCATTGATTTTCGCCGTGGTTACAGTTGCATCGATGCTTAAAAGATACTCGACCAAGTCCGTGACATAAGTCGCCGCTCCTTTGCACTCGCGTGTTTGATCCACATATGTTTTTAGTCTCAAGAACAGGTTATTTACTTTCTCTGCAGCGGGTGAGGTGTGGGAAAGATCTATTTTAGCTTGCACCTTATCTAATAAATTTTGATTCTCTCGAAAGAGCAGAAGCCATTGTAGGCCAGTGCCTAATTGTTTTGCCAAATGATAATATTTATCTTCGGCCATCAATGTCTCAACGTCGACCGTTTGTGTTGCCAAAAAACGCAGGAAATGCCATGCCTTTGGATAATCCTCTTCTGTTATTTTCCTCTCATGCTTTGCTTCCAGTAAAAGATCAAATGGCATCGCAGGTTGCATGGTCAATTTCACCTTAAGCAAATAATGTTCTTTGGGACAATAAGGCAATATCGCTATTAAATGTTGAGGACACCATCGTATGACTTGATGGAAGGGTTTCCAATTTTCAGGCAGTGCAAGTCCACATGCCCGTACCTTTTCTTCTGGATCGAATAAATTCCAAAATTCCATAAAATGATCAGGTAATTCTCGGGCAATCAGCCACAATACCGGATGGGTGGAAGTCAACATTTGCTTTTTAACGTTATTTTCTAAAGAGGCTACCAAATCCCACGCGAGCATAAATTGTTGTTGGTTTCTCATCAGTAAATAATATAAAGGTATGCAATCATGCTCATCTTCCTTTAGTAACATTTTTCCACTGGGTTCTACTTTTACTGCGATTTGTAACCCCAGTAAAAAATATTCTGGCTCCAATATGTCAGCTGCTGTCATTAAAAAATGCAGCTCATTTTTCCCCTTCGAGATCAGTTTTTCCTTTTCGCGGATTGAAAGCAATCCTTTTATTTTACTTTTAAGTGCTGGGTTATCACTGTATGTATTTAAAAAATGCAGTGCCTCTTTTAGCAAAGAGGGTGAGGGCGTCGCATCCATACTGCTTAGCGCATTTTTCTCATTTTGATGAAAAATAACTAGCCAACGGAAAAAAGGTCGATGCAAAATAGTCTGATTTAAAATGTCAAGAATGTCCAATTCTGTTTTCGCATCGCGTAATGCAATTAATGCTTTTTGCAGCAGGCTTTTTTCGATATCTGATACGGGGCCACTCTGGATTCTATTTAACAATAAAGTGTTTTGACAATAGACGTCAAACTTATCCAACAATACAACGGCAAGTTGACATATATTTTTAAAATATGCGCTGCTATCTTCAAATCGTTCCCTTAATTCAGCAAGCAACGTTCCTTCGTGCTTATGTCTTTCTTCTCGGCCTGCAGGACTTTCTGTCGCTGTCTCATTAAAAAGGCGGGAAAAGCGGTGATGAATATTAGAAGCTGCTTCGGCAAAAGAGCGCTCATGTCTTTCGTTTCTTGAGGCAAGAATTATTTTTATATTTGTTGCCATTTCCTCTGTAGAGGGATGTTGCATTTTTATTAAATATTCAATTAATTCTTGAACCGCACGAGCAGAACTCAAACAATTTTTTGTATTTTGGAGATATTTTTTAATCGCATCAAATAAGCTATTTATTAAAGGTTTCTCATCTTCATTGGCTGTCTTTAATTTTTCATCGCGTATTTTATACCATATATTTTCAGCTCTTCTTAATAAGATCGGCCAATGTTCTATGTCTATGTAATCAATAATTGCCTGAAAAAAGACCTCATTCTCCAAGGCGGCTTGCAAGTACTGCTCACTTACTTCCGTCAGTAAATATAATGCCTGTCTTTTTTCTTGCTCATTGAGAATGCTCCACAGCAAGGGGAAATCCCTCGGAGAATAACTGACTGTTAACAATAGCAAATGATGGGCAGAACCTTCTTTCGGACGTATTGTCGATAGGATAAGCTGTTTTTTTAAAGACTCATCCACTTTATACTCATTTAATAGATCCCAGGCGCTCATAAAAGCCGCCGATTTATGTTGCACCAAGTATCCTAAAGCCAACCAACCATTGTCATCTGCTTTTGTTAGCATGTTTCCCGGTCGTTTTTCTAATTTTAAAGCAATGTTAAGGGCCGCTAAAAAATAACGTTCAGAAATAAGTGGGGCGGCCAATGCTAAAAAATGCATTGTGTTTTTATCGGGGGTGAGGCCGATGAAGTCATTCTCGCGTACCGAAAGAAGCTGTTTAATGGGTTCTCGCAAGGATTCAGTATCAAGACATTCATCTAATAATCTAAATATCCAATCCAATAAAAAAGGGGCTTGCGCGTTCGGGCTCGATAAATAATGCGTTGCATCATTGGTATGTAAAAGAATCACCCAATGCAACAAAGTCTTGTCCGCATATTCTGCCATCAAGCGTTCTAATACGATGCAACCATTATCTTCATCGGCTACCAATGCGTTGCCTAATAACACAAGAAGTCTTTCAATCTCTGTCTGTTCTATGCTGTTAACACCCAGGGCGTCTACATTTTGACAATAGAGCGATATCTGTTGAGAATCTTTTAATTGATTTGCTGCTTTACGCAATGCGGTAGAAGTTTTACGTTCTTTCATCTACTTACACCTTAAAAAAATTTAATCATTCCCCTGAACTCTACCCCGTACCTATTTTAAACTCAATACTTATAAAAATGCCCTGTGCTCTTATTTTTTCTTTTGACAATTCGCTTTGATAATTGTGGCTATTTTCACTAGAGTGAAACAGCATGGTCACATACGTTGAGTTACCACTATAATAAGGTCTCGACTTGAGTCAAAATAAATAATTCAAATAACTAATTATATGTTATTTATTCATTTTTTTGTCAACTTGTTTGAGCGTAGGTAAAAAAAGAGCTCAGTTATGGGTTGTTATGATGAGTAGAAGGAAGATCCTATTTGAGATTTATGAAAATGGAATAATTATGAAGAGAGTTCATAAGCTTATGTCCATCAACTTTGTTGACAGCAGACCTGTTAATTCAATAGAATAATTTGATTTTAAAAGTTTCAGTTTCTTTTTGAGGGTGCTTATATTATTCGATTATATCGTTGGCTGTAACAAAGGAGATGTAGTATGGGACGTAGTAAACGTAGTCGTCGAGATGACAAGGAAGCCACGGAACAAGAGTTAACCTTGGGTGATGTAGAAGCAAATACCGCATCTGCAGGATCGTCAGCCGACAATGGTTGGAAAATTGGTATTACACTTTTCATGATGCTTTTGCTTGCAGCAGGCGGGGCAATAGGTGTGTTGCTGTTGCGTGGTCTGCGTAGTAATAATATAAGCAGTGAGCGGCAAGTTCAGATTACTAATGGGGCGGTAGGGTTATTGCAAAAACAGCCGCTCTTTTTTTCTTCGGTTTCTCCTTCTAGATTTCCTGCCAAGCGAGCGGTGTGTCCGTCGTTGGTTGCGTCGAGTTCGGCGCTTCTTGCCAATAGTTCTGCAACGTTGAGTAGTCCTCTCGTGGTTCCGATGTCAACGGGCGGGTTTATGACGTTTTGGAATGATAATGGTAATTCAGGTATTGATTACATGGAAGTGAGTA
>Ga0302309_10002360_pt1 | contig 15767 bp, 10 predicted proteins | sample III_Palsa_N1_1_FD_200453 | JGI IMG/M metagenome (GOLD analysis project Ga0302309, IMG submission 200453) | Peat permafrost microbial communities from Stordalen Mire near Abisko, Sweden - III_Palsa_N1_1 | ecosystem: Environmental > Terrestrial > Soil > Palsa > Peat permafrost | place: Sweden... | reverse complement strand
TAACTATTACAACATTAACGGGTGACTCAGTTCGAAATGAACAATTGTCGGACTATAAAGGAAAGGTAATCATACTCGATTTTTGGCAGACCAACTGCGGTTCTTGTATAGCGGCAATGCCAAGAATGTATCAATTGCAACAGCAATTTGGGGATCGGGTAAAAATTTTCCTGGTGACTTATGAAGCAAAGGCAAAAGTTGAAAAAATTTGGCCGATTTTGAGCAAGGTAAAAGTCAATTCAAAATCTTTGATTGACGCTGGAACACACTTGCCGATCATTATTAATGATACTGCACTTAAACAACTTTTTCCGCATTCAGGAAATCCGATGCACATATGGATTGATGGCAAAGGAGTTTATTGGGCAACTGCGAACGAATCGACTACAACTCCTGAAAATATCGAAGCTTTTATAGCCGGTAAAAATGTTCAATGGTCACTTGATGCGCCAACTACTGATTTTGAGTCGGGTGATCCCTTGTCCTGGGCAAATATTGATAATGGAAAATTCAGAGATAAGATTCAAACTTATTCTTTGCTTTTAAAACGGATAAATATTGGCAATAGACATCCCTCCCCACAATCAATCATCGACTCAGCGACTAAAAAAACAATAGGGATTATTGCTGTCAACCAATCCATCTTAGATCTGTACAAAGCTATATTTGCTTATAAATACCCTGCGTATACAGGATATAGTTCAGCATATGGATTGTTAGAACCTGTAATTTTTAATGTAAGGGATAGGCATAAATATATTCCCATTTCTTACAATGACCCCAGCTACGATTTTTGGTTAGATAGCAACACTTATTGTTATGCTGCCAGGGTTCCTGTTAGCCAATCAGTCAATTTGTTTTCAATAATTCAGAAAGATTTTGATTATTCTTTTAATCTCCACAGCAAATTAAAAAAGAAGAAAGTCAAACTATTGATTTTAAAGATGATAGCTGGAGAGAATTTAATACACAAAAAAGCTGACTTTGATGACAAACATGAACACTTGTCTAATCTTACTTTTGATTACAATGGAAATCCTGTCTATCATGTACCTAATATAATGATATTACGCAGCATTATAAGAGATGTGGCGACTACTCCAACAAATCCTTATGTAGTGGTAGAACAAAGCGTTACCCGAACCGAATATGAACCAATAAATTTTGCAATACCATGGGATGGCAAACCTAATCATCTGAGCATGGTAACCTTGACGAAAACTTTGAAAAAATACGGTTTGTATTTGGCAGTTGGTTCTAAGATGGAAGATGTCATGGTAGTAACCGATGGTAAACATTTGTAGTTTTTCTAAAAATTAAATGAATTAATTATGAGATATGGCATATTATTCATATGGCTTTCATGTATTATGTTTTCGGTACAAGCAAATTCTCCCGTTTGGCCAAAAAGCAAAGCAGAAAAATGGTATAAACAGCAAGGCTGGCTAAGCGGCGCGAACTTTATCCCATCGACAGCTATTAACCAACTGGAAATGTGGCAAGCTGATACCTTTGATCCAAAAGCCATCAACCGTGAACTCGGTTATGCAGAGAACATTGGTGTGAATACAATGCGGGTGTTTTTGCATCACAAAGCCTGGCAAACCGATCAGCGGGGTTTTATCAAACGGGTGGACTTGTTCTTAAGCCTATGCCAAAAACATCATATTAAACCCATGCTGGTATTCTTTGACGATTGCTGGTCGCCGGTCTATGCCGCAGGTAAACAACCGGAACCAAAGCCCGGTATTCATAACAGCGGCTGGCTACAGGACCCCGGCCAATATTTCTATACCGAACCCAAACTACAGGACACGTTGGAAAGCTATGTGAAAGATGTACTAACCACCTTTAAAGACGACAAGCGTATTCTTATGTGGGACTTATACAACGAACCCGGTAACAACGGCCATTTTGACCAAAGCCTTGATCTTCTACAAAAGGTATTTGCCTGGGCAAGGGAAGTGCGCCCGGATCAACCCTTAACTGTCGGTTATTGGATCGGTGCTGCACCCTTCGCTCAAATCAATGCCTTCTTATTAACTAACGACGATGTGATTACCTACCACTGTTACGAGGATGCCGAGCAGCATCAATTGAGAATTGATATGCTGAAAGCTTATGGTCGTCCGCTGCTCTGTACCGAATACATGGCCCGAAAGCGTAACAGCACCTTTTTCAATATCATGCCGCTTTTAAAGGCGCAAAACATTGGCGCGATCAATTGGGGCTTGGTGGATGGCAAGACTCAAACAAAGTATGCTTGGGATGAACCGATTAAAGATGGTGGTGAACCGAAACTTTGGTTCCACGATATTTTCTATAAGGACGGGACACCCTATGACCCGAAAGAAACGGATATGATAAAGAGTTTAACAAATAAAAATAACGATTAATAATAACACGGGAAGATCATGAGGAATAAAGTCTTATTACTGCTATTACTATTAGGAACAATAGGCATTGCAAATGCGCAAGTGCAGCATCCTGTCAAATGGGCTTATGGCAAGAAAAAAATAGGCACTGATACCTATGAGATACATTTAAAAGCAACCATACAGACCGGCTGGCATGTATATGCACAACTACAGCCGGATAATTCAGTATCTCAGCCTACGACATTCAAGTTTAAAACTGGCAATGATTTTACATTGATTGGGAAAGTAAAAGAATTAGGCACATTAATCAAATTTGAAGATCCAGGGTCGGGTCTAGGTGCCAATGAATATTCAAATATTGTGGACTTTGTGCAGGTTATCAAACTGAAGAACCCAGCGGCGACTGTTGTTGGTGTGACTATTACTTATCAAGCCTGTACGGATCATATGTGTCTTTCACCCGAAGATGTGAGTTTTAATATACCGATAAAATAACCCTGAAATTCCATCAAAATGAATCGACTTTTTAAGCAAGTCCGGCTATGCCTTTGTCTGATATTTTCTCTGCCACTGTTGTCCAATGCACAATTGGCCAAGCACGTTATCCTTATCAGCATCGATGGCATGCACCCGGATATGTATCTTGACAGCAGCTGGCCTGCGCCTAATTTACGGCAACTACTAAAAATGGGGACCTATGCCGACCATTTGCTCAGCGTATTTCCCAGCTATACCTATCCATCACATACTGCTATGCTCACTGGCGCTTACCCGGCAAGGTCGAAAATCAATTTCAACCAACCTATTGGCAGCAAAGGGGAGTGGTTCTGGTTCACCAACGCGGTAAAAGTGCCCACCTTATGGCAAGCCTTAAAAGCCAAAGGCATGACCACTGCCGCTGTAGAATGGCCCGTTAGCGTGACCCCTGATATCACCTGGGATATGCCCGAAATTTGGGACGTCCACCATCCCGATGACCGGATCACGGAGGCCCGTAAATATGCCACACCAGGACTGATCGAAGAAGTGGAACAAAACGCTACCGGCAAACTGGACAGCACTAATTTTAATGATAACTATTACAGCCTCGATGAAAATGCGGGCAGGGCCGCAGCTTATATCTTTAAAACGCACAAACCTGCGCTCTTAGCGGTACACTTCGCCTGCGTGGATGGTTTTGAACATGACCAGGGCCGCGATGGCGATTCGGTAAGGTTGGCAGTAGCTTCCGTTGACCGCGCGATTGGCGACATTATGGAAACGGTACAAAACAGCGGTTTGCAGGACAGCACCACTATCATCATTGTCGGGGATCATGGCTTCAGTACCATCAACCAGGTGTTCCGCCCGAATATGCTGCTGAAAGGCTTGCCGGTTAAATTCATCGCCTCCGGAGGTTCTGCTTTTTTATACCTGAAAAGAGATCAACCGGGAGAAATCGATTCAGTACCCACGCTGCGCGGCAGGCTACTCATTGATTCGGTAACCGCACGGTTAAATACCCTGCCACCGGCTCAACGAAAATTGTTTCGGATCATCTACCGGAAAGAATTGGATAAAATGGGCGCGGATTCCGATGCCGTATTAGCATTGGGTGCTACACCAGGGTTGGTCTTCTCCGGTTCGCTGGCTAAAGCCAAAGCATCCAATAACGGGCCGGGTACCGCCATTCAACAGAATGCAATGGACGGTCTATTCTTCTCCTTTCATGGCGGGCATCATGGCTATGATCCGAATCTGCCCGACATGTACACCGGCTTCATCGCCGTTGGCGCAGGCATCCGAAAAAATGGGCATATCCGTTCACTTACAGAGCCTGATATCGCGGTAATCATCGCGAAATTATTAGACATTGCATTTAAAACGCCGGACGGGAAGTTGCCTGAAGGATTATTTGAACCTAACAATACATCAAAATGAAGAAGTTAGGAGAAGTATCAAAAGGGCACGAAAGGGCGAAACCATTGAAATTTAGCTATAAAACCTTATTTACGTTAATTGGAATAAGTCTATCCGGTTCTTCACTTGCGCAAACCGGTGTGGCATTAACAGTGCAGGTTTGCGAAAAAGGTGATAAAATAACGCTTCCTGGTGCGAACCTCGTCCTGAAAAGAGGAAGCAAAACTGTCAGGGAGGTCGCTACTGATACCAGTGGAAAATTTATGTTTCCAGACTTGGATACCGGGAGATACCTCTTGACCGCAAGCTATTTGAGCCACGATACAAGAACCATTTCCGTTAGTGTAAATAATAACACCAAGCTGGTAGTAGAACTGGCAGAAACCGACCGGCAATTGAACGAGGTCAAAATTAAAGACAAAGCACCCGCTATAACATTAAAGGGCGATACAATGGTGTACAATACTGCGGCGTACAAAACCAAGCCCTATGCAACCATCGAGGACCTGCTCAAAATGTTACCCGGGGTCGAAGTCGACAATGATGGAAATGTCACGGTCAACGGGCAGAAAGTCGATCAAATACGGATAGACGGACGGCTTTTTTTTGTGAGTGATTTCCGTAATGGAACACAAACGCTACCCGCCGATATTGCCGCTCAACTAATGGTATATGACAGCCAGAGCGAAGAAACCAGGCAGTCCGGTATTCCTGAATATACGAATACCAAAACATTGGATATCATACTAAAATCCGATAAAAAAAATGGCTTTGTAGGGCAATCTTACGCAGGCATAGGAAATGGCGATGCTTACGCAGTCGGCGGTAACGTCGATCTTTTAAGCCCCAAAGCGCTATTTTCCCTAATAGCAGGCAATAACAATATCAATGATCAATTTACCGGTTCTGAAAAGAATATAGCAGGCGGTACATCCGGAAAACAGCAATTGACAAACTTAAGTCTTGATTATAAGAATGATGGAAACAAAAAACTGAAGATAACTTTGAGTGGTAGTTACAAGAATAACCAAAGCAGCCAGCAAAACAGCTCACAGCGGCAAACGTTTTTAGCAGACTCATCGCTTTTGCAGAACCAATCCGGGAATGCTAAAAATAGCTTTCGTAATTTCAAGGTTGATGCCTGGCTGGTGTATAAGCCGAGTGATCACGATTTTATTTCATATAAATTTTCATTTACTCCTTCGAAAACTTCGCAGAATGTTACTGATTCAAGTTTGATCTTAACACATAAAACCGATACAGCCTATACAAACAGTTTGGGGCGCAACTTAAACAGCAGCATGCAGAGCAATTATAACTGGGGAAATGACGTGAATTTTATTCACAAATTCAGTAAACCAGGCAGGACACTGGTCATCAGCTTTAACCAGTATATAAATACGCAGGAACAACAAACCAATATCTTCAACTATTTAAAAACCAGTTACCCGGCAGCAATTGAGCTGACCGATCAATTGCAATTAGATCCGTCCAATAGTAAACATTATAGTGCCAAGATCGGATACGAGGAACCGTTGATTAAAACGCTCAGTTTAATAGTTAATTATAGCTGGCAAAACAGCGAAAGCAACTCCAACCAGCATTCTTATGATTTTAATCCCAAAAACGGCTTATTTGATTTACAGGACACCTTGACAACCAACAATTTTGTCAATCGGCAAAATTCCCAACAGCTCGGTGTAAGGATATCGGGAGGAGGAACAAGTAGTGGTAGTAATTTGATTTCTATAACGAATAAGGGTACATTAAATTATTCCGCAGGTATTAACTTAAAATCTACTGATCAGGATGATGAAAATTTGACTAACGGCCTTGACACCAGGCAAAACTATCTCAGTTGGAGCCCAACAGCGGTATTATCGTTCCTTAAGCAAGGTGAGATTTTAGGATTGGACTATAATGGACAAAGTCAGTTGCCAACAATACAACAATTGCAGCCATTGCCAAACTTGAATAACCCCTATCTGGTCAATGTTGGGAACCCGAACTTATCTCAGGCTTTTATTCATCGATTTGAAGGTCAGTATATATTATCAAATAGTAAAAGCCAAACCGAAATTTCGTTGAATTTGAATGCCGACATAACACAAAACGCCATTTCCCAGTCAATCGATATTCTGCCAGGGGGCGTACAACGGCTGGGGTATGTCAATCTAAATGGTATTTATCATTTCAACTGCGGCGCATCTTTTGAATTTCCCTTACCAGGACAGCAAAATGGAAACGGAAACATCGGTGCCAATCTATTGTTTGGCCAAAATAGAAATGTCATCAATGGTAACCTTAACACGCAGCATAATGAAGGTGAAAGTGGTTTTGTTAAGTTCAATTACCATGCGGGTAACTGGCTTTTTATAGAAAGTAATGCTTCCCTGGCCTATACGGGCAATCGTTATGCTTCATCCGATGAAATGTCAAGCAAGACCTTGCAACAGAATTATAGCCTGGATGTTAATGCCACATTGCCCTTTTCTGTCATGACCGGCATCAAATTCAACAGGCAATTCAACAGTGCCAGCGGTTTACCCAACCAGCAAAATAATTTACTGAGCGCCTTTATATCCAAAGGTATATTCCAGGGCGGTGCAGGACAATTGCGTTTATCCGGCATCAATCTTTTGAATGCCAAAACAGCTATCAATGAAAGTATCGGGTCCGATTATATTCAAATCACCAAAACTAATATACCGCAACGGCTCCTGCTATTGAGCCTGGTTTATCATTTTAATAAATTTTACAAGACAAGTCGGGCATGAACATAAACGAGTAGCATTAGAGCAGAACCAAAAATTATGTCAATCGATAAAAAATTAGATAATGTTGTGATGAAAAACATCCATTGGGGTATTATGGGTACGGGTGCCATCGCCCGCAAATTCGCCGCCGACCTCGCGCTGGTGGAGGATTCGTCACTGGTCGCCATAGGTTCACGCACGATGACCGCCGCGACACAATTCGCCATAAATTTCCAAATCGAACACATTCATGGAAGTTACGCGGGGTTGGCGCTCAATCCCTTTGTAGACGTCATCTATATCGCTACGCCGCATCACCTGCACTACGAAAACACGCTACTTTGTCTAAACAGCGGTAAGGCGGTACTCTGCGAGAAGCCCTTTGCTATAAATTTAACACAGGCGGAGGCTATGGTAAAACTCGCTAAAGAAAAAAAGCTGTTCCTGATGGAAGCGCTTTGGACGAAATTCCTACCGCATTTTATAGAAATGCAGCGCATGATCGCAGACGGACTATTGGGGGAAATCAGGGTCATCAAAGCCGACTTCGGGTTCAAACCCCAGTTGCCAATAAATAACCGCCTGTTCGATCCCGAACTGGGCGGCGGCTCCTTAATGGATATCGGCATCTATAACGTATTCCTGGCATTGACACTGCTCGGTAAACCCGATCAGATCGATGCCAGCATGATCCTCTCGAAAAGCGGCGTGGATGAACAATGTTCGGTTACCTTCCGCTATGACAATGGCGCGATAGCACAACTGCTATCCTCCTTGGCAGCTGACCTACCCACCGAAGCGGATATCTGTGGAACAGAAGGCCGTATAAGGCTAATCTCCAAATTCTATGAACCCGCAGGCGCTATCGAATATACTAATATCCTGGGTCGTAAAGTAATACCCGTATTGCTTGAAAAAGGTTTCGGCTACCAGTATGAAGCCCGCCATGTGGCGGATTGCCTGAGAAAAGATCTTACCGAAAGCCCCGTCCACAGCTTTGCCGATACGCTGTTACTGACCGAAACACTTGACCAGATCAGGACGATTGCCGGTATCCGTTACCCGGCAGATACCTCCCCTAATTTATTGTAAACTAAAATGAAAAGAAACCACCTATATCTATTCCTGCCAGTCATTTGCCTGTTCCCCTATTGCGTACAGGCGCAAAACGCACCAACACCCGACACCGCTAAAAAGCAGGAAGTACACCATAGCCATCCCGGCCCGGCTTATTATGAAGAATACTTCCCTTCGGATAAAGTCCATGTGACCCGCAAACAGGGCCTGTTAACGGTCATTGAGGGGGCGAACCATTATTTTTTGGAGATCAATAAACAGCTTTTAGGCAAAGACATGCTTTGCGTGAGCCGCCTGTTGCAATCCGGCGCCGGTTTGCGCAGCCCCGGTGCTTATTTAGGTTATGCGGGGGACTTGATCAACGAAAACGAAATTCGTTTTGAACTGGCACCGGGTAACAAGATGCTGGTCCGCGAAATTTCCTATGACGAGTTACCGGGAGATTCCACGCAGTCGATGTACCGTTCGGTAGAAAATTCTAATTTACAGGCCATTGCAGCTGCCTTCGATATCAAGGCCCTTTCCAAAAATAAGGACGGTTATATCATTGATGTGACTGAATACATGAACGGGGATAACGACCTGCTGTTCTTTGATCCCGGCATTAAAAAAGAGCTAAGCATCGGTACCTACCAGCCGGACAAATCTTATGTGGAGGCTATTACGACCTATCCCAATAATACGGAAATTAAAGTAGTCAAGACTTATTTGAAAGCACCGCCAAAACCAGGCGAACCCAACCCGGCAGGCACCATTACTGTGGAACTCAATTGCTCCATGATCCTGCTACCCGAAAAACCCATGCGGCCAAGGTATGCGGACGCCCGCATCGGTTATTTCAAAAACAGCTACGAAGACTTTAATGCCGATCCTGAGGGTGTTAAAAAGATAGAAACGATTTGCCGTTGGCGGCTGGAACCCAAGCCGGGGGATATGGACAAATATTTGAGGGGCGAACTGGTCGAACCGCAAAAGCCCATCGTGTTTTATATCGACCCAGCTACGCCAGCGAAATGGGTGCCTTACCTCATCCAGGGGGTAAATGACTGGCAGAAAGCCTTTGAACAGGCTGGCTTTAAAAATGCTATTTACGCCAAAGAGGCCCCGACCAAAGCGCAGGACAGCACCTGGAGTCTGGAAGATGCCCGCTATTCGGCGATCATCTGGAAATCCTCGGTAGTGCCGAATGCCAGCGGTCCTAACGTCCATGACCCGCGAACAGGCGAGATCCTGGAGAGCCATATCAACTGGTACCATAACGTGATGCGTCTGGCGCATGACTGGTATATGATCCAATGCGGCGCGGTCGATCCGAAGGCCAGGAAAATGGAATTTGATGATGCACTAATGGGCCAGCTGATCCGTTTCATCGTTTCCCACGAAGTCGGCCATACGTTGGGCTTAACCCATAACTTCGGCTCCAGTTCCACCGTTCCTGTTGACAGCCTGCGCAGCGAGGCTTTCCTGGAGAAAAACGGCCATTGTCCTTCAATCATGGATTATGCCCGCTTTGACTATGTAGCGCAGCCTGAAGATCATATCAGCGAAAAGAATTTATTTCCCCGTATCGGCGATTATGATAAATGGGCCATCGAATGGGGATACAAGATACTACCTGATACCCATACCACCGATGATGAGCGTACTGCGCTGAACCAATGGGTGATCCAAAAGCTAAAAAATAAACGGCTGTGGTTCGGCAGAGAAGATAACCCCGACGACCCGCGCTGCCAGAGCGAGGATATCGGCGACGATGCCATGAAAGCCAGTACTTACGGGATCAAAAACTTGAAAGTAGTGTTGAAGAACTTACCCGAGTGGACCCGCGTGCCCAACGAGGGTTATGGTCACCTCGAGGAAATATATACCGAAGTACTCAACCAATTGGCGCGTTACATGGGGCATGTGACCAAAAACGTCGGTGGCGTTGAAGAGAACCCCAAAACGGTGGAACAAAGCGGTCCCGTTTATCGGCTGACCCCCAAAGAAAAGCAGGCGCGCGCGGTGGTCTTCCTTGACCGGGAACTATTTGCAACACCGAAATGGGTATTTGCTGAGCCGGTACTGAATAAAATCGATTACAGCCCGGTCGCCATCGCGCGCTTCCTGCAAAACGGCCCGCTGGATAAATTGCTGTCCGTAACCACGCTCAAAAAACTGGTCAGCACCCAGGCCGAATACGGCAGCAAAGCCTATGCTGCCAATGAACTGCTTAATGGTTTGGACCAAACCATCTGGCAGGAACTGCATACACATTCGGCCATCGATGTCTACAAACGAAACCTGCAAAAGGAATATATCAGCGACCTGGAGAAACTATGCGAGCAGCCCCAAAAGGTGGCTGGCTCCGAAATGCCTGTGCCCGACCCGACCAATTCAGATGTGAGCAGTATCGCCAGGGCGGAACTGAATAAGTTAAGGATCGAAATAAAAAATGCGTTGCCTTTAACAAAAGATGCTTTGAGCAGGGATCATTTGCAGGATATACAGGAAAGAATTAGCAGGGTTTTAAAAGGGAACAATGAGCAGGCTTAAAAATGTTCCGGGAATTATGTGTATCACTCCTGGTATTGGCGGCCTTTTATCTATTGGGCCGCGACAAAAAAGAATAGAGATATGGCCTTCGGGCTTAACGACACTTAGCGAGTAAGCAAATCAATTAATAATGAGGGAACGGGGCCGCCTGATCGGCCCCATTTATTGAAAGGGAATTAAAAACATCAACATAATTATGTTAGCAGCATTTACAGACGAACTATATTCCAGCTTGCAGGAAAAGCTGGTAGATATTTCACAGCAGGAAAAAAGTGCAGTTCATCATGCCAAGAAATCACTGTTACAAGTGAAAGCGGCTTTAGACCAAATAAAAGATTATTTAAAGGCCCACCCATTCCGTGATAAAGAAGAGGAAGCCCAGTTTAATAAGAATATACAGCCCAGGTTTGAAACCCTTAATTTTTATTTCAAGGAAATTATTTGGATCGAGTCGAATATTCCGATCGGCGACACTTTTGAACTGATGGCCTATTACCGGCGTGAAATGGAATTTATCCGGCATTTTCTTATTCGTCATGCAGCACAATACCATTGTTTTAAATGGGAATCCATGGAATTGGATGACAGCCATTTGCCTGATGATTGCAGAGAGATAGCACCGCACCTGCTGCTATCGGGACAAGATAATTTTACAGTAACAGACAGCGGACTGTCAGCCAGGTTTATAACCTATGAAAAGCTGCAAAAATATTTATTGGATAGGCTGACAAGCTTAGAGGAAGCGGAGATGGCTTCGTTCCGAACCAGAAAAGGTATAAAGCTCAGGTGGACAGGTGAAGCCTGCAACCTGGTAGAGCTGGCTTATGGCATTTATGAAACCAAACAGATCAATTATGGGCAGGTAACTATCTCTGATATTGTTCAATGCCTGGAACAAACCTTTCAGGTTAACCTGCGTGGAGGTTACAGGGCGTTCGTCGACATCAGGCGAAGAAAAAGAATAAGCTATACGCATTACCTGGAACAAATGCAGGATGCGGTACGGCAGCGTATCGATGATGCGGATGCCTATGTTGCGAAAATGAATTAGTTATTAACCAAACCAATTTTGACCACTTATTTACCAATATATGCCAAAAGGACAAGTCATATTAATTATAGGTGCACTCGGACAGATCGGTACAGAATTATCGGTTGCTTTAAGAAACCGATATGGAACGGATAATGTTATTGCTGCCGATCTGTTGGCTCCAACGCCAGGTTTATTAAAGGACGGGCCTTACTTTCAATTGAATGTAATGGAAAAACTGGCGATTGAAAATCTGGTGACCAGGAATAAAGTAACCACCATCTACCATTTGGCGGCGGTATTATCCGCCAGCGGGGAGAAAAACCCATCCCACGCCTGGAACCTGAATATGTTAGGTTTGATAAACGTTTTGGATGTCGCTAAGATATTCGGACTCAAACTGTTTTGGCCCAGCAGCATTGCTGTGTTTGGCCCTACATCCCCAAAGATCCTTTGCCCCCAGCATACAATAACAGAACCGGTAACGGTTTACGGGACTACCAAACTTGCCGGGGAGCAATTGTGTAATTACTATCATGAGCAATATGGCGTTGATGTCAGGAGCTTGCGCTTTCCCGGATTGATTAGCCATACGGCTAAACCAGGAGGCGGCACGACCGATTACGCCGTAGATATTTTCTATCAAGCTCTCGAAAAAGGCAGCTATGCTTGTTTTCTAAAGGCAGAAACGACCTTGCCGATGATGTATATGCCCGATGCAGTCCGGGCAGCAATGGAACTGATGGAGATGCCCGCAGATAAAATAAAGATCCGCACGGCCTATAATATTTCCGCCATGAGTTTCAGCCCTAAAAATATAGCCGCCGCTATTACAGCACACCTGCCGGAATTCAGCATTCGTTACCAGCCGGATGCCCGGCAACAGATCGCCGATAGCTGGCCCGGAAGTATCGATTATACCAAGGCTACCAATGACTGGGGCTGGCGGCCAAAATATGACCTGGAAACGATGACGGCCGATATGTTACAGCATATCAGCAACGCGGCATCCTTTACAATCCGTAAATAAAAATATCAAAAGACGGTTTAATGATTAATAAATGTCTTTGATGCCTCCGTTCTTTATCTGACTTACTAGCTTGTTACTAGTAAGAACAGTAATAGTTAAAAAACAGAAAGCGCAACTCCTTGAGGAAGAGTCCGCTTTTGAAGTGTTTATAGTTTAGTTAATAATGAGGCGCTGTCCGGAGGGAAAGCCGGCAGCGTTTTTTTAAAACCTGAATCATGCCCGAATTATTTTGTGCCGCCTTAGTTCTTATCGCTTTTGCGCTGCTGGGCAGGGACAAAGGATGCGCTAAATAAAATAATTACCTATGGAAAACATAAAAATAGCCACCGCTCAGTTTGAGCACCAAAGCGGCAACAAAAATTATAATCTATCGATGATCCGGCACTTGGCCGGCAAAGCGGCACAGCAAGGCGCTCAAGTGATCGCTTTTCATGAATGCTCGATTACCGGTTATACTTTTGCCCGCCGTTTATCCAGGCACCAGATGCTGGAACTGGCTGAACATATCCCGAATAGTCAAAGTATCTATATGCTTAAACAATTCGCCAAAGAATTTGATATCACGATACTGGCCGGCCTTTTTGAAAAAGATAAGGACGACCATTTATATAAAGCTTATATCTGCGTAGATAAAAATGGCCTCGTCGCCAAACACCGGAAATTGCACCCCTTTATCAATCCATACCTGACACCCGGCGATACCTATACGGTCTTCGATCTGTTGGGCTGGAAGTGCGGCGTATTGATCTGCTACGATAACAACATCATTGAAAACGTAAGGGCGACGGCGCTGTTAGGTGCCGATATTATTTTCATGCCGCATGTCACCATGTGTACACCCTCGCCAAGACCAGGCGCCGGTTTTGTCGATCCCACATTATGGGCGAACAAAGAAGCAAACTCGCAAATACTTTCGTCAGAATTTGACGGCCCGAAAGGGAGGGAATGGCTCATGAAATGGTTACCGGCCCGTGCTTATGACAATGGCATTTACGCTGTCTTTGCCAATCCAATCGGCATGGACGATGACCAGCTCAAAAATGGCTGCTCGATGATCATTGATCCATTTGGCGATGTAGTGGCAGAATGCCTGATACTTGATAATGAAATAGTGGTTGCTGAACTGACACCAGAGAAATTAACACAGGCCGGAGGCTATCGTTACCGCCAGGCGAGAAGGCCTGAGTTGTATGGGGACATCATCGGGCAGGCACATGAGAGTGAACAAAAAGTAGTGTGGCTAACCGCACATTTAGACAATAACTAAGGTCTTGAATATAAAATGGAGCATTTCATAAAAAGATAGGGCAACCAAAAAACTTGCTGCCCAAATGGTGGAATTGCAATTGTGCGCCGATTAAGGTTGCACTTTTTTTACGCTTAAAAACAACATTAATCATTAATTAAATAATTGCTTAAAAATAAACCATTAACCTTAAATCGTACCATATGAAACAAAAAAGAGATACTACTTGAATGTATTTAAGGGATCACCCAGCGGGCTGTTCCCGAAAATGAGAGTTTATTAACAGGATGCAAAATCCTATATTTGTTTACTTAAAAATACATACGACACAGAAAGACATTATTTAATAATATAGAAAATATACGTTCGCTTCGCTCTCGCGACTCAAAAATTTGCCAAAATTAAAATACAAAGAGACAAGTGCAACGCCTGCTTTTAACGTGGGTGTGCTTGTTATTTGTAAAGGTTATGGCAAATCTCCTGAGCGCTAACGGTCCCCACGTTAATTAATTAAATAACGTCGCCCGGTCAGCTCCACAATCACACACATTTCCTGTTCCAATTTATTTTAGCCCTTACCGGTGTGGTATGTACTGTTGCTGTTCGACTAAATCAAACCTAATAACGTACCTATGAACACCGAAACAGACTACCTGAAACGTATTGCAGATGAAATTGCTGCGAACGAAGACCAAACTAAATATATTACCGAACCTGACCATCATTTAGAAACCGAAGCCAGGCGCCTGGAAAAAAACATCCGCGACAGGCTGCTGGCCATCGAAAATTTTACGCAGCGGGATACTTTCCATTTTGACACCCTAATCAAATTAGTAGACATTTGTGATACCTTGTTTGATATTGACGGGACGGTTAACCCAAACGTCAACGTGCTGTTAAAATTATTAACGGCGATCAAACAAATCATTCCCGCTGAGATTAGGCCAAACCTACGTTTGCCAAAAGCATTTGTCTTGCTCCAAAAACAACCTGCTGCCGAATGCTGGGCAACGAATCTGGCTATATTGCAGGCACAGGAGATTGATCCCGAGTTGATCGATATTGCCGCTATCCCTTTCAAAGACTTTACCGAACCTAAACATAAATTGTATTGGGGCAATTATTGCTGGCTAAAAGCCTTTGAGCATAAGCTGGAAGTCGTGGATTGGGGACACGCGGACTGCAACAGCAAGACCGAGGCGCTGGTTTCGTTACTGATCGCCAGCGGTTTGAACGATGACCGTTTCTTTATCTATTGTAAGAATATAATAGTTGAACGTACCGCAGCAAAGACGGGCAGGAAAGAAAAGCTAAGGGAACTGGCGAACTGCCGCAAATTGACTTTGCAGGATGCCCGTGCCAAATCCGTCCCTTACAAATACCGGGTAGAGCCACTGGTCACCCAACTGTTGGTCTGGATTACCGCTGAAGAGGAGTATATCAATGTTCACGAACCCGAACAGCCTTTCGCCAAGTTGGGTTTCCAGTTTTACCAATACACGCTGGCATTTTTCTTTAAGCTGCTCCATGAACAAAAAGTGTTCGGCGATATCTCTTTCCGGGAACTTTCTACGCAGGTCGCCAGTACCTGCACGGCAATGGGTGCAGATATTCCCCCCGGCGCAATGGTCAAAAAAGCTTACCTCAAAAAGGAAGTGGACTTCAAACGCATGGAGGCCTTACTGTTAGCAATGCTGGAATATTTGCGCAGGTTTTTGTAGCGCGGGTACTTTCGCTGATTTACTGAACCGGAGATGGATGTGCCGCGGGTAACTTGCGGGTATACCCTCGTTTTCTGGTGATTTTGGGCTTTTCC
>Ga0302309_10002357_pt1 | contig 15782 bp, 18 predicted proteins | sample III_Palsa_N1_1_FD_200453 | JGI IMG/M metagenome (GOLD analysis project Ga0302309, IMG submission 200453) | Peat permafrost microbial communities from Stordalen Mire near Abisko, Sweden - III_Palsa_N1_1 | ecosystem: Environmental > Terrestrial > Soil > Palsa > Peat permafrost | place: Sweden... | reverse complement strand
GAACAGTCTGTGTCGGCGCTTGAGAAGATGTGTTGACAGGAAATGCGACCAATGAAAACACTGCCAATTACGCAGTGTGGATGACACTGAACAAAGGAGACATGATCGTATGCTCTCGGGTGTGTCTGAACGGCTCGAACAGCACCAAGATCATTTTGGCCAACGAAGAGGGTGCTTTATTGCAAGAAGGAAATGTTGGCCCTTTCACAATGACGACAAGTTGCTCGTGATGGATGTGAAACGCCAGCGCGTGGTTTGTATGATGATGACCGTTCTGAAATCGCAGTTCAGCACGCTTCGGTTCGGGAGCATTATGTACTTTGGTAAGAAGATCCCGACTGGCCAGTTCTCCACTACTAGCGTCCGTTCGCCCTTCTGTATTCGGAGTATGATACATTTTGAATCTGCAAGCAATCAATACACATATGAGCCAGCGATAAATAATAGATCAAGTTTGTATTACTTGGCAACTGCAGCTTCGATTAAAGGAAACATGTTCAGCAGCTTCTTGTTTTGTTTCGTCATATAATTTGTCATGTAAAACAAAGCAGCGAGTTGGTCCACGTAGCTACCCATATGCTTAATTCGTTCACATGGTAAGTGCTGATCAGCGTTGGGCATTGACGACTTTGCCTGGCTGCGCTGAATGATGATATTATGCTTTGTGCTGATGCAGTGAGGGCAGTCGATGTGCTTAAGCTCTTGTTTAGTTTCCAGTAATACGGCCAGAGAACGTGGATCAGGATTTTTCCCGTTTGCTGGGGCTTCGTGTTTGATAATCTCTCCCAAAAAATGTAAAATTCTTTGCTGAAATGCCGGCTGTTCCAAGAGGCTTCGAAACGTTTGTGCGTCCGGTTTGTATTTCAACCACAGCATTCCATGATAATGTGGCGAGCCTCTGTTGTGTTCTTCAGTGTTGAAATTGAATGCGAGAATTTCTCCCAATACACCCAGCTGGCCGTCAAATCCGAAACTGAGTAACATGCGGTTAGCAATAAAGCAAGTCGTCTGGCAACAGCTTACCCAAGCAGTGACATGATAAACGCGCGCATGATGCTGTGCGAAAAATGTACAGCTGCCGTGGTGTCACCGCAAACGATTTGTTTCCGTTGTAAGCAAGAAGCCAGGTTGTCCGGTAAATCAGGATCATTCAACCCCATCAGCGGAACATTCTGACCCGCAAAGTGGCAGACAAGAGGTGCGTGGATGTCGTTGTGATTGACATTAATGAATAAATCTGGGATGCCAAGTTTGATGTCCATGCCAATAACTTCGAATCGGGCATTTTGTTTGGCTGCATCTGTTGGCGTAGCTTGAGAGAGCGAGAGCGAGAGAGAGCGAGAGAGAGAGAGAGAGAGCGAGAGAGAGAGAGAGACAGAGAGAGAGAGAGAGAGAGAGAGAGAGAGGGAGAGAGAGAAAGGGAGAGAGAGTACGGGATTACCTAGCTGCTTCAAACTTTGCTCCGCTACGCATTGCTTTCGTAGATTAGCCTTGCTCAAAGTAATAAGCTTCTCAATTATTATGTAACATGACTTGCATCCAAAACAGTGATTGTGAGGTACCATGATCATAGGAACGCGGCAGCGTTTTAGTGGGTTTCATTATCAGTAATACCAATGGTGCACTGGAAAGTATTGACGGACATGTACGTAAACACGTCGGTTCCGTACGTACGTGGCTGCACATCGGGCGTACATGGATGTACATGTAACGACATGATTTTGTGATGATGTTTTTAAGTACCGTGGTGTGCAACTTATAGAGTGCCATATTCGTCATCATTTTGGTTCTAAATAGCGATCATGCAGTTTGAAGCGCAATGGCACGTGCTTGTGAAATCTTGGGTGCTTTGTGGGTTTATGGCTGATGTTGTGCTGCATGCTCAAATTTGAGTGTATTTCATTTAGAAATCTGCTGAACAACTGACAAAACACTCAGCGTGTGCTTTCTACAACGTGTTCATTTTTTTTATCTAGATTGGTTCTTGTATGTGAGTTACATGTAAAAAGCTACAGATCATCACGATCTGTCAGAAAGCAAACGGGAACCAAAGGGAACGACGATTCATTAAGCTCAGCCTGGATTCATTTCCGTTCCCAATTCTGCAATTTTTCTGTGTGCGTAACTTTTAAGCTTGCATGTACGTTACACTACAGAGACGCGGAAATATGCATTTCGTCTGTAATCGTTTGCTGGCTCAATGGGTGAAAGTTGAATAGTCTGTGTCCGTTGCTTGATAAGCTGCGGTTACAGGAAATGCGACCAATCAAAACGCTGCCAACTACGCAGTGTTGAGAATCCTGACCAAATGAGTTAGTTGATCGTATGAAGAGAATGTTGATACCTGAAAATTACAAGTCGCAGTTCCAGGCCACAAAATTTTGATGTTGGTATCACCGTAGAGTAAATTAAGGTCAATTATCTTCAAATCTGTGAGTGTGATATGAAAGTAAACGGGTGCATTACATTGGCGCAGTCTTTTGTATCTTGAATTTTCACGCGGTTGAATTTTTGATTGGATATGAAGCATGTTTCAGCACGTTCGACAACTTGAAATTTGACCACGTTTGTGCTTAAACATGAAAGACTTGGCTCTTGGCGTCGTAGACCGAGGATTTCTTGACAAATTTGCAAGAGTGACAGGTGATGTAGCAGAGACATGCACAACGGTTGCGAATCTGAATGACAAGACAAGATAAGTCATCATCAAAGTTGAATTAGTACCCGACGACTTCGTTTCCAAGCAGAACAGTTGAGATGCTTCGCTGCTGTGAAGAGAGACTTCTAGTACATCATGGGTCAGCAAACGAAACATGACAACGCTCACTTGATTGGGTATGCAACGGGGCTGCTGTTTTTTCTGGACGTGGTCGTTTGTTTGTCGGTGGAAGAGTGCATGATGTAGATGATCGCTGACGCTTTCGTATATGCTCATCTAAGGGTACTCACAGAGTCAGGGGATGGTCAACAAAGCATTATTTACTCTGAAGAGTTGCCTTGAAGTGAACAGGAGCTGTTGTTCCTCTTAAAGGATGCTTTGGCAGTATTGTTAGTAGCAATTCTCCGCGCTGTTTGGTAAACCTCAAACGCGTTGTAATTGTAGTGTTGTTGATGTCCTTGGAGATTTCTTTGCGGATTTGCTGCTCCTCGTTGGTATCACCAAATGAAAATGTACGGTGCGCTTCACTGATGTAAAGGTCGACAAGGTTCCAGTGAGACCAATATTCTTGGACGTGTTGCCCGTTGAAGTTCAAACGATACGGAGACTGAACAGCAAGCATTAGGTCGTGTAAAGTCCGGTCATTTGGTGTACCTTGTCATTGTCATCATGCAAATCTTGGCACAGTAAAGCAAAGTTCCAGCTGAGCTTTGCCTCAGCTATTGTTTTGTGCCCGGATGCACAAGAATGTGATCGCATTGCTGGTTGAGGAATCTGATGTTCGATGCGTCAGGGCAGTATACACGCAGACCAGTGACTCTTACAATAGCACCGCCGCATGCTTGAACCGGACATTGTGGGAATATCATGGGCGAAAAGCGCATTTGTGGCGATTGCGATAGTTTAAATGTGAATACTTCATCCGGCACATACGATTCCAAGAAAGGCTGAGCGGCAAATTGCTTAATATATGGCATTAAGGAAGATGGATGAGCTGCATGGATGACTGAATTAATGACAGGGGCAATGTATGCACGTACACAGAAGGATACAAAAAAAAGAGAGATACACACACACGCATACACAAGAGAGAGAGAGAGAGAGAGAGAGAGAGAGAGAGAGAGAGAGAGAGAAAGAGAGAGAAAGGGAGAGAGAGAGAGAGGGAGAGACCGTATTGTTCTATCAGTCTAATGACATCCATGCAAATTGTATGCAGCGCTTGTGCAAGCCTTTGCACTATTTCGCCAGAGCAGGGGCAAAGAGTTGAGTGAGTCATGATCGTCGGATTTGTCAGGTTAGTAAGAGAGCAGCGTCAGCGGGAGATACACGGTATCATCAAGTGCCGTCACATTGGCCGTCCAGCAGTACGTACAATAAGTACGTACATGATGTTTTGTCATTAATTCTGTGTTATTAGTTTGCAATGACATCGGTTGCAATGAAATATTGCAAACGCGTATCATTCAGTCCACAAACGTCCGCGCACGTGCTTGCACGTACAGAAGCACCGGTTCATTGAATACGGCATTGTTCAGTCTATTGGTATCATTCGGTGGCTTGATGTCTGGTAAATGTTGTTCCGTTGTAAAGTTCAGAAATGACTTCGGTCAGAAATGACAAAATGCTTTTTTGATTTTTGCCTTCTGTTGTATTGCAACGTGGCATCCATTCACGCTGACCAGAGTTTGTGTAAGATATTGTGGATTTCACGGATTGCGATGCTGATGGGGCACCCCGATTGCTTCGTATTGATGAAACTTCGACATCAGGTAAAAATGAGGACCCGTTGCGGAGTCATGGAAGTATTGCAGTCGAAGCTGATGATGGACAAGAGCATGTAATGGAGAAGGACGAGCAAGAGCAAAACGTTGTCAGCTCAGAGGGTGATCAGGATATTGACCTTGAAGAGAACGAGTCGACGGGCGGGCAAGAAGACGATGAAACATCGGAAACGGATGATCACAACTTGCAACCTTTATACATGTATGGTGAGTAATGTTATTGGCACTGCTGATCATGATTGCTATAGGTTGGTTAGAGAAACGGCCGAAGCACAGGAATTTGTGGCACCTGAGGGTGCTGTGGAATACGATGAGACGAAAGACGAGCTTGACCTGGTCATTGTTTTGTCTACGTTGACTGTGACTACGTGATTAATGCGCGTGGTAGCAGGCCGAGGATAAACTTAGCATCGCTGAACCTTCGAAAGCATCTGACTGCATTTGTGAAACTGCTAATGCATCGACAGAACAAGACGGCGATGCTGCAGAAAATGAAGATGATAGTGATTGTTCAAGGTCAGATCATGAGATGAGTGGAGAGGATGAGGCCGAGCGCAAAGCCGTATGTAGGAGATGTGGCACGGACGATGAATGACTGATTACAGAGTGAATGGCGTTCCTTGAATAAAGGATTGGTTGAAAATATATTATGCCTTTTTCTTTCGGTCTCTTTCTATTTCATGCTGTCGAGTCAGTAAAGGCTTCGGTTAGCGGCAGCAAAGAGAAAGCTCACACATTGTTGATCGATATACGTAAAACATACATAATAAGCGATATTCAATCCGATGCATGGGTAATAAGTGCCAATTAGACACGGTTTGAGAAGCGCACGAAGTGTAAATTGGCTTTGAAAATTCATGGCTCTTTCAGATTCAAGTGAGTTTGACATGATAGTAGATATATTACGAGCCAGTTACAGTTATGTGGCATTATATTTAGGATTTTTGATTTGGTATGTGATTGGGCGTAGAAGAGTGATGAGCGCGTCGGAATGAATTGCCATGGGAAATTGCGCAAATTTGTTTGCGTTTAGGCATTCAAGCATATGTGCACGCATGCCACTCTGATCAAATCTCATGTCGGTGACTGATTCAATCGGTTTGCCGGTTGCTAGAATACGCGCAAATGCCGCAGCGAAAGCAATTGCGAAGTCGCCGCACTGAGTAGAGCCCGTTTGCCTTTGAACCCCAATGTAGGTTACTTCGAGACACTCTTGTTTATCCAGGCAATAAAGATGTAGCAGGCATTGGCAAGTCGCTGCATTTGGCTCGGTGAACAATGAATCTGCTACAACAACACCTGATCGTGTTGATGCGCTAGTCAACCAATGATTGGTGCCATTGTGCAATATCTGGACGCTGGGAGCTGGTGCGAAATCGTACCCAACACCACCAATTGCTGTTTGCTGCCACCCTTGCGATGCAACGCTTTCAGCAATGAGGCGCTGAAAAGCGTTGATGTGACAGTCTTCCAATTGCATGTGCTGTACAAGGATTTGCCGGTGGTGCTGATTTAGGTCCAGAGCTGAAATCCATGCTTGTGCATGTTTGGATTCTTTTACGTCGCCTGGTCCGTGACGAGGATGTTTAGAAACGGGTGCCAAAACGCTTTCGTTTGGTCTACGCTTTCGGCTTGAAATTGAAACAGGCAATGTGACATTGATGGACTTGCCGTTGTACGATTGCGGTGATGGGCTGTGAAGTGGTGCGTGTGCGAGTGTCAATCCTGGAAATCGATACATTGAACAAGGATGACAAGACAGTTAGTACCTGCTTGGCGAGCGCTGGTTCTTGTTAGTGTTGGTTGCGGACGTGATTCATACAGTTCGTCACCAGGTTCGTGGCCAAATTGAGCTTTATATTGCTGAAGTGTTCTTATTTCCAGTGCCAAGAGTCTCTGATTTTCGCACTTTAACTGCAAGTCCAGGCGGCCGTGCAAAACGCTGTGATGAAACCATTGCAGGATATGAAGATTGCACAGTTTTCGACCTCGACTTAATGCCACATATACACCGTTAGCTGTATGCCGTGTTGAGGTTGTATCTTTGTGAATATCTGCAACGAACTTGTCAAATGTATGTCCTTGTGCCATATGTATTGTGAAGGCACGAGTTGGAATCAATGGAAATTGAGTTCGAGAGAGATTCCACGGTTTTGCCTTTTCGGTTCCTTTCTTGGTGGGATGCGTCCATCGGAAACCAAGCGACAAAGGTTGCACTGGTACTTGATTGAGTTTGTGCATACCGGGGAATGGTCTTGGAAGGTCGAGTTGATCAAACTCAACAATAACGCGGCTTGGTTGATAACGCAGGTCGTATATAACAGGATGTTCGCCCAGAGCCGCTTCATCAAACAATGCTTGTGGAATTGATTCCGATGGGTGCAATACAACCTCGGTTATTGTGCCTTCGGCTCCATTAGTTAGTCCCAGCTCCGTGGCAAGATTGTATCGAAGCATAACTCGCATTCCAACGACAAGCGGAAGGCGATATGGTAACGCAGCTGTTTGACTGTCCTTTAATAAGCTTATTCTCTTGTGGTCCGATCGGCTCACGGGCTGCGATTTGGTGCGGCGATCGCGCGCTGTGCATATTAACAATGGCTGCTTAGACTGCATAGCAAAGGAAACCGCGTCATCAATGTTCCAGGCTTGTCGAATGAGATTTTGAGGAACCACTATTTTGCATCTGTTCCAGTCTGGATCTTCGCGGATCTTCTTCGCATCGTCAGCTGTCACTACTCTCGCCAATAGGACGTGGTAGTCGCAGGTATTCGTTTGCGTACATTGTGATGACAGATGCATGTGATGCTTTCCTTGACAGCAGCAAGTGGTTTTGGCATGTCGGATTCGTTCAAGTAGTTGACCAAAGTTGGGATCGTCAATTTGACGATGCTGCTCGGTTAACATAATAACTTGGTTCACGCGCTTCCACAGCAAGCGACCTTGAATGGTTTCGTTCCAGTCGGCTTTTTCTGCAGATGAGTTGTACAGAGGTATGCCACTGCATGGATGCAGCTGGTGAAAGTCTCCAAAGAAAATAACGTGTACTCCTCCAAAATCGCAGTTCGGATCAGCGCCTCTTATTGAAATCAGTTGACTGCTGATCTCTTGCAGCACAGAGCAAGAAATCATTGATATCTCGTCGATGATAAGAAATTTTAGGTGCTTGGTGTCCGTTGCCGTTTGATCTCGCTTCGCGCCCTTTAATTTTCGATCTTCATATTGTTGTTTGGATTTTACTTTGGGGTCGATGCCAAGCAGAGAATAGAACGTTCGCCCTTTGATTGATTTGGCCGCTGTGCCGGTAGGAGCTGAACATTGAAGCCATGACAGTTTCCCTCGCTGATTGAATAAGTATTTCAGAGCATCGACGATCCGCGTTTTGCCGCTTCCTCCTGGGCCTCCGACATACATGCGCAGTTGATGAATAATGGTCTTGTTGTCGGCTGGCAGCGCAACATTGTCAATTTCGGCGCTGAGTGTATTCGCCACGAGCATGAAAGCTTTGCGTTGTTTGTGATTTAGCGAAAACTGTGTTGCGACATTTTCGTTTGATTGCTCCACGGCCATCTGTAAGACAGCTGGTTTTGGAGGCAGTTCAGAACGCAGCGCAGTGCGTGGTTCCGCAGATTTTGATTCCAGTCCCATCATTTTCTTGATGTTGATGTCTCTAAGCAATTTGAGCTCCGATCGCCACTCTGCCAGTTTTGAATGTTCGGAGCGGCGCAGCTGTCGAACCCAGGGCAAAGTGCCATTCGCGGACGTACGACGAGTATCCAAACCATCTGCAGGATTGTGTGCTGTTACGCAGTCACTTGCACGAGACGCAAATAGATTCTGTTTGTGTGCCACGTTGTACGCTTGATCTAGTTTCGTTGCGTTTCGCCCTGTACTCATCCATGCAAGGGAATTGTCTGAGTCCGAATCCATTTCAATGTCGCTGTCAGAGTCTGTGGTACGTGTCTGTGTGTCTGATAACTCGCGATCGTCTTGGAATGGTTCGAAGTCGATGTCCGCATCAGATGGTATATTGTCTACCTTGGTTCTCAAAACCACGTCTTCTTCCCAAGCGATTTGACGATTACGAAGTTCTTCAATGTTTTGGATGTAAAATTTAACACGATCCGAAGCCACAGATTCGAATTGTTCCAATGCTTCTTCCCATGAATTTGTGCCGCATAGCTCTCGGACGTCTCGGAACGGTTTGAACAGCACCAAGATCATTTTGGCAAACTGAGAGGGTGATTTATTGCGAGAAGGAAATGTTGGTCCTTTCACAATGACGATGTGCTGCTCATGGTCGATGTGAAAGGCAAGTCCATGGGTTGCATGTTGATTATGACCGTTCTGAAATCGCAGTTGAGCTTGCTTCGCTGTACGTCGAAGCATATCAAATGGTGTGGACGCCTCAAGCGAGCAATCAATATCCTCCTGCGTCCAGTCGTAATACGTTTGCGTTTTGCCCAATAATTGCTTTTCCCAGCAACCAACGAAGTCATACAGTGAGCAATTGTCCAGACCATCTGGTCTAAACGTATAGTCCATTCTTTGGTTGCTCAGAGTAAATTGACCTTTGACATCTGACACGAGTAAGCTGTCGCCACCAGTGGAGCTTGATTGTTGGTCTGGGCAATCTTCGAGGCCAGATTCAGCGAGCCATTGTAAAAATGGAGCCATGATGAGATTATGGTATGTATGACTTCGATATCGCTCCGGAAATCCGGCCATTGAAGCAACAACTGTCTGAAATGAGAGCTCCACGTCTCGTTGGAGTGCATTGTGTACTTTGGTCAGAAGATCCCGACTGTCCAGTTCTCCACTACTAGCGTCCGTTCGCCCTTCTGTATTCGGAGTGTGATACATTTTGAATCTGATGCAAGCAATCAATACACATTAGCCTGCGACAAATCATAGATCAGGTTTCTGTTACTTGGCAACTGCAGCTTCGATTAAAGGAAACATGTTCAGCAGCTTCTTGTTTTGCTTCGTCATGTAATTTGTCATGTAAAACAAAGCAGCGAGTTGGTCCACGTAGTTACCCCACATATGCTTAATGTCATGATTGCATCGGAGGGCAGCGAGAAACCACGGGTTGAAGCCATTAATCCAATGAGACATACGGCGAAGAGCAATACGACCATCGGAAGTGAACTGCGCCTGTTCAACTGCATGCACAAGCACAATTAGACATAATGCAAACATGCGCGCACAAGCTCAGTTTGCATACCCAATTCTTTAGGAAAATGGTATCGGCAGTCTTTGTGGGTGTGCGGTTTTGCCTTTGCACGTTTACTGCGCTTGACATACTTGAAACAACTGGTGTGGTGATTAGCGTTATGTGTAACCATTTCGCCGACTAGCATTGTTAAATCTCGGAGAACGTTTTGCGAGAATTGAGGTTGAGCTGGATCTGCAATCCGTTTACATGATAAGTGCTGATCAGCGTTGGCTGATGATTGTGCTTGGCCACACTGAATAATGATATCATGCGTTGTGTTGCAGTGAGGGCAGTCGATGTGCTTTAGCTCTTGTTGAGCTTCCTTTAACATGCCCAGGGAGTGCGGATCAGGATTTTTCCATTGTGCTGGGGCTTCGTGTTTGATAATCTCGCCCAAAAAATGTAAAATTCTTTGCTGAAATGCCGGCTGTTCTAGGCGACTTCGAAACGTTTGTGCGTCCGGTTTGTATTTCAACCACAACATGCCATGATAGTGCAACGAGCCTCTGTTCTGCTCTTCTGGATTAAAATGGAACGCGAGAACATCTCCCAATACACCCAATTTGCCGCCAGATCCGAAACTGAGCATCAAGCGGTCAGCAATAAAGCATGTCATCGGACAGCAGCTTACCCAAGCAGTGACTTGATAAACGCGCGCATGATGCTGTGCGAAAAATGTACTGCTGCCATGGCGTCGCTGCAAACAAGTCGTTTCCGTTGTAAGCAAGAAGCCAGGTTGTCCGGTAAATCAGGATCATTCAACCCCATCAGCGGAACATTCTGACCCGCAAAGTGGCAGACAAGAGGTGCGTGGATGTCGTTGGGATTGACAGTAATGAATAAATCCGGTATGCCAAGTTTGATGTCCATGCCAATAACCTCGAATCGGGCATTTTGTTTGGCTGCATCTGTTAGCGGTAGCTTGCCTCCAATAGTCTTGAGCTGGTTTAAGAGTCGCCCAAACGCTCGGCGGGCTAGATCATCTTTACAGTGAGACAGTCGAGGATATTCTCCGTTTGCTTCAGCCTCTTTCAGATCTTCGATGCAGTGTGCCAGTGTATCTTGGGTGATGTGTTGCAAATCCTTTTGGAAGTTCAAGAAGTACTTGAATTTGAGAGATCTGGAGGCACGGGCGGAGGCTCGTTGTCTTTGCATCAAGCTGAACAATGCGAACACAAATGGAGCATGTCGCCGGAATCGAAAGTCACCCAAACGCATTAAATGCTGTAAGTAATTGTGCATTGCAATTGGATCCTTGCGAGAATCGTACGGCCCACCTCGTCCATACGGAAACAACGTTGGAAAGCAGCCATGAATGATGTGGGGCTCCTTTTCGAACAGCGACACATTCGATGAAGACGGGATGACTAGCGTAGGTTTTATTGAGCAATTTACAAACTGGCTGCGGTGGTTCACAATATCCTGCAGGAGCTCTGGGCTTAGACCATGCGCGTTGACATCTGCGAGTCCAGTGAAGTGCCAATATGGATTTTCCATTGGACCATAGTCAAATTGATCTTGTATGCTGTCTGGTAAAATATAGCCGGCAGAGTCTGCTTTTGCCCGCTGCTTTGCATCATCTCCTAAGTCGTTGGTGTATAGAGTTTTTGCAATGATGACTTCTGGGACTTCCCCGTTTTTAGTGCTGGAATATTGTTGCAAATTGTGCTCCGAAATTGTTAGTTGCTTGTTCTCAAAAGCCCATTTGTACGCAGCGTTGTGTTGTAAAAGCCAATTAAGAGCCGCCCGGATTTTTGTCTGCCTGACTTTTAATGTGTACTGTGATCGCACTACGCGTGGAGATTCTCGATTCGCTCCCAAAAACACAACCTGAAAGGCAACAACAATGTTGTCATGAATTGCAGCAGAAAGCGATACCTGCAAAATCTGCGGCAGATCTTTGGGATGCAAAGGAAGCACTCCATTTAGTGATGGAATATCTTGAGATACACAAAAGGCATGTCCTTTTACTTTTAACTGTTGATGTAGGATTGATTCTTCTGAACGTTGAGAAGGTGATTCGTGGCCTCTTAGATTGAGCACGTGTACGCAGATACGATAAAGAGATATCACGCGCTCTTCGGCCCATGTCAAATCCTGTAGTTCCGGGGGAATGGCTCCAAAGTCGAGATTGTTAGCAACTGCAAGTCGCGGTGTCTTGCGAATTGTCTTGATACAGTGAAAGCATCTCTTGCATATATTTATTGATTCTGATTTTTCGTCCACGCCTTCTCGGCACAAGGCCATGTCCTTGAAAGGTCCTACAACACCGGGAACGATAAATTAGTCAAGCAGAAGTGATATTGTACCCTTGGGAAGTGTTGACGGTGAATGCACAGCTTTTAAGAGTACATGCAGCAGCTTCAACATTTGTTGGTCCAAGAAGGTATCCCCAGGAACGAACGTTTGAATTAATGCATCATTGCACTGCTCGGCGCAAATGCCACAGCACGATTGTGCCAGATGCGGAGTAGACATACGCTGCCGGTAGTCAGCAACAGAGTCAAGAATTCGTTGCTGAGAGGGAACTTCCGGAAAACTATCAATTCGATCTGCATTTAACCGACGAGCGTCGTTCCAATCCTTGTCAATATTAGATTGACACTGTCGACCTTGTTCCGTAGACTCTCTTAGTTGCGCGCTGTCTTCGGTGCTCAATAACACATTTTTGGCGCGGTGACTGGATTTTGGTTTTGATTTTGATCGCGATTTTGTTTTTTGCGTCTTCCAATTGTCAGCTGCAACATTAGATCCAAATCGCTTTTGTAGAAGTGCCTGTTGAGTGGAGTCAAGGCAATCCCATGTCAGTATTTCCGGCGTCAGACCTCCAGACCAACATACCTATGAATCAACTTAAGACAGACAGTCTACTAACGTCATTACCTTGAATTCAAAACGGCCATCAGGCATTCGCACACGTTCAATGCGTTTTACAAGGTGCGCACTTAGCAGAGAGCGATTAGGTTTAAGGTTGACGGGCAACGACGCTTCATAATCAAGTACAAGTTGTCTACATCCCTGACAACATCGTTCGTGTTAGCGGAATGTGTTTCATGTGTTTTCATTCAACCTGCAAACTGCTCGGAGGCTTGAGAAACAAACAAGCGTTGTTAAAAGAAATGGATTGGATGACACTGACCTCCCAGCCGTGATGGGAAAAACCCTTCCACTTAATTCTAGAAACACCACAAAGATCATGCGCTCGCGAAAGTAAGAGAAACAAAATCACAATTACTCGTAATCAATTGTTCCATCATGTATGTGGTGGCCGCACACTTGGTCCACTTCGTAGATCGCCTGTGTATCTGCCTCACTGACATCTGCGTCCACTTGGTCCTGGTATGCATGAATCGCTTGCTTGCAGTCCTAACAAAGAGAGTCGCATAAAAACGAACGCTGACAGGATGAACCTGCACGTTTTCGGCACTCTGCACACACAAAATGAAATGTGAGAACACGTCGAATACATGACATACGTTGACCTCCCACGTGTTATCAGCAGCCGTAAAGCCTTTCCACTGAACGCTGTTTACATATCAGGATCAGTTGGAGAACGCTAACGGGATGAAACAACAATCGGAGTATGGATGAAACAACAATCGGAGTATGTTGTAGGCGGATTGCAAATGGGGCGGTTTGCAAGAGTATGTGCTGCATTGACTGATAATGCAACAATAAAAAGTGTTGACTGACTGATAATGTGTAGTTCCGTTGGCAACAATTTGACCGCATATTTTCTCGATTTCGTATTCGCGATCTTCGCTTGTGTCCATCGCTGCGTCGTGGCTCATCTCTGTTACAGTATACGCTACTCAAACGTATTTGATTTGTATCCTTCAACCGAACTTAACGTCGTTGCACGTATATGTACGTTCAAGGGTTGTACGTCAGTGTCCGTACAAGCACGTTCACATCTTTTGATGCTCGCTACGTAAAATTTATAATTATTCAGGCCAATATCATCGAGTTAGGTGCTTTTCGTAGAAATCAGCCATCAAACCTGGCAACAAATTTCGTAAATTTACCGAAGAGGTCTTAGATGGGTATTCTGACACCAAAGAATCACCACTGCCATTTTCGTGTTAAATTGTGTGTATGTTCTGACTTTTACGTTGCTTCGAATAAGAATTAGTTGTTTTTGAATTCAAAACTTCAAAATATGTGTATTATGTCTCATTTGACGTGGCTGCACTGCAACAAGTGACAATTTGCATGGTAGATCCTGCAATGCATGAAGAATTTCGCGGATTGTCGTCGGATGACATCCGACTTTCACCCTTGAGCGGCGCTGATCCTGCAGCTGATTGTACTGCAATATCGTGTATTAAGCACTCACTTGATGATTAGATGGACGCGACAATGGGCATGCTATGCTCCCTGGTGTGTTTGTGTGTGGGTCTGCGTTGTTTTGTGTTGTAACGATTTGTGTATCGAGGAGGCGTGTTTCGTGTATGCGATGATCGAGTTTGATTTTGAACAGGTTGCGATTCATCTGCAAGCGACCAAAAAGACAGACAAGAAATGCTTCACACCCCCCTAAGTGTGCTCTTGCTCCATTGCTTTCTCGCCAAGCTGTAAGCTTTCATTCACAGACCAGCAGTCAATTGGTGTTGACGGTTCGTTGAGTCAAGGCGCTGCTCACAGTCAAGGTGACTACCGATCTCAATGCTCTTATTTATTGCCAGTATCATTGCAGTTGTCAATCAATCGCTTTTTCAGCAATCATCGAATCTTGAGGCTTTACGTCAGTACATCAGAGGTTGTGCCGCTTATCAATATCATATTTCTGTTCAGATGAATTGTTGAGAGAGGCTCCAGCATTGTTGAGCGCTTTGCGTTCGTTCGTTCATGCTGGTATGGTGCCACAGCCGTGATGCCCTCCTTTGTGCAAGCTCAAGCCATGTCCTCCATGAATATACCAGGTTAGAAGTCTTTTTCCTCGGTTATGTTTAGCGAGCTTACCTGTTTGTCTTGTAGCTGAGTTTGATGCTCATCAGTCGGTCCCTGCATCTGGAAGTGCTTTTGAGTCAATCCCTCCATCGGCAAATTTTCAGTCGGTTTCTGCCATCGCTGCATCTGGAAGTGGTTTTCGATCGGTGTCTGCCTTCCCTCCATCTGGAAATGTTCAGAATGGTGAACGGAAGCATCGTGGTAGCTGATTTTGTCGATATTGATTACTCATCACTGCATATAGGCAAGCCTCAACGAAGTCCTCGTAAGTACACAAACAACGCTGCGTTGCACGCACGAACAAACACACAGGCGCGTCTCCGGAAGTGCACAATCCTGGTAATCAGATTGAGTTTGTCGATCAGTTGATTAACTTTGTGGCAGCTAAGCGACATAATGACGGCAAAGACGAGAAGAGTAAGTGGATGTGTGAATTTTAAACAGTTTGTGCGTGTGTGTGTGTATGCAGTTGACAAGGAGGAACCATTGACGATTCTCGTGCGCGATGTTTGGAACGAGGAAATCGGCAAACATATCCACAAAGATTTCTACAATACCGGTGATGCATCTTCGCTTTCACAACTTTCATTTGTGTTTATAGATGTTGCGAATCAAATCGTTAGCGACATCATGGCCCAGGCAATGGAAAACCCACGGGTGCTGGCTGCGGCTGTTCAGTACGACAAACCAGCGCGAAATGTTCGACGACATGTGAAAGCGTCGCTCAGTAAGAGCTGTGGTCACTGCTTTGTTATGATTGCTGTTGATTTCGTGTAGCCGAGCTGCAGCGAGTGGTAACCATTCTCAAGCGCTTCTTTAAGCTTATTCTCAAGATCTGATTGACTTCTGCTGCTGTCGTGTCATGATCATGAAAAAGGTTTAAATTCGAACCCAATTTTGTCAAGAAAAATCACTTTTTGAATGTGTCGGGTTCCAAAAATTGGCCGTTGTTATTTACCGTACCGGTACATGTTTGTCTGTGTACATGCACGGCTGGATGATTTGAACTCAAACATCGAACATAGTAAACCAAAATACAGTACTAATTACATGTAATCACACCTGCGACTTCGCGCTACTGGTACCGGTAGTAGTGTTTTTGACTTGTTTGAAGTAGTCCGTGATGAGATTCTGTTTGTCCTCTAAGCATCACCAGCACAATGAGCGCAATCCG
>Ga0302309_10002354_pt1 | contig 15790 bp, 13 predicted proteins | sample III_Palsa_N1_1_FD_200453 | JGI IMG/M metagenome (GOLD analysis project Ga0302309, IMG submission 200453) | Peat permafrost microbial communities from Stordalen Mire near Abisko, Sweden - III_Palsa_N1_1 | ecosystem: Environmental > Terrestrial > Soil > Palsa > Peat permafrost | place: Sweden... | reverse complement strand
GGGCCGTGTGCACCACTCCGGTGCCATCGCCTGTTGTCACGTAGTCCACAGTAACCAGAGGAGATTCACGTTCAAAAAGCGGGTGCTTGAAAATAAGGCCTGTCAGATCGGCGCCGAGTACAGTTTTGACGACTTTCCAGCCATGCCAGTTGACGGCGGCCATTGTCTCGCCAAGACGCGACGATGCGATGAGGATGTTGTCGCCTTCGTGTTCAACGACGACATACTCCAGCTCTGGGCCCACGGCGACGGCGACATTTGCAGGAATGGTCCATGGCGTGGTCGTCCAAATCACCGTAGCGGCCTTGTCAGCCCCGTCAAAGATTCCGTTTGGATCGGCGGCAAGAGGGAACCGGACATAGATGGACGGATCCTTGCGGTCCTGGTACTCTATCTCGTGATCCGCCAGAGCTGTCTGGTCGACGAGAGACCAGTAGACAGGACGCAGACCGCGAAAGGCGTAGCCCGCCTCGACCATTTCCGCAAATACTTCTATCTCCCTGGCCACCATTTTAGGCGACATCGTGAGGTACGGGTTGTCCCAGGCTCCTGAGATTCCCAGGCGCTGGAACTGCTCCGACTGCTTTCCCACCCACTCTTCGGCTACTTCCCGGCAGCGGGTCCGAATTTCCATGGGAGTAGGCACCTGCTTCTTTTCCAGGAACTCTTTAACAACCAGAGTTTCGATGGGCTGGCCATTGTTGTCCCAGCCAGGCACGTAGGGAGCGCGGTACCCCTGCATGGAGTGGTATTTAACCGTGACGTCCTTCAGGATTTTATTAAAGGCATGCCCGATGTGGATGTTGCCGTTCGAGAAGGGAGGGCCATCGTGAAGAATGAAACTTCCTTTGCCGCTATTCTTGAGCGATTCTTCGTAGATCTTATTCGTCTTCCAGAACGACAGGATCTCCGGTTCGCGGATAGGAAGGTTCGCCCTTTGCGGAATACCCGTGGCATTCGTGTCCATGCCGCCAGGATCTTTGGTATCCGGCCGGGGTACGTTTAATGTCTTGCTGTAAAGATTTGGATCGCTCATCGATTCTTTAATTCTTCCATGTTCTACCCACCTCCCCCTGCATGCTCGTTCCTCGCATGCAGGGTACTCCTCCCGCAACGGGTGGAGAAAGAGGTTATGGTGTCCGCTATGTGACTGGTGTTGTCCGGTCCCCCTCTACAAAATCACTAAATTGCGAGCAATTTAATTCGTGATTTGGAATCACACGATAGTGTGTTCCGTACAGGGGTTAGGGGTGGTCTGGCTCCTAATTCGGACGCTATAGCTTGCCTTCGACTGTCGCCTTACTAATAAAGTCTTCCAGCGCTTCTGACCATGGGCGCGGTTGGGGTTCCCCCAGCAGCTCCAAGACACGGCACTGCAATGCGCTGTTTCCCGGCCTCTTCGTTTTAATTTGAAACCTCTGTGCCGCTTCCTCAGTACTCAGCGGCTCAATCGGGTATCCGGAATATCCCGACCTGTCCAGGATAGCCCGCGCGAATTCGTACCAGGTGGTGGCTCCCGTATTGCAGGAATGATACACTCCATACAGCGGCCGCTGCACGATCTTCAGTATGGACTGAGCCAGGTCGACGGTAAACGTTGGGCAGCCTGTTTGATCGGCAACGACGGCGAGCTTCTTTTCGCCGGCGGCCTGGTTTATCATCGTATAAACAAAGTTCTTGCCGTGCACACCGAAAAGCCATGAAGTTCGCACCACGTAGGTCTTCCGGCAGGACTGCAGTGCAAGCTTCTCACCTTCCAGTTTCGAAGAGCCGTACACGTTTAATGGGTTCGTGGCGTCGAACTCTGTGTAAGAACGGCTAACTTCGCCGTCAAAAACAAAATCCGTGGATACGACAACGAGAGACGCCCCAATAGATTCGGCAGCACTGGCGACGCTCCACGTTCCGAAAGCATTCACCTGAAACGCTTTGGCCTCATCGCGTTCGCAGCCTTCGACATGAGTGTAGGCGGCAGCGTGTATGACCAGTTCAGGGCTAAACTGCCGGAATCTTGTCAGAACTGAATCGTAGTCGGTAATGTCAAGACGAAATGAATCGGGGCCGTCCTCGGCAGAACTGGAGGTAAAGACAATTTCGTGGCCGAAAGAGGCAAGGGTTCGCCGGAGGTCAATTCCGAGCATCCCGCTGCCACCGGTAATGAGGATGCGCATGATGGCCCGTATTATACAAGAATTGGCCCCGAAAGGTCAACGCGGATAATACGGGCCATATTTTTTTTCAGATAGTTTGTAACGATCGGCCTGACTGATGACTATAACCGACTTGAGCTGTTACTAGGACTAAAGGTATAGATGAAGTCTGACCGAACCACCTGGAAAGTATTTCGAATCGGATTTCATCTGTACTCTTATTATCTGTCCTGTCCTGCACGGACTTCATCAATCATTGCGCGGAGGTTAGGGATCTTTGGTCCGATAAGCGCATAGCTTCGCATTGCGCCGACTGGAGTTACCTTTACTACGCCCGATCGGCTAAGAACCGCAAGGTGCTGTGACGCATTTGGCTGAAGAATATTCAGTGTCTGTGCGACGTCGTTAACAGTGCGAGGGCCATCTGCAAGTAGTTCAACAATCCGAATGCGTGTCGGATGTGAAAGAGCCGAGAAAAGATCCACTGCGAATGTCAGCGTCTGGTTGTCCATAGCTGCGATTCCAGCAGTCTCGAGTTGTTGTGTCATTTACTTCTCCGTCCTTGATTTGTTTATCTCATTTTAAATGAGAATTGTTATTGGCGTACCGTGCCCACCCTTTGTTTGCCTACTACACGAATAGAATATTCAATATTTTCCCATTTGTCAAGGGCTTGAAACCCATTTTTGGGTCAGAATTGATACTGCAGAGTACTCTTCTATCTGTACGGCTCAAAAAAATATTTTAACTTTTTTTTCCATCTTTAGATAAATTCCTTGCAGCGCGTCCATATGTAGCTAAAAAGGCAGGCTTCATCCCGGCTAGCCGATTATTGATTTTGCCCCGCTCGTACCTTATCGACCATGGCCAGAATGCCAGGAATGTCGGTTCCAACGAGCGCGTAGCTGCGCATTGCGCCCACTGGGGTAACTCGAACAACGCCGGAACGATTAAGTATTGCAAGGTGCTGGGATGCATTTGGCTGAAGAATGTTCAGGGTTTGTGCAACGTCGCCAACGGTTCGTGGTCCATCTGCCAATAATTCTATGATCCGAATCCGAACCGGATGCCCCAATGCGGAAAAAAGTTCTACGGCGAATGCCAGTGTTGAATTGTCCATTGCTGGGATTCCAGCGGTTTCGGGTTGTTGTGTCATTTACTTCTTTTATCCTTAAATTGGTTTCTAATCGTGCAATGAGAATTCTTGCTGGCGTGACGGTCTCACCCTCAATTTTCTAGAACACGAACAGAATATTCAATATTCACCAATTTGTCAAGGGGTAATAGCAATATTCTTGAGAAAATTTTATTTGGATCCTATTTTACGCCTCGATACTGCTCGAAGGCGACGGCAAGGTACTCCAGAAGATCGACATAGTTGACGCTTATGCTGCCCGGCGGGGGTTCAAGATTGAGCCGCTTCATAAGCGGCACGGCAAGCCACATCGCGGAAACCCTCTGCAGTTCCCAGGGCATCTGCCATCTTCTGTCCGTAAAATATCGGACCGCCCGATACTCGGGGATGGTCATATCATAGACATGGCGGCCAATGTCGGCCAGAGCCCAGGCGGCCAGTCTTTCGGGCATTACTCTTGGAGGTGGGGCAAGGGCTTCCAATGTGGGTATTCTGGGAGCACGCTGCTTGACGACCATAGTCCCAGCGATGAAGTCGCCAAGCCTCTGAGACCGGCTGGAAAACAGCAAAAAACCTACTGTCAGGAGAATCTGTGCGCCGGCAAGAGCGCCAACGGCCTCCAGTCCAGGATACAGCCCTGCAATGAGAGCGGGAAGAGTAAGAAAAGGCATGCCATCAATCGTGCGCAGCAGGTTGCGGGCGAAGGCGCTGAATGGGGTGATAGGATAGCCGCCGTCCCGGATGACACGCAGTCCAAGTGCTCGTTTGCCCGGCGTTTGTCCGTTCCAGCGTATCTCGAAGTAGACAAAGTATCCGTAGATAAGCAAATAGGTGGCGATCGTTAACACAGATACCAGAATGTCACCCATAAAGGACATAAAGCCGGCCCATTGAGCGCTAAAATGGGCCAAACTGGAAATATAGGCCCCAATCAAAGTCAGAATCAGGACAGCGAAACCTACCCCGATAATAATAATAACCTGCCATACTTGATCTATAAGGTTGGCGAGGAATCGGCTTCCGATCCCGGCAAGCTCGTACTCTATCTCAATATTTTCGGGCGTAACGATTAAAATCTCACGTGACAACCGAACTACCTCCGCGGTATAATAAAACCCTAATGGCTTTTGATGAACGTGTCTTTATTAACAAAAAACGGGCCGACTGGGAACGATTAGCGATTATCGTCGAGCGTATTAAAAACGCCGGCACGTATCGCGTCAAGGTTTACACCCCTGCCCTAGCCGTCGGCGTGGTTGCCGGGACGTACGCTAAAAATACCTCTCTGGCCAACCTGCAGCGCGATGAGCTCAATGCTGTCGGCACCCTTTACCGCAGAGCAGCAGCCGATCTTGCGCATGCCCGCGCCCAGGGAGCAAATCCTAACCTCATACTATACCTGAATGAACTCGTAGGAAATGCTCATGGAACAATATATGCTGAACCTCCGAGCGGATGGTCTGGTCTCTGGAAGTTCTTTGCTTCCGAACTGCCGGCACTTCTTCGAAAGCGTATGCCCTTCATCCTAGCGGCCGTTGCCTTAACAATCGTAGGCGCCTACTATGCCTACACCGTAATACGCAACAACCCTGCGATGGAGAGTTTGTTCATTCCCGACGGACTCAAGAGCTCTTTCGATGCCTGGAAAACAGGATTTTCCGACCATGGCGACATTTCCGTGGGAGAAGGTACAGAATTTTCCTCCGGCCTTATGACCCATAACACGGTGGTTGGCATTGTGGCGTTCGCGTCGGGAATCCTCATTATTGGTCCCATTATTGCGCTCTTTCAAAACGGCACGATGATGGGCGCTTTGATCGCCGTGGTGCAGCCGACACACCATCTGGTTTCCATGTGGTCGGGGATACTGCCCCATGGAGTGTGTGAGCTCTCCGGCATATTTATTTGCGGCGGCGCAGGCATGCTCATTGCCTGGACCATTATTGTGCCTGGCCGTTTTTCCAGGAAAGAAGCTTTGGTTAAAAATGGGCTTGAAGCGTGTAAGATGATGGTTGGAACAATTCCGCTCTTTATTGTTGCCGGAATTCTTGAAGGCAACGTCTCCCACTCGTCCCTGTCTCACGCTGGCAAGTTTACACTGGCCGGAGTACAGTTTATCCTGCTGATGTGGTACATCTACGGTCCGAGCATCAAGATACTGCGCAGCGCACCGGTTCGTCCCACGAACCAGCATACGGCTCATATCATCGAACGCGCCTTAAGCTCCAAGTAATGGTTGATTAAGTCTGCGCTCAAATCGGCAGGCGGACTGTCCACGGTCCAGACTCCCTTTCGCTTCATAGCATTGATGGCTTGCTTGCGCTCGTGCAGGACATTGATCGCGACAGCTTTTTCATGGATCATATGGGCGCCAATTTCAGTGCCCCGCGCGGCGGCATGAATGTTCGGATCCCCTACTGTTACGCAAACCACACGATGCCGTTCCTCCAGGATTGGGATGGCATCGAGTAAGTGGGCGGAAGTCTCCGGATCAACGAGGTCGCTAAAAATGATCACCAGGGAACGTCTGCGCCAGCGTGTGGCCAGGTATTGAAAGGCCTCACGGTAGTCTGATTCGACCAGACCCGCCTTCAGATTATAGAGTTTCTCCAGAATCTTGTAGACCTGGGCGCGGCCTTTATTCGGGGGGATATAGGCCTGGACTTCGGCATCAAAGGCAACAAGCCCAACTTTGTCGTCAGAAGACACAGCAACATAGGCCAGCATCAGGGCCGTGTTCACGACATAGTCGAGCTTCGACATATTCTCGACCTTCTGCAGCATGTTGCGGCCGGTGTCGATCATAAGCACTATGTTCTGGCTGCGCTCTACCTCGTACTGGCGGGTGATGAGTTTCCCGCGCTTTGCCGTGGCGTTCCAGTCTATTTTTTTGTATTCGTCGCCTGGGACGTACTCGCGCATGCTTTCAAATTCAGACCCCCCGCCGCGCAGGCGGGCGGATCGAATTCCAACCTGCTGCAGCCGGCCCCGGCGCGCCAGCAGGTCGTACTTCTCAGTTTCGAGCAGATTGGGGTAAACCTTGACGCTTGCGCCGATGTCAAATTTCCCTACGCGCTCGATCAATCCCATGACTCCACTATATTTCACATAGAGATCGCCGAAGCTGTAGTCGCCCTTGGCATTTGGAGTGACATGGTAGGAAACGGAAACAGGACGGTTCTCTGCGGGGACACTCAGGGAATGTTCGGTATTTACGGCGGTGAACTCATCCGGCGGCTCATCAAGGATGGTCAGATTTAAAGGAATGCCTGCCGTGCTTCGCACTTCGATGGTTACGAGGTTTGAGGCGCCGAGCGCAAGCTTATCGTCCGTCTTACGGACTATCTTTAAGACCTTGTTCGGGTTGGGAGAACTGAAAAAATCGGCGAGGGTGGCCGCGACAATTAAGAAATCGAAAACGACCACCAGAACGGCGAGTCCTGGAGCCCTATCGACAAAGAAAAGTGGAAGCGCCCCAATACCAATCAGAAAGGCGACACGTTTGGTGAGACGCATACTGATATTATAGCGCCTAAATCACGATTACAGCACGCTTTTCCGATCAATTGAGGTGAACAGGGCGTGCCCCTGAGGGTATAATAGGTGACAATGAATTCGACGCCACGTAAAAAAGCTATTGTTCTGGGCAGCGGCCCTATCCGCATCGGTCAAGGAATTGAATTTGATTATGCCAGCGTTCATGCAGTGCGCGCTCTGCGGGATGCAGGCTTTGAAGCCATCATTATCAATAACAACCCGGAAACCGTCTCCACCGACTTTGATACCTCCGACCGCCTCTATTTCGAACCTCTCACGGCCGAGGACGTTCTCAATATTATTGAACGTGAATCGCCCATTGAGGGAGTATTCGTGCAGTTTGGCGGGCAAACGGCGATTAATCTGGCCAAGCCTCTGACCGAGGCTAATGTTCCCATTTTAGGTTCATCGTCCAACACCATCGACCTTGCCGAAGACCGCAACCGCTTTGAAGGCCTTCTGCAGCAGCTTGGTATTCCCAAGCCCGCGGGACGTGCTGTTACAAGCACGGAAGACGCAGTGATAGTCGCCAACGAGATTGGGTACCCGGCACTTGTGCGCCCTTCCTACGTGCTTGGCGGACGGGCGATGGAGATTGTGTACGACGAGGCTGACCTGCGCTCCTACATGAAATCCGCCGTGGACATTTCCGATGGTGCGCCGATTCTGGTTGACCGTTATATTATGGGAAAAGAAGCCGAACTCGATGTCATTGCCGATGGCCAGGGCGGTTGCGTCCTCCCGGGAATCATGGAGCATATCGAGCGGGCCGGGGTTCACTCCGGAGACTCGATGGCGGTCTATCCTCCGCAGACCATCGCACAATCCACGATCGATCAAATGGTGGACTACGCCGTTCGGATCTCTCAGGCGATCAATCTGGTCGGACTGATGAACATACAGTACGTGATTGAGAACGATCAGGCTTACGTCATTGAGGTTAATCCTCGGGCCTCCCGTACGGTACCCTACCTGAGTAAAATCACGGGAATTCCAATGGTGAAGGCAGCCACTCTGGCTTCTGTTGGTATCTCTCTCGCCGAACAGGGATATAAGAACGGACTGCACCCGAACCAGCCGAACATTGCGGTTAAGGCGCCCGTGTTCTCGTTCTCCAAGCTGACCGGAGTCGATATCAATCTTGGACCGGAAATGAAGTCCACGGGCGAGATTTTAGGCATCGACACCGATTTTTCCCGCGCATTGTACAAGGCCATGGTCGCAAGCGGAATCGATGTGCCGCTCGCCAAGCCCGACACGGCTATTCTGGTGACACTTGCGGATCAGGACAAGCAAGAAGCTCTGCCCATTGTGCGTGATTTTGCTGAGCTTGGTTTCAAGATCTACGCAACAGCGGGCACGGCGCGCTTCCTGAAGGCCAACGGTCTGGAAGCAAGTCCTGTAAACAAGATCAGCGAAGGCAACCCAAACCTGGTGGATCTTATTCGAAGCGGGCGTGTTTCTCTTCTGATCAATACGATCTCCAAAGACAAGAAAATTGAAATGGAAGCCGCCAAGCTACGCCGCGCTTCTGTTGAGCATTCCATTCCGTGTCTGACCTCTCTCGATACGGCACGCGCTTTGCACACAGCCCTCGCGAGCCGACGCGAAGGCGAAGTGTTCAAAGTCGTCACTATCGATAAATATGTCGCTCAGGCTGCCGCCTGATAACCCAGCTTCTTAAAGATCCTGTCGCTGCGTCCGTTAAGTTGGACGTAGCGGCTTTTTTTTGGCCTTTTGGCCTATCATAACTCGACAATGCCAGTGCCATAATAGATTAAATCCCGTAAAGGTCGTTTTTATGTCACGCGGCTACCGACGAAAACGGGCGCGCGCCCAAATCGGGCAGTTTACCCATCAGATGGTGTCGAATCCTTACTACAGGATGCGTCTTGCCATGTGCCTGTATGTGGCCATTGTGGCCATCGGGACATTTGGCTACCGCGACATCGAACACTGGAGTTTTCTCGATTCTATCTTCATGACGGTTATAACTCTTTCCGGCGTGGGATTTGGTGAAATACACAATCTCGATAAACGCGGAGAGGTCTTCACAATTCTCTTGATCGTATTTGGCGTAAGTACGGCGGCCTGGGCCCTAGTTACTACTTTCGAGGTTCTGGGAAGCGAACATGGAATTCGCGATCTGGAACGCCGCAGAATCCGACGGATGGTTAAGCATATGAAAGACCACTTTATCGTTTGCGGGTATGGACGCATTGGGCGCTCGATGATCGAGGGATATCAGCGTAACAATTTCCCCTTTGTTGTTATCGAATTAAGTGCGGAAAGGGTCGAAGAGCTTCGTTCGACCGGTGTTCCGTATATACAGGGTGATGCCTCTAACGACGAGGTTTTGCAGGAAGCCGGAATTGAAAGGGCCAAGGCGCTGATCGCCGTGACTCCAAACGATGCTGTCAACACCTACATTATCATGTCCGCCAAGTGGCTCAATCCTAATCTCATGGTCGTTGTACGCGCTATCAATCCGGACAGCGTCGGCAAGCTTTACCGTGCGGGTGCGACAAAAGTTATCTCTCCGCATATTATTGGTGGATGGTGGATGGCCCTTACCGCGATCAATCCTGCCACAACCGACTTCATTGACGGGCTAAGAATGTCCGACAGTGCAGACGTGAGCTTGTTTGAATTTATAGCGAGCGACCATGTGGAAGGTAAAACGTTTGCGGAAATGAACTTCAAAAGAGGCACTGGGGCGCTGGTTATCGCCATTAAGCGCCCCGGCGAGTTCATTCCGAATCCTTCCGATAGATTGAGGATGAAGACGGGTGACGCGATTATTGCCATGGGATCGGTGGAACAGCTTCGGAAAGTAGCGGTCGCGGTTAACCCAACCAACCCGGACAAAGTGTACGCAAGCATTACAAGTTTTGAATCCTAGAGTGAACTTTGCCGTCGATAGTTGCGTCTCTTCCAGAGTAAGACATTGAATTCTCCCCTCGTTCGAAAGGAAGACACATGAACAAGTTGACAACGATCGTCGCCGCAAGCTTACTCATCGGGACTGGATTTGCACTCTCGACAACGGTAAAGGCCCAAACGCCGGCCCCGCCTGCGCCACCGGCAGCAGCTCCTGCACCTGGTCATCACCATGAAAGTGAAATCCAGAAGCTTACCGACGAGCTTACGCTGTCCCCTGACCAGGTTTCAAAGATCACACCCATCATCGATGCTGCGAAAGCTCAGATCAAAGCCATTCGCACAGATGCCACGTTAACCCCCGACCAGCAAAAAGCGCAGGTAGGGCCAATCCGCAAGCAGGAGAACAAGGATATCGAGGCTCAGCTAACTTCGGTCCAGCTTGCCACGTATAAGTCACTGCGCAAGAACCACGGCCAGCCAGCGCCGGTGCCTGCAACGGCTCCTACTGTAAACTAGTGGTAGCCTAGTCCTGCTCTCTTACTCCTCTCCCCATCCTGCGGGAGAGGTTGGGTGAGGTCTTTCCGGGGAATTCGTTGCGCAGTGCGTATCGTAACCCCAGGACCCCCTCACCCTACCCTCTCCCGCCATCGGAATGGGGGGAGAGGAGAGGACGGAGCCTGTGCTCGCTCTTAGTCTTCGTCGACAAGAGTCACATCCGCAGGTTTTGCTCCCATCATTCCGCTCTCTGAATCCCCCATCATGGCGGCGATCGCTTCCGATTCTCTTCTGCGTTCTTCCGGGCTGAGCAGCGCCGCACAGTTGCTTCCGAACCTTGGCCGGGCGAATGGCAGGTGGCTGTCTCCACGGGCTAGAATGTGCGACCCGTTGGCCATCCCGGTTATCGGATCCTGAGCGTCTGAATTATTTGTGTTTCCGGCATCGATATCGGCGCCCCACTGTGTAAACGACCGTGCGTTGCAGAAATGGCTGACAAAAGAGCGTCGGAAGCGATCTGTCGTACGATTCGCCTTACTGCGGTGCAGAACATGGCCGCCGAAAAAGACGACATCGCCAGGCTTCGCGGAAACAAGAAGCTGCGGATACTTGTCTGCAACTTTCGCCAGATCGTTATTGCTGTCGTTGGGATCGCTGATGCCAGTAACGTGAGCGATCTCGTTTATGTTTGTGTTGCCGAAGCCGTAGCCTTCGAGGGGAGGATATACGGGCTCATTTTGACTTCCGGCCGCGAACCACATGGCGCCGTTATACTCATCGGTGTCGTCAATAGCGATCCATGCTCCGCAGAGGCTGTCCGGATGCGTGGGAATGTAGTAGCTGTCCTGATGCCACCCCTGCCCTGGTTTGCCCGGCCCCTTCACAAAGAGCATTGTCTGTAAAGCAAGCACGTCCGGGCCGATTAATACTTCAAGTACGTCAAGAACCCGAGGATGGAGCATATACCGTTCATGCAGCGCCAGATGCCGGTGCAGCATGTGAATGCGCAGGAAGTACTGAGCCTTTTCTTCGTCGCTAAGATGGTCCGGAGGGGCTTCCAGCTCCTGAGTGGTGGTCCCACTGTCGTTGGACAGGTCGCGGCCCTCCATGTTTTTCTGCTGCTCGGGAAGCCGACCCGCCATGAGATCCTCAGTGTGCTCGCGGAGCTCGGTTACATCTTCGGGTGAGACCAGGCCTTTTACGACGAGGAAGCCCTGACGTCGGAAGGTGATGTATTCTTCGACGGAGACTTGATATTTTTCGTGTTTGGGTAATTCTGATGTTGTTGATGACTGTTCAGGAATTGATATTGCTTCCATGGTAGCTCCTCAAGGTGGACTGAAATTAGACAGGTTTATGGTCTTATTTTATCTGTATTTTTGAGATGAGGGGAACTATGATGTTAACAAGAAATGGTATAAAATTGATGCAGATCTCCGACCTCCCCTACCCCCTCCACTTCGTAAAGGGGGACCTGAAACAGCCTAACACATGTCAGTCTGAGGTATATACATAGTGAAATCTTGATTTCTGTTCGGAGGATATTATGAATCAGGATCTTCACCGAACTATCCTGGATGCGACTGAAGAAGCTCTGTATATACAATGGAAGCGCAATGGCAGGCATTTTGCCGAATATGCGAGCGAGTTTGGCGGAACTCTGTTTCTTGTGTTCGTGCTGATTATTGCCGTGGCCGTGATGTTTGACCCTACCTCTCCCGTTGGACAGTGGATTCCTTCTGTTCCGCTTCGGCTTATCATTACGGGAACGATCATTGGCGGCAGCGGGTGGATTGTCGCGATATCCCCTCCCGGGCGGTTGAGCGGAGCGCATATCAATCCGGCCATATCTTTAGGATTCTGGATCCTGGGCAGGATGCACAGGCGGGATCTATTCTGGTATGTGGTCTTTCAAATGGCGGGGGGAGTCGCAGGGGCGATCCTGGCTAAGATGCTGCTCCCCCATCTCGTTCAGCCTGTCCATCTCGCTTTACTGAGGCCGGCCCCCGGAATTGGCCCATGGCGCGACTTCGTTCTGGAGATCATAGTAACCTTTGTTCTGGCGACGGTTATATTTTCGTTCGTTGCCAGCACAAAACTTGCTCGCTATACGCCAGCAGCTGTTACGGTGTCCGCGGGCCTATTAAATTGTCTGGATGGAAAAGTCTCTGGAGCCGGAATGAACCCGGCGCGCTGGTTCGGCCCGGCTTGCACGCTTTGTTTTTGGCACCTGGGATGGGTTTATGTGGCGGGACCGATCGTTGGAGCTCTTCTTGCGGCGTCGATCAGGCTTGTACCCTCGTTTAAGTCGATCCTGCCTAACACAGCCAAGCTCTTTCACGACCCGAGGTATCGGTCGATCTTTAAGCATGAAACTATAATGTCGACTCCCCCGGACAGCGTCAGAAACGCATCAAAATCTTTAGCGTAGAAGCCGGGAAGCCGGCACTTTCCCGCCTTGACGCAGCATTTGGCGAAACTCACGCGGTGAGGCGCCGTACTCTTCCAGAAATCGCTTGGTGAAATGAGAGGGGTTGGAAAATCCATATTGGAGAGAAATCTCGGAGATGGAATAGTTGCTTCGAGCAAGCATCGTTGCCGCCCTATCGAGTTTTGACAGTCGCACACACTCGGCGGGCGTTAGTCCGATGGCACTCTGAAAAACTCGGCACAAATGCTCTTTCGAACAGTACCCAATCTTTGCCAGCTCGGCCAGAGTAATTCTTGCTTCTGGCTCTCCGTCCAATCGCTCCCGAATGTAGGTGAGTACCAGTTCCACGGAGTCTGGGAGCACACTGTCACGAACCATGCGGGTCTCTGGGGTAGTAACAAAGGCGACGACAAGCAGTGAAAGCGCACTCTCTAGCCTGAAGTACTCTTTAGATGGTGCTAAAGTCAGCAGATACTGGAACGCCGGCTCCAGCACACGTACTTCGGCAGAAGATCTGAGGATTGGCCACTCCAAGGAAAAAAACGAAGGAGTGGTCTCCATCGAAAAATGACAGTATGCGTGCCGGGTGCGGCGCTTCGTGTCCCAGAGGAACGCATCGTTAACTCCAGGTCGGCAGAGAACGAAAGAACCTTCCGGAGCGCGTACGCTCTCCCCATTGCACATATAGTGGGCATTGCCTTCCATCATCCAGACAAACTCATAATCGACAAGTTCGCGCGGGCCAAATGTCGCCCCAGGGGGGTAAATGGCAATGGCGGGAGTATTGATGCTGGTTATTTGGAAGGCATCTGACATGGGTCACTTGCTAAAAAACTAAGGCAACAAATGTAGCATGCTTGTACTGTTCTAGGTATGTCTCGTTGAAGCCTTCAAACAGCGTGAGTTTCCACCTCTCCCAGCGGGAGAGGCGAGTGAGTAGACGACAAGCAATTATAAAGTAAGCGTGGGTGAGGGCGAATTCCTATGAGCAGAAGCATCAGAAAGACTCGCCCTCACCCACGCTTCGCATCTGATTGTAACTCACGTACGTCGACGCCTCTCCCGCTGGGAGAAGCTGCGCCCTCCTGTCACTAGATGGCATCTTCTGCGTGCGCAGCCCAGAGCAAGCCGCGAACCATGAGTGGAAGGACTTCTTCCTGATCCACGATATTGGCTTGATGGCCGAGGGAGTTATAATAGACTCTACCCTCTCCATAGTAGCGGGTCCAGATAACCGGCATCTCGAAGGCGCCGTTCTTTACGTGAGGACCGTCGGCCACTGGGAAGGGCGTGGTTGCCAGAACCTTGTTGGATGGGTCCGTATGCATGTAGTACTGTTCGGACTTCACTTTAAAGACGATGGGAGAGCCTTCGGTAATAAAGTGGTTTGGGTCTGTGATGCGGACATCGTATTCGGTCCCATCGTTGCCGGGATGTGAGATCCACTGCCCGCCGGTCATAAGCTGGTATTCCGTTTCGTTTCGGAAGGAATCGCACATGCCGCCGTGGCAGCCGCCGATCCCAACTCCAGACTTAACCGCTTCAAGCAACGGCTTTAACTGTTCGCCGGAGATGGAACCCATTGTCCAGACAGGGACTATAAGATCGAGACCCTTTAGTTTCTCTTCGTCCAGATACGCGTCCAGCGTATCCGAAACTTCCACCTCAAATCCCTTCTCGATCAGGGCCTTCTCAAAAATCTCGGCAACTTGCTGTGGCTGATGGCCATCCCACCCACCCCATACAATCAATGCCTTACGCGTTACATCTGCTGACATAGTCCATTCTCCCTTTAGCGAACGATTCCCAATTTCTAGCAAGGAAACTAATTACCCAACTTTACAGGATCATCGCTAGTGTTGTTCCCTAAACGATTGGATTATCCTGCTTCAAATTACTTCACAATGAATTTTATGCCACCGACACCGACCAATGACCCCTTATGGGGTCATCAGCCGAATTTCTGGTTCAAGTTCTTCCGGGCTCGGCGGAATATCGATAAGCAAACTTGCTCGCATGGAGCGTGCGATTCGCTCGGCTTCTTCCGGAGTATCGGAGAGCGCTGTAATATGCCCCATCTTGCGCCCGATTCTGGCTTCGGTCTTCCCGTATAGATGGAGCTTAACTGTGGGAGCCTTCAAGCAGGTTAGCCAGTTTGGGCCGGACCTGGCGGACCACAGGTCGCCGAGTAAATTCGCCATAGCGGCCGCCGGCCAGATCATCTCCGTAGAGCCAAGGGGAAGCCCACACACGGCGCGCAGGTGCTGTTCAAACTGGTCTGTAATACATGCATCGATGGAATAGTGGCCGGAGTTATGGGTTCTGGGCGCGAGTTCGTTGATAATTAACGTTTCATCCTGATTTAGAAACATCTCGACGCAGAGTACGCCAACTGCGTCCAGAGATTCCATAACGAACCTAGCCATTTCGACGGCTTCGGTTTGCAGGGACGTAGGAAGGTTGACGGGCGAAGCCACGCTAATGTCCAGAATGCCGCTTTTATGCATATTCAGGATAGGGCCATAGTGTGAAAATTGACCGTCGACGCCGCGGACACCGATTACCGACAGCTCGTGTTCGAAATCGATGCGGCTTTCCAAAATCAGAGGCTGACCTTCGGCTGACTTCCAGATGTCGTCGAGTTCCGAGGTGGCGTCGATGCGCCACTGCCCTTTTCCATCGTATCCAAATCCGCTGGTTTTAAGAATGGCGGGTGAGCCGATTTTCTCCAGACCGGACTTGAGCTCTTCGAGAGAATTGACTGGGACGAAGGGAGCATGGGGCAAGCCTGCCTGTACAAGAAATCCGCGCTCGCGCAGACGGTCCTGTGTCGTGTGCAGGACCATTCCGCCGGGGCGAACGGGAGCGCGCTCAGCCGCGGCCTGAGCGGCAGCAAAGGGCACGTTCTCAAACTCGAAGGTAACGACAGAGACGCCGCTTGCAAACGCGCGCACAGCATCAAGGTCGTCGTAGGAGCCCACTATTTCCTTGTCCGCTACCTGTCCGGTGGGTGTATCGCTCTCAGGAGAATATGTATGAACCCTGTAGCCCAATCGTCGCGCCGCGATGGCAAGCATACGGCCGAGTTGGCCGCTGCCTAAAATTCCGATCGTTGATCCGGGATAAATAATGGCTTCTTTGCTCATGGTAGTGGTTCTG
>Ga0302309_10002352_pt1 | contig 15799 bp, 9 predicted proteins | sample III_Palsa_N1_1_FD_200453 | JGI IMG/M metagenome (GOLD analysis project Ga0302309, IMG submission 200453) | Peat permafrost microbial communities from Stordalen Mire near Abisko, Sweden - III_Palsa_N1_1 | ecosystem: Environmental > Terrestrial > Soil > Palsa > Peat permafrost | place: Sweden... | reverse complement strand
CGGCGCGCACGTGGGTGGGCGGCCTTCAGCACCATGATGGTGTTGCCGCTGACCGTCGCCAGTTCCAGCCAATCGCCTTCTAGATGTTGCGCCATAACCCTGCCCGTAGCACCGCGGCCTGTTCTGACAAATAGGGGAATCCGAATCGCCCGCAAGCGACCGGACGCTCAGTATGCCGCTCCGACAGGTCCGACGGTGTGGATTTTTCGTTCAGCGCCGGCCCTTGGGGCTGTAAAGTTTTTTCAAATTGGCGTTGAGTCCAAGCGTGCTGGCTTTTGGCTCCCTCCCCTGCTCGCAGGGCTGGGGTGGGGTAAAGCTCTTGCTTCAGGCGGCTTCAAGAGCACCCCCTCCCAGCCTCCCCCTGCGAGCAGGGGGAGGAGCAATGCCCCGCCCATCCTGAAGTGATCGCTGTAGTCGACGTCAAAAAGTGAATTTAGACTGACTCTTAGCTATCGGCCGGCCGCGGCAGCCCGAACCACTCCTCCAGTTTGCCCAGCAGCCGTTCCAGTTCCAGCGTCAGCAACGCAAAGCTGGCGTCCATCTCGGCGCGGGCGTCCTGCTGGCTGTCGCCCAGCTCATCCATGACGACATCCAGGAATTTCAGCTTGCGGATGATCAGATCTTCGCCCAGCACGAAGCTGATGCGGTCGTCGAACGTCAGCCCGAGCAGGAAGACCTGCTTGCCGTTGCGCAGATGCTCCTTCACTTCCTCCGCATCCAGATCCTGGCGGCGACACTTGGCGATCGCGCCGGTAGCGGTGGCCGGATCGCGCAGCTCGCATTCGTCGCCGAGGGTCAGCCCGGCCGGCAGGTTGCCGTTGGCAAGCCAGTCCGTCATCAGCACGCGCGGACCTTCTTCCGGCGCCAGTGGCACCGCGGGGAAGCTACCCAGCGCCTCGCGGACCTGGGTCAGCGCGTTTTCGGCGGACTTGCGACTGGAGGTATCCAGCACCAGCCAGCCGTTTTTGGTGTCGACGTAGGCGGACATCCGCGAGTTGCGCACGAACGCCCGCGGCAGCAGCTCGTTCAGCAGATCCTCCTTGATCCGCTTGCGCTCGCGGCCGCCGACCTTGCGGCCTTCCTCTTCGGCGATTTTCTGCACCTTGCGGTGCAGTTCCTCGTTGATCACCTGCGCCGGCAGCAATTTATCTTCGCCGCCGACGGTAAGCAGGGTGCAATGCTTCACGGTATGCGTGAGCGGCTCTTCTTCGCCCCGCCCAAGTGGCGGCACGAAGCCCTTGGTGAACATCTCCAGCGGGCCACAGGGGCGCAGGCGATGTTCGGCCAGCGCCTCATCGAGGCGCTTCAGATCGGTGGCAACGGCGGGGGAAAAACGGAACAGCGTGAGATTGCGAAAAAACATTCAAGATCCGATGCAAGACAAGCTAGAAGGATGACTGCCGTTGTCCCGGCGCAGGCCGGGATCCAGTAGTGACGAGGGCATCACGGCACTGGGTTCGGGCCTGCGCCGGAATGACGACTTCGTTATTTCAGCGGGAGACCGCGGCCACCGCAGCCGCCACGATATCGAGGTTGGCGTGATTCAGCGCCGCAACGCAGATGCGCCCGGTATCCAGCGCGTAGATCGCGTATTCGTCACGCAGCCGGTGCACTTGCGCCTTGCTCAGGCCGGAATAGGAAAACATGCCGGCCTGCCTGTTGATGAAGCTGAAATCCGGCGCACCAAGAGCGGCCAACTTGTCGACCAGGCCAGCACGCATCGTATGGATGCGTGACCGCATTTCGCCCAGCTCGTGTTCCCAGCGCACGCGCAGCTCGGGACTGCCCAACACGCCGGCCACCAGGCTCGCACCATGGGCGGATGGGCTGGAATAGTTCGCGCGAATGGTCTGCTTGATCTTCGATAGCAAACGCGCTGCCTCGTCATGATCGACACCGACCATCGACAGCGCGCCAACCCGTTCGCCATACAGCGAAAACGACTTGGAATACGAATTGGCAACCACGAACGCCTCGGTGCCCGACGCTGCAAGCATGCGCACTGCGGCAGCATCCGCGTCGATACCCTTGTCGAAACCCTGATAAGCGATGTCGATGAACGGCAACAGCTTGCGCTCCTGCATCAGCGCGATCACTTGCTGCCACTGCGCCCTATCGAGATCGACGCCGGTCGGGTTGTGGCAGCACGCGTGCAGCAACACCACCGTGCCCGGCTCCAGCCTGCTCAGATCCTCCAGCATGCCGGCGAAATCCAGGCCGTGGCTTTGCGGGTCGTAATAGCGGTACTCGAGCAGCTCGAAACCGGCGGTGCGAAACACCACGTGGTGGTTGCCCCAGCTCGGGTTGCTGATCGCGATCTTCGCGCCCGCCCCGGCTACCTGCTTAAGCAGATCGGCCGCCACACGCAGCGCCGCGCTCCCGCCGATGGTCTGCGCGGTCGCCACGCGTCCCGCTGCAAGCAGCGGCGATTCGGCGCCAAACAGCAACTGCTGGGTGAGTTTGGTATACGCCGGCAAACCGTCGATCGGCAGATAGCCGCGCGGCTTTCCCGCCGCTACCAACGCCTGTTCCACTTCATACACCGTCGGCAGTAGCGGGATGCGCCCCTGCTCATCGATGTAGATGCCCACGCCCAGATTGATCTTGCCGGGGCGGCTGTCGGCCAGATAGGTCTCGGTCAGGCCCAGAATCGGATCGCCCGGGGCCATTTCAACGGATGCAAAGAAGGACACGGTGGCTACTCAACCTGGTGAAGTGGAAATGCGGAGTTGAAGCATATCGGATGCATCAAGTATGCGTCGGCGCGGTCTCATCCGCTGCGCCGGAAGGCCATGCGGCGGACTCAGAGCGTGCACCAAGCGCGACAAAGTCGAACAACTCGCGATCGGCCAGCTGCGAGGGTGACACATTGCCCAGCGCGCGGAAGATGTTCTCGCTGCGACCAGGCTGCACCTGCTCCCACTCGGCCAGCATGCGTTGCACGGCCTTGCGTTGCAGGTTCTCCTGCGAGCCACACAGGTTGCACGGAATGATCGGGAACTGGCGCTGTGTCGCATAGTCGGCGATGTCGGCTTCCTTGCAATACGCCAGCGGCCGGATCACCACATGGCGGCCATCGTCGGAGCGCAACTTGGGCGGCATCGCCTTCAGCTGCGCCTGATAGAACAGATTGAGGAAAAAAGTGGCGAGAATGTCGTCGCGATGATGGCCCAGCGCGATCTTGGTGACGCCGTTGCTCGCCGCCCAGCTGTACAGCGCGCCACGCCGCAGCCGCGAACAAAGGCTGCACATGGTCTTGCCGGCCGGGATCACCCGCGTCACCGTGCTGTACGTGTCCTGCTCGATGATGTGGAACGGCACGCCGCGCGCGGTCAGGTAATCCGGCAGCACATGTTCGGGAAAGTTCGGTTGCTTCTGGTCCAGATTCACCGCGATCAGCTCGAAGCGGACCGGCGCCTTCGCCTGCAATTGCAGCAGGAGATCCAGCATGGTGTAGGAGTCCTTGCCACCGGACAAGCAGACCATCACCTTGTCGCCATCCTCGATCATGCCGAAATCGCCAATCGCCTGCCCCACCTGATGCCGCAGGCGCCTGGCCAGTTTGTCGGCCTCGGCGGCTGGCATGCGATGGGGGTGGGGCTGGGCGGACATGATGGCGAATCGGGCGGACAAAGAAAGCTTATTGTAGCTGGCTGGCCGGCAGGCTTCCGACGACCCCTCCGGGGCCAGACGAGGAATCCATCATCGCCATGCCGCTTCAGGATGTGTCGCAGTGTCCATCTGTCTGCTGGGCAGCGGATGGAGCATCACGACCTCAATTCGGCGATCGACCCAAGATGGCAACAAAAAGCCCGGGTGAGGATCCAACCTCGCCCGGGCTTTGTTTTGCTTTAGTGCCTGGGAAAGGGGCGCCTAGGCGCCCCGCGCTCCATTTACCAGCTGATACCGCCACCAACACCGACCGACGTTTCCGAACCGGATACCGAGGCACCGATCGACACGCTCGCGCGATTCGAGTTGAACGCCCGCTGGTAGCCCACCGAGAACGCGCCCTGGCCGTCGTAATTGCCGGCACCGAAGCCTACGCGGTTATCACCAGCCAGGCCCGACGTGTTCGCCGTCATCTGCGACATCGCCGCACCCATAGCACCCACGCGATCCAGGCGTTGATTGACCTGGCTGAACTGGTCATTCATCTGGGTCTGCAGGTTGGACAGGGACTGGACATTTCCGAGGGCGGAGTCGGTATAGGCATTCGCCGCCGAAAGCGTCTGCTGCGAGCTCGCATCGGTATAGGTCTTGGCCGTCGCCAGCGCCGCATTGACCTGGCTGACGTTCGCCGCGTCAGTCGCCTGTACGCCAGCTGCCACGTTGGTGATCTGGCGCTGGTTGGTGGCCGTGCCGACCGACACCGTGTTCGCGACATTGGCCACCGAACCCTGGCCCAGCGCCACCGCGTTGGCGGCGGTCACTGAAGTACCCTGACCAATAGCCGTACCCGAAGCCGCCGTCACCGACGCACTCTCGCCCACCGCTGCCGCATTGGTCGCCGCGGTGGCGATCGTGGTGTTGGCGCCCACCGCCGTGCTGCCGTCTGCATTGACCTTGGCATTGCCGCCCAGCGCGGTGTCGTTCGGACCGGCTGCAAAGCTGTTACCGCCGATCGCCGTGCCGCTGGTGCCGCCGGCCTTGGCATTGGTGCCCATCGCCACGCCACCGGAATCGCTAGCCGAAGCGCTACCACTGCCATCCACCGCAATCGTGTTCGGCATGCCTCCTGCAGGGTTCTGCTGCAAAACAGAGATGTCGCTCTGGACGGTCGACATCTCTCCGTTCAGAACGGCGATCTGCTGGGCGTCCTGGCTGCCGCCACCCGATGTGATCGCCGAATTAAGCTGGGCAAGATTGACGGCATCGGTATCCTGAGTGCCGGCCGCGACGTTGGTGATCTGACGCTCGGCACCCACCGCACCCACGGACACCGTGTTGTCGCGATCGGCCACCGAGTTGGCGCCCAGGGCCACGGCGTTCTGCGCCGTAACGCTCGCGCCATAGCCAATCGCCTCGCTCAACACACCGCTCGAGGAAGCGTTGATGCCGATGGCCATTGACTGATTGACGCTTGCCGTGGATGCGGCACCGATGGCTACCGAGTCGCTAATGTCCAGGCTGGGCTGGGTGCCGTCGGTGTCGCCGTCGTTCGGGTTACCCGCGGTGGCGCCGTTGCCGATCGCCATGTTGCGCGTGCCGAAGCCACCACCGGCCCAAGCGTTGGTGCCAACAGCCATGTCACTGGTCCAGGCAGCAACGGCGTTGTGGCCAACCGCCACGGTGTCCGTACCCCAGGCCACGCTGCCGGTACCCAAGGCGGTTCCGTTGATCAGATCGCCGGCAATCGAACCATTCGCGGTGGCGCCACGGCCAATCGCCACACCGCCATCACCTTGAACGTTCGAATCGAAGCCGATGGCGATCGCGCCAGCGGTCAGGTCGGCGCCGGTGTAGCCGGGCCCACCCTGATTAGAGACGCCGGTGGCGGAGCCAGCGGCAGTGGCCCCCGCACCCAACGCAACGCTGAAGTCGCCGGCCGCACTGGCGCCCGTGCCGTAGGCACTGGCGCCCACACCGGCGGCCTGCGTGCCCGCGCCACCGGTTACGGCGCCGGTGGCATTGACATCCAGCCAGCCGCCCACGGCAGTCGAACCCGGACCGATCGAATACGAACCCGCACCTACAGCGACCGAGCCCTCGCCATAACCGACCGCAGTGGCACCTACGGCCACTGCGTCGTAGCTACCCTGAGCGACACCTGCGCCATAACCCAACGCCACGCCGTACGAAGCACCATAGGCAATCGCGTTGGCACCGACGACGACGCTGCCTGTCGAGAGCTGGGCAACATCCCCACCGGCGTCACCGGCGTTTGTTTCCGTAGCCTCGGCGCCAAAGCCAATCACCACGGTGTTCGGCGAATTTGGGGCGGAATAAGCACCACCACCGTTCCCGCTGCCGGATGCGATGACGATACTGTTAGCGCCTTCCGCCAGGGCGTTGCCGCCGATCGCCGTGGAAGCAGTGCCTGAGGCGGTCGCGCCACTGCCGAACGCAGCCGCGGAGTTGCCGGACGCATTCGCACCCATGCCCACCGCCGTCGCGTACTGGCTGCTGGTTGAAGCCTCGTAGCCGAGTGCCGTTCCGTACGATGACGTGACACTCGTTCCATAACCCATGGCGACGCCGCCAGCGACCGAGACCGGGGCGGCGCTCTCGTCGCCCACAGAAGCTGATGCGCCAATCGCGATCGACTGGGTGCTGGCGTTAATTGCCGCACCATAGCCCATGGCAAGATCCTGCCTGAAGAAGCCCGGCACGGCGGTGCCGGTAGCAAAGCCCAGGTTGGTTACGGTCGCCCCTGAGCCGAGCACAATGCTGTTGGAAATGTTGGTATCCGATGCCTGGTAGCCAATCACCGTGCTGTTGGAACCCACCACTGACGCACCGGTACCCAAGGCCATGCTATTGGAGCCGGAAGCTGTTGAACCCTCGCCAAGCGCGATGCTGTTGCCACCGCTGGCAATCGATGCCGTGCCGATCGCCGTCGCCGCGCTGCCAGTCGCCTGAGCAGTTGCGCCCACTGCCACGCTGCTATCGGTCGCGGCATTGGCGCCCGAACCCATCGCCGTGCTGTTGTCAGCCTGCGCCTGGGCATTCGTGCCCATCGCAACACTGTAGCTGCCTGCAGTTACCGCGCCGGAACCAGCAGCCACGTCGCTGTAGCCGCCTACCACGGCACCGACCGCCGGGCTGCCGTTAGGAGCTGAAATCGTAAAGTAGCCCGTGCCGTCACTGATCCCCGTGCCCGGAGCGGTGGTGACCGTCTGCGTGGTGATCGTCTGGATGCCTTGCGTCATCGTGGCGGCGCAGGTCAGCGAATCCGACGTATCGGGAAGACTGATGCCAGGAAAAGCCAAACCACATGCCATGGCGCTGAGCGGCGCCAGCGCGATACCACCGACCAGTACGGCGAGAACGGTTTTACGTAGCGAACTCTTGCAACCCTTGCCCGCCGAGCGAGCATGTTCCGAAGCAACCACCACGGCGCCAAGCGTGTGGTTCCAGACTTTGCTGTAAATTTTGTTCACCAGATATCTCCCCTAAAAACCTTCGACAATGCTCCCGCTCCCCGCGGTACAGTCACAACGAACGTGCCAACGCATGCCTACAGTTGCCCTAATGAAAGGAACACCAGAACGGCGTCCCCATTTGTAATCCGCGTCGAGATTCGATTACGCTGAACGTGAAGTCACGCACGCTTCCACACGGCTCACACTCAACTTGCAGGCCTCACGAAACTCACGCTTGCTCACGCCGGTCAGACAGAAAAAAATGGAAAGGCGAGTTGTAGTTTCTGAGGGTCGTCTGTTGATCATTCCGGGGTTTCGCGCGGTGCGGGATTGGCTTGCGCGTGCTCCTGTGGAGGACCCGGTCGATCGCCTGAACGCACCCTTCATGCAAGTGCTGCTGATGGCATTTGGCGTGGTGGTGCCGTTCAATCAGCTCTATGCGCTGATCGTGGAGCCAGCCACCACATGGTCTGCCGCGCAGTTGTTCGACACGGGTACGGATGGGCTGATAACGCTGGCCGCCTGGGCCGGCGTGCTGTTGATCCGGCGCGGACGTTATCGGCTTGGCATCGAGCTGTTTCTATGGGTCATGCTGCTCTCCGCCGCGACGGCCTATGCGCTGACCGGCTATAGCCACGCACCGCCTGATCCGGCGCCACTCATCTTGATGGCCACCGGCGGCATCGTGCTTGGGCGACGCACGCTATGGTCGATCTATGTCGCTGTAATCGGCTTGTTCGCGCTAGGTCAGTTGGCCGACGGGATGTGGTTGGCCGGCCAAACGCCTTGGACGTGGAACGTCTTTCACGCATTGCCGTTGCTGGTGTCGGCTTATCTGCTGGCCGCGTTGATCCTTGACCGCAGCATCACCGCGTTGCGCGCCGCACTGGATCAATCCATTCAGCGCGGCGCGGCGCTCGCACTGGCGAACACGCGACTGCAAGATGAAATCGTCGAGCGCGAGCGCACTCAGAATCAGTTGATCCATTCGCAAAAAATGGATGCGGTCGGCCGTATCGCCAGTGGCCTTGCACACGATTTCGACAACGTGCTCAATGTCGTGCTTGGCTATGCATCGCAACGCGAGCAGCTTGCCGATCTCGGCACCACCGCTCTTCTCAATGCGCTCGAAGGCATCGAGCTTGCCGCGCTGCGCGCGCTGACGATCAGTCGAAAGCTGCTCAATTTCAGCCGGCAGGATACGACTCAGACTCAGGTATTCGACGCTGCCACCGCGCTAGACGAACTCGAACCGATGCTGCGCCAGCTGCTTGGACGCTACATCCAGCTCGACATCACCTTGCGTGATCACAACATGCCGATTCTTCTGGATCGCGGTCAGTTCGAGCTGATGATCCTCAACATCGCGGCAAATGCTCGCGATGCGATGCCTGATGGCGGGCGTTTCAGCCTGATCCTTGAGCACGACCTGGAGCATGACCCGGAGCGCGATGCGGCGAAACCGGTTTTGCTGCTGAGCCTGATCGATACGGGTGTCGGCATGGGCCCCGATATCCAGGCCAAGGTGTTTGAGCCGTTCTACACCACCAAGCCGTTTGGACATGGGACCGGGCTCGGGCTCGCTGTGGTCGCCAGCATGATCGATGCTGCGGGCGGCACGATCGAGGTAGCAAGCGCACCCAATAGCGGGACCCGTTTCAGTATCCGGATGCCGTTGCACATCGCGTCACGAGATCAGCCCGCGCTCAACGCCTAGCTCGACCGCCATCGCTCAGGATTGGCTGGCAAACAGATAGCCTTGCCCACGCAAGGTCAGCAGCGGCAATGGCCGGCCGACCGCATCCTGTGCTTTGCGACGAAGTCGATGCACCATCATTTCCAGTCGGTGCGGATCGAATTCGTATACATCGGACGTCAACGCGGCGATCAGCGTCTCACGCGAAACCGGCTCACCCTCCGCCGCGAGCAACACCCGCAGTATGCAACGCTCAGGAGCCGTCAACGGCAGCGGCAGGCCGGTGGGCGTAACCAGGCACCAGTCATCGGTATCCAGGCGCCAATATCCCGGCTCGGCAGCCATATGCGTGCCTGCCGCAACATCACCCACGGCCAGACGACGCGCAACGCTATGCAGCGTCGCCGCCAATACCTCGATATTCACTGGCTTGAGCAGAAACGCATCGGCGCCATTGGTGAGCGCGCGGATATGGTCGTCCTGCCCCGTGTTGCCGGTCAGCATGCAAATGCCGAGTTTGGAAACCTCGCGCAGATGCCGCACGACACTCAAACCATCTTCGTCAGGCAACCCAATGTCGAGCACGACGATGTCGAAACTATGCCGCAGCATGTTCCGATAAAGTTCGGCAGCCGTCCCCGCGCCAGTCACCTCAAAGCCGAAGTAGCGCAAGCCCGGAATGATGATGCCTTCGCGTAACTGTGCATCGTCTTCCAGCACGCCAATGCGCCACGGGCGCACCGGTGGTGAGGCAGCCACCTTCGAAGTTCGATCATTCATGCTGTTCGGATATCCGTATCACAAGTCGCCATTGCTGGATGCACATTCATAGTGTGCCTTTGCTTGCCGCGTCAAGCGGCATATCTAGGACGTCGCACGCTTGGTCATCAGTGATGATCAAGTTGCAATGCCGGTGGACACGATGCGGACGAATCCGCTTACTGCCCCTGGTGTCGTGCAACGGACGAGCTCCAATGTCCCCCTGAGACGCAACGTCGTTGTATGGAAGTCCATGGCGCCGATACGATGCTTTACCGCGTGCATCAAGCCCACTTCCTGACTGAATTCGAATCTGCTCGATCCGCCGGGGCCCATGGTTCCAGACGTCTCGACCGGCATGGCAAGGCCACGCCGATCGAGCGCACGTTTCAGACAACTACAGGTCAATGCCAAAGCCGGCACCGACGGACGTCTGCGAGCCGCTGGACGAGGCACCGACGCTCATGTGCGCGGTGCTGCCAATGGGCACGGCGTAGCCTACCGAAATGGCGTTGCGCGCGCCCTGGTAACCCACGCCTGCGGCGATTCGACCATTCCCCGTCGCGCCAGCCGCGTTGATCGCCATCTGCGTCGATGCCGCACTCATGGCACCTGCCTGATCGATGCGCTTGTCCACCGCCTGGAACTGGTCGCTCACCTGGCTTTCGAAGTTGGCGAGACTGCCATTCGCTCCGTTGGCCGCCGAGATGGCCTGGTTGGTGTAGGCATTGGCTGCCGAAAGCGTCTGCTGTGAGCTAGCATCGGTGTAGGTCTTGGCCGTGGCCAGCGCCGCATTGACCTGGCTGACGTTAGCCGCATCAGTCGCCTGTACACCAGCGGCCACGTTGGTGATCTGACGCTGGTTGGTGGCCGTACCGACCGACACCGTGTTGGCCACGTTGGCCACCGAACCCTGGCCCAATGCCACCGCGTTGGCGGCGCTCACCGAAGCACCTTGACCGATCGCCGTACCCGAAGCCGCCGAGACCGACGCACTCTCGCCCACGGCCACTGCATTCGTCGCCGCCGTGGCGATCGTGGTGTTGGCGCCCACCGCCGTGCTGCCGTCCGCATTGACCTGAGCATTGCCGCCCAATGCCGTGTCGTTCGGACCGGCTGCAAAGCTGTTACCGCCGATCGCCGTGCCGCTGGTGCCGCCGGCCTTGGCATTGGTGCCCATCGCTACGCCGCCCGAGCCGGTCTGGACCGACGCAGCGCCGCTGCCATCGACCGCAATCGTGCTCGGCATGCCAGCGCCGGTGGCGGTACCTGTGCCGCTACCACCACCGCCTGCCGCCGCTTCTGAATCGAGTACGGCAATCTGCTGGGCATCCTGATTTTCCAGATTGCTCAGGGTGGTGAGCTGACTCATGTTGACGGCGTCGGTTGGCTGCGAGCCCGCGGCCACGTTGGTGATCTGACGTTCGGCCCCAGCCGCACCCACCGAGACGCTGTTGTCGCGATCGGCAAGCGAATTCGCACCCAGAGCCACGGCATTGTTGCCGGTGGCGGTCGCACCATAACCCAGCGCAACCGACTGCAAGCCAGTGACAGATGCGTTGGTACCCACGGCGATGGCGTTGACTGCCGTGGTGCCGGTCGTGTCCGCGGCGGCCGCGGCGTTCACGACGTTCGCACCGGTACCCACGGCGATCGACCCAGTGCCGTTTGCATACGCATTGGCGCCCACGGCGATGGAGTTGGCGTCCGGAGCAGAGGCGCCGCCGCCGATGCCGATCGACTGGGTGCCAAGGCCTTCGTAGCCTGCGGCATAACCCAAGGCAATCGCATAGTCGCCGGCGGCTGACGCGCCGACGCCAACGACCGTGTCACCGGTTCCGCTCGCTGTCGCCTGGGTTCCAATAACCGTTCCCCAGTCGCCGGTTGCAGCTGCCTCGAAACCCACAGCAACCGTAGAATCACCAAGCGCCTGTGCGCCCGTGCCCACGGCCACTGCGGCGTCGGTGCCGGTGGCATTGGCGCTATTACCGACCGCCACGTTGTCCTCGTTGGATGCGTTTGCACCCACGCCGAGAGCCGTGGTGCCGTGGGCCGTAGCCAGCGCGCCTGGGCCAACGGCGGTGGCATAGTCGCCGGTGGCGGCAGCTGCCTGCGGGTTACCGGAAACGTCGAAATCTTTCGGGTTGCCGTTCGCATCCACAACGTAGCCGCCGATCGCCACGCTGCTCAGGCCGGTGGCCTGGGCGTTGGCGCCCACTGCGGTGGTGTTGTAGTTTGCGGCACCGGCGCCGTAGCCGACGGCCGTAGCGTAGTTGGCGCCCGTGGTGGCGCTGTGACCGAAGGCCGAAGAACCCACGCCGGACGCGAAGGTGTTGCCGCCGACCGCCGTGCTGTAATCATCGGCCGCAAAACTGTTATAGCCCACGGCCGTGCTCTCGGTACCCAGCGCCGTGCTGAGCGCGCCGGCTGCCACACTATCAGTGCCGAGGGACAGCGCATTGTCGCTGCCATCACCCGCGCCATCGGCGGAGAAGTAGATTGGCGTGCTGGGATCGGGTGTTGGCACCGATACCTGCGGTGCCGCCTGGACCAGAGTGACCGGCTTGATGGCCGTGGCGACTGCCGCCTTCTGCGTGGTGGTGTCCGCCGCAATCGCCGACGTTGCCGTCAATGCCACGCCGATTGCCAGCGACAGCGCCGCAACGCCTGCGCGCAGGCGCCTTGCGCTGCCGCCCTTGCCAGCCGCCTTCGCGAACTCACTGGCAACCACCAGCGTGCCAAGCGACTTGTTCCAGATCTTGCTGTGAATCTTGTTCATTAGTCGTTCCCCAAAAGGTTGATCCGCGATGCATGGCTTCAATGAAGCGCCAAGATGCATTGGCAGGTGTCGTGCGCCGTGGTGACGGACGTCTGGACGTCCATTGCCGGGAGACCATCGCAAGCCGCGATAACTGTCGATTGCAGGTGCTGAAAGCACCTTGTCGCGGCGGCGAAGGTTGAATGAGTGTTTGAAGTGGTCGCGGAATCCCGGTCATTGCCGGGATCCCGCGCTACCCCTCAGTAGATGCCTTCAACGCTGACTCCGGTGAAGACGCTGGCGCTGGTTACCGTCAGGTAATAGACGCCTGCCACCGGACTGCGGACCGTTACCGACTCGGTGTTGGTGTTCGGATGAGCCGAGACGTAGTCGTACGCCGAAGCGCTGGCCGCACTGCCACGCTTCACGTACAGCGTCACGTCGCCACTGCCACCGGATGTGCGGAAGGTGAGCGTTGGCGAGCCCGCAGGCACCACCAGGGTGAACTGCTGGCTGGAGCCAGCAGGACCCTGGGTGGTTACGGCGACGTCGTCCTTCAATACTACGGGGGCCGCCGGCGGCGGTGCGGTAGTCGGCGGCGCGAGATTGCCCCACGTATAGGCCAGCGCGTTGAACTGGCTGATATCCAGCGAGCCGTAGCCGGTGGTGTAGTCCCAACCCGTAGCGGCGTTGTAACCGTAGGTCGTGCCGCCATAGCTGACACCGTTGTTGCCCGACGTCACGTCATGCAGCACACCCGGATTGTTCGGAAAATCCCGATACATGAAGCTGGCCGGGAAGCCGATCGAGTTGTTGGCGTAGGTCTGGAGGCGGGCGAACACGCCAACGAAGATCGGTGATGCAAGGCTGGTGCCGCCAACGGTGTAGCGCTGTCCATCGATGAAGATCTGCGCACCGGTGACCGTCGAGGCGTCATACGCGACATCCGGGACGCTGCGCACAGTCGCACCGAGTGCGGTCTGCTGCCAGGCAGGGGCCGACTCGAACAGGCTCTTGCCGCCACCGGTCGCCCAGATGCGGTTGTTGCCGTCGCCCGCATCCTCGATGCCATCGTTCCAGGTCACCTCACCTGCCCAGGCGGTACCGGTAGTGCTCACTTCAGTGCCGCCAACCGCGATCACGTTCGGCGAAGTGGCCGGCTCGCTCACGGAGTAGCTGCTGAGGCTGAATGGTGAAGGCAGCACGACGCCGGCATTGGTCTCAAAGTCACCGTCGGTCGAGACATAGACGCCCTGGTCGCCCGCGGCCACGGAGAAGGTCTGACCCTGAGCTGCGGCCTGCGCGAAGACCGCATCATCGGCTTGCTGGGTACCCGCCTGGTTGGCGCCGGTCTCGTCTCCGCCCAGCGAGACATTGATCACCTTGGCCAGGTTGTCGACCACCACCTGGTTGTAAGCAGCCGTGATGCCCGCATCGGTGAGCTCTTCGTCAGCCGCGCCATCCTTGCCATTCGCTGCCGTGTAGAAAATCAGCTGCTTGACGCCACCAGAGGTGCCGATGATGGACTGCGAATCCAGGTTCCATTCATCGTCGGAGCTGGGGTCGTCAGAAAAATCGACGGCCGTGCCGAGCGTGACCGGCACGACCTTGACGTTGACCGGGCTCATAGCGGCGGCGGTGGTCATCAGCGCCAGATCGCTCTGCGTCTGGCTCAGGTCGCCCCAGGTAATGATGCCTACGGTGGTGTTGAACGCGGTGGGGGTGCTGCCCACGTCGTAGATGCCCGGAAAATCGGTGGGGGCGTGCGTCACGTTCGACGCGGACGTCTGCGTTCCGACCGCGGCCTGCGCGCTCACCTTCGGACCGAGATGGCTGAGGATGTGCTTCTGGCTGACGTTCTGCAGACCCATCACTGAGCCGACGATACCGCTCAGTGCCTGCGGCACCATCACATCACCGTCGTTGCCGAAGCGTTGCTTACCGGCATGCGTGTACGTCTTCATGGTGGTGTTGAACGCAGTGGCGACCGTCGCGGGATTGCCGTCGGCGAACACCAGCGTGTTGTTCGGCGACACCGTGATATGGGTGAAACCGGACTGCTGCAGGTGTGCCACCACGGCCTGCACCTGTGCGTCGGTGGGCGAGTAGGCAGCCTTGAACTGGGCCGGGGTGAGGAACTGGCCGTAAGCGGCATTGCCGCGGGTGTTGACGTTCTTGATGAAGGCCTGCAACTGCGCGGTGTTGCGCAGGTTGAGGCTGACCGCCACATGCAGTGGCTTGGTGCTTTCCAGCGGTGTCACCAGCTCCTGCACCTGCGGCCTTCCGTACACATTGAGTATGTACTTGGTCTGCGCCACGACGGGTGCACCGGCCACCGCAGGCGCTGCCGATAAGGTCTTCAACAGGGCCGCGTGACTTGCGGTGGATGCCCATGCGGTGCTGGTCGCCTGGACGGACAGTGGGCTCAGTGCGAAGGCAAGAGCTGCGGGCAACAGAGCTTTGCCGAAGGCATGCGAGCCCGCCTTCAACGTACGAATAGTGCTGGACATTTTTCGACCCCGGGTATGTAAGGGCAGCGCGACCAAGGTGTCGGCGTTGACCTCAATTCGAAAGTGCACCTCGAAGGTGCGTCGTCAACTGCGGATGGCTAACGATGATTCCGAAGACCCCATACCCCGCATGGCGGAGCATCCCTTGGTTTGCAGCGGCAACATGTCAGCCAGACGACAGCCTGGCCCGCAGCTTCTGTCAAACGCACCGCACAATACACGCACAGACACACACCCTTCCTCACGCTTTCTCACCAACCGCACGATGTCGCACAACGGACGACGGATCAGCTGATTTGAGCTGCCCATACGCGGGCCCGGGATGTCGAAAGATCATTCGCTGAACGGGAGTACGCAGCGTTGAGAGGAAGGCGCTTGACGCGGCGAATTCTCGGGCGACTATGAGCGCCGCCCCTCGAACCGTCGGCACGGCATCCGCGCAACATGAAAGAAAATTCGAAAATAGCCGTCCAAACTCCGGATCGCGTGTGGCGCGTTGGCGTGCTGGAAGACGACCCGCAATTGCGCGAGGGCATCATCCTGCCCGGGCTGCGCTACTTCGGTTTCGAGGTGACCGGCGCAGGCTCTGCCGTCGAGCTGTATCGCCACATGTTGAGCCAGCGCTTTGACATGGTGGTGCTTGATATCGGCTTGCCTGGCGAAGATGGTCTCAGCGTCGTAAAACATCTGCGCGAGGTATCCAGTCTCGGTATCGTCATGCTTACCGGAAACACTGGCATGGACGATCATGTCAGCGCACTCACCCGTGGCGCCGATGCCTTCCTCAACAAGCCGGTGAACATCGAAGTGCTGGCAGCGACCTTGCACAGTGTGGCGCGCCGGCTCGCTGTCGGTCCGGACACAGACAGTCGCGCCATACCTGTCGGTAACTCCGGACAATGGCACCTGGATACCGACGACTGGTGCCTGGTCACGCCTTCAGGCCAGGTGCTGCCGCTGACGGCGCCCGAGCGCTGCATCTTGCGACTCC
>Ga0302309_10002349_pt1 | contig 15817 bp, 3 predicted proteins | sample III_Palsa_N1_1_FD_200453 | JGI IMG/M metagenome (GOLD analysis project Ga0302309, IMG submission 200453) | Peat permafrost microbial communities from Stordalen Mire near Abisko, Sweden - III_Palsa_N1_1 | ecosystem: Environmental > Terrestrial > Soil > Palsa > Peat permafrost | place: Sweden... | reverse complement strand
GCCAAGCGCGGAAAGTCTAATGCCAAACGGGCATTATTTTCTCAAACCGGCAGTTTGGCAACAATGATTTCAGAACACCGAACTTTGTTTGGAACTCACAATTTTTCACAGCTCGCCACATTTGCTCAGTCTGTGATCTGTTGGCCATACAGATTGGAACAGTGCAGAAGCCTATGGGTCTCTCATTTACGAAGCACACAAATTCTGCATGAGTTCGCGCACACACTCAATGACGCATTTGTAAAATGGAGCATTGGTGATCCAATCGACGAGTCCGAGGTGTTACAAATGACTATCCGTAATTTAACACCAACTGAGCGACACGTCGCAGTAGAGGTGCTTAATAAGATCGGACTCACTGCATCCGAATCGAAAACACACGAAGCTGTGCTCGTTTCAATCTACTTGGGGTTTCAATTGAACTTTACGTTGGTCTCGGCATTGACAGTTGATGCGAATCAAGAGTTGTCGCAGTTGTCTTTCAATGCATCGCGTGTAAATATTATGTCTGTACCGCCTCGGCGCGCACACAAAGGACAACAAGATACTGGTGTCAAGATATTCGGTTATGACGTCGCCGACTCCAAAAGAGATATGGGACTGGCTGTTCCATTTGTGAGCGAAGAATTTCTTCACATGGATATTTTGACGAACATCCCTGAACATTTCAAAAAGATCAATGGATTTCCGAGCATTGAAGCGACTCAAATGATCAGCGCTATGTCTCATATCACCAACTTGACGACGCCCGCGTTTACTATTGATCCGGTGACATTCTTACCTGTCGAAGACAACAGTAAATTTTCTGGCATTGCGAATTCCACATATCTCGACGTATCTAGGCTCAAAAACAAACAATATGATCGATCGGATGTGCTCATTCAAACTCAAATGAAGTCTTTGGTTGCCCTTCCAGCTAACGAAACCAAAGATTTTGAAGATTCCGTTGCTCAAGCACTAACTTTGTTGGGAAGACGTCAAGAAAACGTATCTTATGTTTTGAGGAAGGCATTTGCAATCAAAGCCGGCGATAAAGGAGCTACAGCGAGCGCCGATTCGTGGGAAATATTGTATCGGACGATTCACAAAACTGACGAATCTGAAGACATCAAGGGGCTCGTGGAGTCATTCAAAACCAACGTCCTGGAATTCATGATTGACGGAAAACTCACGAGCACTGGGTCAGGATCTACCCGCGAACGTGACTCGTTTAAATTGGAGTTTCGCTTTCGCCTGATACACGAGTTTTTGCGTATGTATGGTGACGTTATAACCAAGGATCGTAAAGTGTTACCAGATATGATCGTTGGACGAGCTGGCAATAGAAGCAGCAACGTCTATCAGTACGCTTATCTTCTATTTGCGTTACCGTCAATTTGGGAGAAATTCGTTACTGCTCGCTATCGCATGAAAGAATACGGAGGTATCGACCGATTGGTTGTCGCAGCCGCGTGCAGGTGGTCAATTGAAAAAGAAAAAGCGCAACTGCCAGATGATTTGTGCTTGCTTGACTACACTTCACAGACATTCTATCGTGTCCGCGAGCGCCCTGCTAATGCAGAGCGTGATCCACCGGTTCCCAAATATGCATTTATTATGATCGCGTCCAAAGTTCTGCTTGTGGCAAATCTCAAACAAACGGTGGATTTGCAGCCGCGTGAATTTCTAAGTCAAAAAATAATTCAAGTGGGTGTGGATTCAGTCACACAAAAGGACTTATTCGACCGCATGTTGGCGATGGCATTGGATGTTTATCACACCAAATCTCTTGAATGGTTAACCCAGAATTCTCGTGGTGTGGAGGAACAGATTGTTAAATTTCGGATCATTTCAAAGGTGCATATTAGCCGTGTGCTCGACTTGCCGATTTTCCGATGGGTCATTATTATGTGGCGTGAATGGATGGCAAACTTACATCACCCAACGTCCAGAATGGGAATTGCAGTCGCTTTGCTTAATTTAAATGACAATTCTGACATCTGGGATCCTGAAAGAGATACAAGCAATTGGGTTCTCACCGATGATGACCTTGAGCGCGCGTCAATGCTAGCGTCCGCGGATGTCACTCATTATGAAAATTTGACCACATTGACGGATTCGGCGACTGTGGGTGAATCATCCGAGTCAAAAGCCAGCAACTTTCTGAATCTTCACGTCAAAGGCCAGAAAATGTCAAAATTACTACGTGCTATTTACGGCAAGCGAGAAGTTTATGTGCCGAAAACGTCCTTTTTCCCATCTGTCAAAGATACAGTGTTCATTGATCCTCCACTAAATCTGGCTAAAAAACAAGTCAGTGGAATGGAACGCCGGCAAGCAATCACCAAAATCGAGTCAGTTGTCTCTATTCCGGAGATTGACGCGCTGTCGGTGATCGCTGAATATTATTTGGCCATGCACAATGAAAAATCTGGATTCAACGAGGAAACGATAAAAAAATGGATGACCTTTGTGGGTGGCATGATTCCATTCCGATTGGATTCGGGTGATACCGCATTGCCATTTCTTCAGACCGACAAAATTCAAAACATCTTTGACAAGACTTGGCTTGAGTGCGAAAAATTGGTGTATGGCGCGGATGCTATCTTATCTCAAAAAGAAAGAAAGGACTCTCCAATCAATCTTGGTTGCAGCCAATGCTTTTTCAGTTGCAAAAATCAGATTGAATTGAAAATCAATTCATTCATTGGGCATCCGGACAGCGATCACGACATACAATTTGAATTCACTCAAGCTCTGTGGGTAGATTGGTTGAAGTTTGGATATAAGCCCAAGCTTCCTGACACTGTGGCCAGCACATTGTTGACTGAGCACGTACTCAACCAGTCACACAAGGGCGATCATCCTAACCTCGACCAAGTTCTCAAACGCGTTGAAACTCTGCTGACCAAGATCGATTTTTTGGAAAGTTTAGAACAAGTGCAAGCCACAAAACATGAGGTTCATGGTACTACGTTTCGAGCGTGTTTAATCACTGGCTTGATGAAAATCGGCGTCGTCGCTACTGCTGAGCCTCGTGACATTTGGGACAAATTTATCTCTGATTTGTTGGAAAGTCGTAATCTGGATACTAGACAAGAGTTATTCCTTGTCACGCTGGCTAACTTGGAGAAAATTGGGCGGGATGAAGTGGATGATGAAGATCGTGACAAGAAATATGGTCCACACCTTGGATCTGGATTCGTCCCCAATTTCGATGGTATTGACGACGATGCACTGTTCGACATGTCACTGGAGCTGTCAGTCAAATACAGGGCACCAAATACTTTGTATCAAGCCAACTTTTGGTTTCGCTATGCTCCACAACTGTATGTGCTGCACAAAGGTTCGATTAATTTGGTGTCATCGCTACGCATTGCTCTGGCAATCAAAAATCGAGTCATGCCATTCATTCCACTGCGAACTGATTTCATGGCAAACATTGATAACCGTCAAGACTACGACCCAGTGGATGCTAAAAAAACGGCAGTGCAAAATTTCATTCAACCTGGTATCCTATCCATCGTAAAATCGCAAGCAAGTCATGAGATGCGTTGGATTTGGACAGAGATTCAGAAAGTTATGAATTCTAACAAACAACCCAAACGCGATCAACCGAGTCTGTTAACGCGGTTCAAAAATGTATTCAAACAAGATCGCGATCCGACAATTCGTCCACCATCACACTTATCAACAGAACAATTGGTTGAATTTTTGGAAAACGATGTCGCACAAGCACAGGCGGTGGATGATTTTTTCGGAAGCAGACGTCTTGCTCAGCCTACTCAAAAATTGAGCTATTGGTCGCTGAGTAAGGCAACAAAGTTTGACCCTGCAATCCAATTTGCTGAAAGTTCAACGGGAAAATGGCCGACCCGATTGCGCCTGCTTTTGAAAGCTACGAATAATTTATTTGATACTGCTGTGGTGCGCGCTATCTATGCACAAGGAGATCCAGAATTGACGTCGGAACGGATCAATTCGCTGATTACCCGCACATGTGATTTGTTGCAAACAGGAGCCTCCGAGCTGTTGGTTGAAGTGAATACCGCCATTGAAAAAGCAACGATTCGATTGATAACAAACAATGGGAAAATCAACCCTTCTCACACCACCGTTGACGACAATCTGTCTATATCGAGTGCTGATCATTTGGCAGTTATGCTTCGAGCATTTCATATTCGAAATGCAGTTGAGGTCTTCTCGGCATTTTTGAAGTTTTTGGTGGACTTTATTCAATCAACCAAAGCGGTTGCGAATAACCCAATTCAACAAGAGTTTGACTCCAAATTCGTCAATCCGTTGCAAAGTTTGAATGCAATATTGTCTGTGCATGGAGACTCTGATGTCAAGACTCAAGCACCACAACAACTAAATGCACCAAATAAAATCAGTCCACTTGAGGCGGTTCTGTTCCTTTCTCTCGATGACAATTCTCAAAATCGCCTGAGCGCACTAAAAACGGTTATCAATCGAGTTGCTCCTCCTCCTTCGTCTCTTGCAATTGGAAGTTCACGCGAACCGGACACTGTTTTCTTTCGTGGTCGGTGTTTATCTGGACTGAGTTGGACACTTAGAACGCAGCCTGACAAAGAAACGACCCCTATTTCTTCGTCGGCGCCTCTTCCGAGTGACAATAATATCAGCGACACAGGAGCACTGCTCCAACAGTTCAAAGAGTTTCTTCAATTGCAAAGCACTCAGTTGGATACTAACATTGCCCCTATTTCTACTGCCAACAAGGCACAAATTGAATCTGCTGAGCGACTGATTGATAAATTCAGAAACGTGCGTGTCCCAACAAGATGGCAACAACTACTGGAAATTGAGCGTGTGAAAATCAAACAAATCAACGAAGAAGAAAAACCAAATCGTCAAAAGATCGTCCTGGTTGCTCACAAGTTGCAAGCTTTGCAGGCATTATGTTTGCGTCAAAAAAAGACAAATGAGCACATGTCCTGTCAAATTTATCAACTGGATCGGCTGTACAATGATACCGTGGCTTTGATCAAAGAGGAAGTCAAAACTTATTTGGACCTTTCGCGTAAAATGCCTACTGAGATCATTCGCTTGCGTCTGTTGCGGTGCAAACTCAACATCCAGACCTATGTTGCGGCTTTCATTGAAGCATTGGGCGACATGATTCCCAACTTTGACCCTGACTTAAGCATGGAGGCAACACAAGCTGAAATGCTATTAAATGTTGACGAAACCACACAACTGGACAAGTTTGTGGCTACTGCAGAAGAGACCTACACCAAAATCTTACAAAAACAAACTCTGTCGGCGCAAAATATCGAAAACTTGGTGATTAAGGTTAATCAGCGTCTCGGTTCGCTAAACAACAAAACGCGAAATGACATATTAGTGAACACCCGTCGGTTGCAATACGGCCCAATCGAAGGTTATGTGGCTCAAAGTTTGCAAGATACTCTACAATCAGTGTTCGACTTGCAAGCCGGAAGAACGACCATCAATCGCCTCATAAGCGAAATAAACGCACGAAATATCCAAATGACATGGTGGAAGTTACCATTGGAGATCATTTTACAAGGCGGCATACTACTGCCTCTGCAAAATTGGGCATTTGAAGACATCCCGCAAATAGTGCCACGATTTTATTTGGAAAACGTGCAAGGCAAGTTTGATTTGCTAACAAAATTAGCAAAAGGAGCAATGACAAGTCTTGGTTCTTTATTTCCTTCAACTACTCAACGTGCGTTCGTTAATTTGCTCGGGAAAGTGGACTCGTCAAACCCAATTGCCGTGTTTGTCCGAAATATTGGCCCCGGCATTGATCGAGCCAAAATCAGTCGGATTGATGCATTCTTCAAGATCATTGTCGGATCTCTTGAAGACTTGGTGGCCAGATGGAAAGACATTGAAGAACAAGGCCCCGTTTTGGAAAAATTCTGCAACTCATTCAAGTCTCAACCCAATGCTCCGTTCCACATTGTCTACAAAACGCTGACTGACGATATGAAAACCAAAGTCCTTCAGCCGTGTTGGAATATTGCACAAGAATTGTGGAAAAGCAGTCCAGTTGAAGCTCAGTCGCCCATCTTTCGAGAAGTGGCCAGTGTCAAGTTCTTTTCGTTTTCCAAACTAATGGCCGACGCGGAGTTAAACCCAGAAAAATTCAAAGACGTCGTGTCTACTGTGAAAGAAATGTGTGTGGACTTTCCTGCTCAAGAATTCGTCGATACAGCTCGCGCGGTTCAGAGCGTTGGTGGCAAACAAACTGTATTCGATGTGATATCCGGCACTGAGAAAATTTTCAAAAACAGTGATAGCCGCGGTTCAATTATCAAACAAATGAAACAAGAGTGGTCGCAACGGGACTATCCTCAACAGCAACAAGGAAGAGCAGAATCGCCAGAGTCATCATTCAACTTTGCCGAAAGCCTAAAGACGTTGTATTTTCTGGGAAAGACAGCTTACTTTCTCACGGACTACATTCCATCAAAGGCATTCGAATTGGGCGTTGGCTCAAGCTGGCCATTCAATTGGTTGGCTCGTGGCGTTGGCCAAACTCTTAAAGCTGGAAGCGGTGTTCCTGAACTCGTTGCTGTTTGTTACGGATTACTCAGCCAAACTAAAGGAACTTCGCTGGAATATCTCAGATACCACGCTTTACCACTACTACTACCGACCACACCATTCAATTTGTTATCTGGTCCCGGTCTTCAGATGTTCAGGTCTGTGTGGCATCTTTCAAAACCAAGCGCGAGTTCTTCAAAGGAAATTGGGCATAATGAAACAACCGTTTCACTTCCGTTTGAGGGCACTTTTCATTGGAAGAGTTTTGTGTCTATGCTACGTCTGATCTATTGCGTAGACTTGATCCTTCCAAATGATTGGGTACTCTCAAATCTTGGAGAACAAGCCTTCATGGCCAAAAGCGGAGGCGTACCCACTGACTTGACTTCGTACTTCCTCAACCACCCATACAAAGTATTTTTTCTCGGACGCACACGTGTGGGCTTTGCTGCTGATGCTGCAGCTTATTTGGGTTCATGGAATCGATACTTGTCCAAAACATTCACACGTGTCAGTCAAATTAATGCGGGATCCACCACAAGCGAAATTTCATTGGCAAACCGCCAACCTGTCATTCTGCCTAGTTCTGCACTTCGCTTTTCGGTTTCGAGGACTGGAGTTATTCCAATGGCATCACTAGCAACTGATCAAGTGATCGCCGATGAAAACACCAGGCGAGATCTAATCAACCAGCTAATTATGGACCCGAAGAAACCGCCCACACGTGTGCTATTACTCGTGAATTCCATAGCTAAAGGCGTCACTTCAATTAACGCAAATCTAATCAAAGAGATTGAAAAGGGTATGGAACGGCAAACGGGTGTGCGAACAGAAGTCAAGGTTCAGTTCATCAACGAACTCATCGAATTCTTCAAACGCAATAAACCAGACAATGCTACCAATGACGATTGGGTTGCTTCTTGTTTGAACATTGATCCAGATATTGCAAACGCGAACTCCTTCTGTGCAACAGTCTTGGATAATCAAAAGAGCGGCATGTCTCTTGATGAGATACGCAAAGACTTGATTCAAATCGCAACAGCAACTACTCCCTCTCAGCCTGAATCTTATGAAAAGATTGCCACAGAGATGTTAAACAATCCAGACGCAAAAGCAACTATCGTGGTCAACTCTTCACTTGAAAGTACCACGGGCAATTTGTTTATGTTTATCAACTATGGTATCTCTCAAGTACCAAATTTCTTGGGAGGTCCTGTATTCTTTGGTGACGCAATGGCTTCCATTTTATTCGATGTTTTCATGCGGCGCGTGACTGGAACTCGAGCAGATTGGTTCGGAGATGTGGCGCTGGCGGCTAGTCGATTTGCAATTATATTTGTTCCATTTTGGTCTCTTTATTTCACCACTTTGTCGACACTTCCTGCATTCGAGGGTCTTACTCGCCTCGGATTTAGCTCATACTACGGACGACTACTCACCAGTGATTTGGTTGCTAAAGCGATGAAATTGAAACGAGGTCAAAGTGATCCACTAACCGTCTTAATTCAAGGCGAAAACCTTGAAGCATTTACTGAATCTGAGCGCAAACTTGCCGAAATTCTCAATCCAAACAATTACACATCGGTCACAGCAAACGAAGCTTCATACAAGAAAAATGTCTTGACGTGTGTGGTGCTGGACGGAGTTCAATATGCAGTTGCCCCATTTATGTCTTGGTCGGGTCTATACAATCCCAATAAATTCATGGGGAATTGGTTATTCGGTCAAACACTAACTAATCCACTCTTGTTAACTGTGGGGGCATTCGATCTCGTAGCACTCAATTTGGCTATTTTGAAGTTGATTCACACCAACTACAATGCAGGAACTTTGGGAAAGTGGGATGTCGCCAAAGCGCTGACTGCTATTGGTTGCGTGAGTACAGCTGCAGTAACTCTAACGCCTTTTTTGACTTCACTTTTCGTACCCATCGCCAAAGAGATCGTCTTAAAAACACTCGAGTATCAAGATAAAGGGCGATTTGCTACGCCGAGGAAAGAACAATCTCGATGGCGTAATGATGGTCATATTATTGTATCATCCGAATTGCGCACGCTCTTCAGCACAATGGAGTCGGGTGTATCATGGCGATTAATACCAATGCAGACTGGAGTTAAAACTCACCCGACTGGCCCATCTGCATTTGTTTCGTCCGAAGACAAGAAAGATATCATTACTGATTCAGCTGAGTTTTCATTTGACGACATTTATGAGTTAAACGAGAGCGATGACGAGTGGGATGGTAAGGAATATTACCAAACAGTTCTCTCAAATGGCAAAAATGAAAGGGCAATGAGTGACGCGGGTGACCCAGAACAGCTTTCGATATTTGAGTTTGACTCAACCCTCGCGCACGAGTTTCATTTGTTAGATGTTTGGTCGAGCTGAAAAAGCAAATGTCACTGTGATTCCAAATACAATAAATGAATTAAAAAATCCTCATTTAAAAAAAACTCCCTGTGTAAACGTAAACCCATTAGGTGTTTTTTATCTTTTAACTGTGTTTTTTTGTGAGTAAGTTTGGTTAGTTTCATGTATTTAATTTATTCCTGGATAATTTATTACCGCGAAACAACACTCCGAAAACATCACAGTGTGTTACCTTTTTTTTTGTTCAGCACTCTGCATAAAATATGGGAGGAACTTGGGGTCAAGTTGTTCTTCCGGTTGAAAATACCTGCGAAGGAAATGTCTGGAATTCCGGACAATTCATTTCCGGAAGCTTTGCCGCAGTCACGGCTCTGATTTACATATGCACGACTATCTACAGGCGTTTTTACACGGAAGTGCACACGCTGATCACATCCATCCACATGTGGCTTGGAATTATGGCTATCAGTCAGGCAGTGTGGTTGTTTGGTCATTTCCAACTTGCACTGATCATGCAAAATATCAGCATCACGGTTGCCCTCTTGAAGATTTATGTGATCATTTTCACTGATTTCGCGTGGGGGCCGCTGACTTATTTTGTGCTTGCCGGATTCTCTCTCTCGTTCACAATCATTGTGTCGTCTGCCGTTACACTCAACGGTGTAACTGGCGATAACACGACAACTGGACTGGCTGGCGTTCCTTATGTGTTGCTGGTGGTGATTGCCTTACTTTGGATTTGCATCCCACCTCGCGAAGTTGAGAAACGAGCCGGATTGGTGATCCACGAGCGACGCTTCTTCGCACGCGTATTCTTATCTGGCGCAATCGCTATTGCTCTGTGGTCTGTTGACACGTGGGCATGCGATCATCACACGAAATGGCTGTTCTTGAGTTATCCATTTGCCGTGTTATTCTTCGCTTACTTCATTTTGGAATTCACTACTTATTTGGCCTACATGATGTTCTCCGCTTCTCGTCCCGGTGCGTACATCTTCGAAGGAAACTGGCTCATGGCCGAAATTTACAAAAATCGCGATCGCATGTCCAGCTCGGATATTGAATCTCCGGCACCATTCAGCCCTTCATTCCTTGCAGTCGAAGTCACCAGTCATCGAACGACCGCGACAGGCAGGAAAACGGTCAATCTCAATGCGACGGACTGAGCGAGAAAAAAAACTATTATCACACGCGCACCTCTAGTTTTAGTTTTTTTTATGATTGAATTGAATTGTTTCGGGTGTTGTTGCTGGTTGTCGGTTGCTGTGTTGTCGGTAGAAAAATATGTTGGTTACTAAAAACAAATTTTTCACTACAATTACATGCGTTCAAAAACAACAACGAATGATCAGTTTATTCAGTCATCTTGAAAGGGTTTCCGTTCCACGGCGGAAGAGCAAGGGCAGCAGGAATGACTTTCGTGTCGTATCTGGCGGGCTTAGAATCATCACGGGGAACTAATTGCGCCAGATACGCGGCGAATGAAACGTTGTTTGGGTCGTTGACATCGTTCGCTTGCGTCGGTGTGAGAATAGATAGGTTAATTGACCAAGCCCGAACCGCAAAATAGCATTCATACGTCACATCTTCACCAAAGTTCGCGTTTGTTTTGCTCTCTGATTCTGGGTGAGGAAGATCAAACACCAGAGACGGAACTCTCGCCAATTGTTGCAACAGCGCAGGATCTTCTGATAGGTTTGTTTCTTTAAAGCGATGTGCAATTCTGCGAATGAGTTCTTCGCGGACCACATTCTTGAGGAACTCTTTTGCGACAGATTCTGGATGAAATAATTGCTTTCGTTCTTCTTTGAGTTTGACACTAACCGCACCACGAGCCCAATCAATACGTACTTGAGTTGGGTGGTCATATTTGAATAAATTTCCGAGCTCATGCTCCACAGCCGATTCGCGAAATTTTGCTTGAGTGTCAATTTGTTCCATGGTAAAATCGCGATACGCGTCGGAGGTCGCACATTCAATCATTGCAATTGAAATGTCGCGCACAGATTTGTCCGCATCCGCATTGTGTCCCGAGTATGGCAACGCAAGTGCTTTGGACATCAACAAAGTAAATCCGAATGTGGAATCAATACTTTCTGCCGAGGTTTGCTTCAAGATTTCTTTGTCATAAACATCAAGCCATCCTTGTTCAGAAGTTTGTTTCGCGAACAACGACAACCCGTGGTTTGGCTGTCCCTCTTCGATCGGTGTTGCAAACAGCGCCTTTCGTTCTCTGTCGGGAATTAAGCTTCGTAGACTCCGCCCGATGAGAACAGCAGCAGTCATCTTGGGCCGATATACCGGAATCCAATCATGACCTTTCGATTTGTTCAAAGGAAAGACATTTAATACGCTCTTGACATCCATGCCGTATGTGTCCGCCTCAGTTTTGCCTTTGATCAGTTCTGAGAATCCAACACTTACATTTCCAAGAGTCATATTGGACACGGCACTGTCAAACAAGGTCCAAACGTCTCGATCTCGTCTGGTATATCCCCGCTTCGCTTCCTCAACCAGTTTTTGAAATTTTCGAATGGTCGACCCGCGAAATGGTTCAATGGGTTGCTTTGTTTCCAACTCAGATGCTTTTGTCGTTCTCTTTCCTTCTTTTTTGTCTTCCTCTGATTTAGGCCGCAGGGTTTCTTCCTCCTTCTTATCCTCCTTCTCCTCCTTCTCCTCCTTCTCTTTTGTTTCTTTAGCGTAGCCATTGACTGGAGCTGCCGGTTCCCCAAAAACAGAGAGGTCTTCAGTTGGAGCAGGGGTGAGAACTGTCGACTTGAGTGGAGTTTTTTCTTCACGTTGACCAGATTTGCCAAACAACCAAGCATGATCGTTGACATATGCGTCATATTCTTCTGGTGTCATAGCTTTCAAGTCTTTGGGTTGTTGGGCAAGTTGTTTTTGTTCTTCGTCTTTTTGAATTTGCTCTTTTCGTTGTTGTTTCTCAGAGAGATCTTTGAATGTTTTCCAGAACACCGCAAAATTTTGTTCTAACTGCTCTCGCTCCTGAAGAAGTTTCGCGCGATCTTCTTCGGTTCGTTCATAACCGATTGAGTTTCCGCCTTGCGCTTGCTCTTTGGAATCTCCTTCATTTTCTTCCTCCTCTTCTTCTTCGGTGGCATTGACGTCTCCCGACAACTCGGCCGCAAACGCCTCAGCAAACTTTTGATCAGCTGCTTGTTGTCGTTTGTCAAGTTGTCTGGATTGTTTGAATTCTTCGTAGAGAACAGAGACGGTCTTAACAAGTTCTTTCCGTTGTGTGTCAAATTGGGTCAACTCGTATTTGATTTTTTGTTCTTCGTCCGTTGGAGGGAGTTGCTGCCATTTAACTCGATAAAAGTGTACGAGCGGAGTCGAAGTATTGATTGCATCCTCCAAATTGGCCGATAAAACCATTTCCAGTTTACCGGCGTCCACCAAAATACGCTCGCTTAAAATTCTTATTTGCTCCGAGACGTCAAACAAATCCCTGTCACCAGTCTTGGCAGATTGGATGTCGAGTTCATTGCAAAAATCCAGCCAATTTAGTTCAGCTTGATATTTGTAGAGTTGTAATGAAGACATGAGCCCATCTGCGCCAGATGCCAGTTCGTCCAACGAAAACCCAAGATATTTTTCCTTCTCGCTGAGGATTGATTTAAGCGTGTCCGCGATAACTTCAGCAACGCTTTGGTTGATTTCGCTCGCATACTCCTTGACGACGTCAGCGCGCACGAAAAAAGAACGCGTATACACACAGTCAAGTGCGTTCTGGTCGTACGATTTCCAGTTATCGTGTGACATAAAGAACCCACTCAATGATTTCATTGGAAGTTCCTTGTCCCAGTGTTCAGTGTCGTCAGTCACGCGCTCAAATATATGTGCGAGTTGCGCATCAACTGAAAATCCGCAGTCAATGTCATTTGTTTCGCTCGGCGATTCGACCAAGTCAGTTGGAGGCCACGTAGTGTTGTTCAAAATATGCAAATTTGCTGCCAACAAAATAGCATCTTGTTTGAGCTCGTCTGACTCAAGTTGCAGCCGCGCATGCAAATCCTTGGAATCAAGATCGTAACTGGTTGTTGGCTCCTCTTTCGTGTCATCGGTTGAACCTTTCGCGTAAGTATGGAACACGTATTCTCCTGGGTATCGAGAAGTATGAGCGCCGGCCACACGACAACCAAGGTCAGACTTTTCTCGGTTGCAACAATTCCAACGACCAGTTGACAAACTGAAACCAAACTTCATGCGGACCATGCGTTGGTACGAAGCATTTGTTTGTTCCATTTGATAATCAGTCAACGACTCGTAAGTCACGTCCAACAAAAATTGTGGAGTGATTGTCATCTGAGAATCACTCACTTTGGTGTTGAGTTCTTCACTGGTTGAGTTTTCCGCATGGTAGTCGAGCGATTTCAAATAAACGCGATTGTTGTCATTGAGCTCTCGCGAGCGAATATTTGCTCGAATTGCGCGGAGAAGAGATCCAGCGTCCGACCAATCATCTTTTGAATCCACGTCCAAGTCGATTGCCAGTTGATCGAGCGGCTTACGATCGCAATTGAGCCGTTCAAGCATGACAATCGCCACACAAAGCGATTGATATAATCGTGTCTTGTTGCGCTTATTCACGTACGCTTTTTTGCTTATCAAATCCCAGGGCTGCACTTCAAGTGGGATGGAAACCGCGTATGGACAAGGGTCTGATTTCAATTCGTCTGACAAAATGCCGGACAAATTGGTCAGTTGGGCGATGAACTCTTGAAACTTTTTGGGAGTGAGCCTTTGAACACCAGGTCGAATGGTGCGCATGTCGAACAAGCGGCTAATTCCTCTGATAGTCGGGGGAATCTCGTAACGATCCAAGAAAATGGACGGAGGAATAGCATGAAATTGACAATTTATCGTGGAATCCGTCGGTTTTTTGCACCGCGCACACAGGTAATCCATAGCGACATTGATAACAAATTGCGCAATCACTGTGTTGTTTTTGTCTTGATGTTTCACCACACACGTGTATTCGCCGGCGTCTTCTTCTTTCCTGATTTTCTTGCTGAGCGTGTCGTCGCCTGCGATAATTTCTTCATTGTGAATCCAGTCAATGTTGACGTTTTGTCGAAACGCGGGGTCAACCATCACGCGCAAATCAAGTCTGTGATTTTTCGCCACATTCACTTGTTTTCCGACAGTAGTCAAGCCAGTCAACGTGGTGAGGACTTTGGATCGGAAATATAACTCCGCGCGTTTGCGATTGAGTACGTGCTGTTTTTCCAAGAACGACCATCGCAGATTTGAGTTGTTGCTGTCATAATCGGAAAATTCCCGCTGACGTTGTAAATCACTCTGAATGCCGTTTAGAACTGCAAAATCTCCACCGCCGAATGGTCCGTAAACACGAATCGTTGGAAGTGAATGTGACATGATCGTCCGATCGCCTGGGTTTATGTTTTTTAAACAAAAAATATTCAATTTAATACAAAGCGTTTGTAATTGTGTATGTAAAAAATTCGATGCCCAGTAACTGGAGCTTGCTCATCACACAAATTAAATATATAATCACAAGTAGTTTATTTTTTCTTTTATCGGTTACATCATTTTGTGTACGTGTGGGGAAGCAGATGGCAGCTCGTCAAGTTCTGAACTCACTTGTGCATGACGTCGATGTGAAAGACGAACAACGGAATAAAGAGACCACGATCAAACGAGACGGAGTGTCTCTCGATTGGACAATCTCTAAGACATGTGAACGCCTCAAAAGCTATTTTGCTTTGTCTCACAACATTAGAGTGGTGTTTCTTCCAACCGTGGAGGTGTTCAATTTTCAAAACGTTCACCCCATTGCTCTTTTATCTATCATCGAAGGAAACGTTGTGCGGTTGCTCGATCAAGTTGTGGCAACGACATCATCTACAGAGTCAAAACTTACTTGGAGAGAATTGTGTCGTCAGAAAGTTATCTCGTTTTTCGAGACGGTGTCAATCAAGTATCCACATTTGGACGCCAAGTTATTTTCTGGAGAAGACACCGAACACACGCTTACTACAAGCGAAATTAAAATACAACAAGGCAAAGACAAGGACAATCATTTAATTGTCATACAATTCCCATTGTCCATCTCCGACACAACAGTATACGATGCGTTGCGGAGCACAAATTGTCTGGCTGACTTTAACTTGCTTTCTGAAGAGATCGTGGGCGAGGTCACTCCAAACACGAAATATGTAATTGATTCCAAAACACAGATCCCACCGTTTGATCCATACATTTGGCAAGAGTTTTGGCGTCGACGGCGACTTATCACGTTGAACAGCCAGCGTTTTCAAAACACACTCTGGAATCAATTTTCACTTGAACGAACCAAGGAATTCAAGAGCGCTTCAGAAACAAGAGACGACCCAGTCTCGATTTTTGCGCGGAAAGTACAGCTCAACCCCAAACATATCATACTTGGAGACCTATTCAAGGCAATTGATGCAATGAGATCACTTGTTGCCGCGCCGGGCATTGTACAAGGAGAAATTGGCAAATATTTTGTGCGCAATTGTCGGATAGCGGCACGACGTGTCAACGATCCATCCAAACCTTCCATTTGGTTAGTAATTCAGGCGTGTGCAGTGACGCTCAGACTGGCATCCGTTGAAAATGAGCCTGCTATTCGCACAGAAATGCTTGCCATTGATCAAAACAATCCAGCAAGAATTCAAGAAAACGAAGATGTTAAGGAATTGCAAGCACATGTGGCCATGTGTTGCAATTTTTTACTCATCTTATTGGAAATGGTCGAGTTAAATTCGTGGAAATGGAGAGAACAGCAAGAGATTGCAAAAATGTTCATTTCTGTTATTTTCGAACGACGGGCTATGCGCACTGCTCACCCAAATAATAATAGCATTGATGTGGGGCCAAAATTGTCAGCGTTGAGCGGCAACGGAGAAGCATTTGTTGTGTA
>Ga0302309_10002346_pt1 | contig 15844 bp, 13 predicted proteins | sample III_Palsa_N1_1_FD_200453 | JGI IMG/M metagenome (GOLD analysis project Ga0302309, IMG submission 200453) | Peat permafrost microbial communities from Stordalen Mire near Abisko, Sweden - III_Palsa_N1_1 | ecosystem: Environmental > Terrestrial > Soil > Palsa > Peat permafrost | place: Sweden... | reverse complement strand
AGCGCAGCTTTTACGACAGCAACGGCGATATGCAGGGCGATTTAAACGGCATACGTGAAAAACTGGATTATTTACAGCAATTAGGTGTAACTGCCATACTGCTTACGCCTTTGTACGAATCTGTTTTTTATCATAATTACTTTTCATCTGACTTTAAAAAGATAGACCCGGCTTATGGTACGATGCATGATTATTTAAGCCTGATAAGGGAACTGCACCGCCGGGGCATGAAGTTTTACATGGACATGGAAACCCAATATGTAACCGAAGATCATTTATGGTGGAAGGATGGCATCAATAATCTTAATTCTACCTACAGCGATTATATTTTATATGATGATAGGGCGCATACAACCCCGTCGACCATTATTTTTAATTTAAAAGGTTTATTGGGGTACGATAGTGTTTACCGCAAAATAACGACAGTTAATTTATACAGCCCTAAAGTGCTGGAATACAATTATCAACTATTTAAATTTTGGGTCGACCCTAACAACGACGGCAAATTTGATGATGGGGTAGACGGCTTCCGCCTTGACCACATGATGGATAACCTGGATGGTAAGCTTCCCAATTTATTTGCAACTTTCTGGAGGCCATTGCTTGGTAAACTCCGTAAAGTTAACCCCAAACTTAAAATTGTAGCCGAGCAGGCCAACTGGGGATCACTGGGGCTTGATTATTTAAAGAAGGGGGGAGTTGACCGGGTATTTGCCTTCAGGCTGGCATTCGCCATAAGGTCGTTTAAGAAAGACCAAATAGTTGCTGCCGCTGATTCAACCTTTTTGGCTACCCCGGCAAATAAACAACAGGTAGTATTTATTGAAAACCATGATATGGCCAGGTTTAGCTATGGCGTTAAAGGGGATATTGATAAATTAAAAATAGGAGCTGCCCTAAATTTATTAATGGGCGGCGTACCCGCAATATATTACGGACAGGAATTAGGCATGAGCGGCACAAATGCCTCCCTTGGTGCAACCGATGCCAATGATATCCCTAACCGGTCGGCCTTTGAATGGTACAAAAGCGACCAGGGCGAAGGAATGGCTTACTGGTATAAAGTAAAAGGCCCCTGGCGAAATACATTCAATAACGATGTGCCAAATGATGGCATATCCCTGGAAGAAGAGCAAAACAAACCAAATTCACTCTGGAACTTTTACCGCAAAATGATCAGCATCCGTAAAGTCAACCCGGTAATATCCAAAGGGGCTTACAAAACTTTGAAGAATGATAATGACCGGGTGTTTACTTTTATGCGTTACGAGGGTGATAAGAAGGTTATTGTAGCTCTAAACCTATCTGATAAACCGGTTGATGCCTCTATTGATCTTGAGAGTAAAAATGGAACGGTTAAAGTTTTGTATGGCAGTTCAAAACCTGTATTGACTAATAATACTATTGCAGTAAACTTACCTGCTTATGGGATTGAGGTTTGGGGGATGTAATTTAAAAATATAACACCGGAATATAGCTTTAATCATATCAAAAGATTTTATGCTTAACCAGGATATTTTTGTTATTTTCGTATATAAAATAAGTGGTCATGACCCATCTGACAATCGATAATAAAAAATACGTACTGGTACCCGAAGAAAATTACGTGGAACTACAAAGAAAGGCAGCGCTGAAATGGAGCCCTGAAAAAACATTTTCTATTGAAGAAGCGCGGGCTTATAGTAAGAAGCTTATCAGGAAATGGGCTTCCGAAAAATAGTAATCAGGGAGTCGGTAGCTGAAAGTATTGCCGGAATATCATGGTACCTTGAATCAGAAGGACTATTAGCTACCGCTGAAAAGTTTTCTGATGACGCTTATGATTTCATTGCTAAATTAGGCGACATCCATAAAGGATACCGTGTATGCAGGGATCCCGAAAGAGCTTTAATGGGCTATAAATGTATTCCGTATAAGAAAAAATATACAGTTGTATTTATTGAACTTGAATCTGAAATAATTGTCAGCGAATTTATTCTTTCGAAAAGAATCTATTGGTAAATATTTTCTTATAAGAAAGACCTGTACGAGCCTATTTCTGTAACAGGGTGGACAACTGGTGGTTCCTCACATCTGTCTTTAACGCTGGCCACAAAGTTTTTAAATGCTTCGAAGCCGGGTAAAGGCGCCCGTCCTTCTCCATTATAAATGGCTATATGGATAAAAGTTAAGCCGTCATCTAATTTATAGGTGGCGTAATTGAGTTCTTCCGGTTTTTCGCGGTGTAGTTGTTTATATACTTCTTTTACCAGTTGTTCATTTTCTTCAACCTTTTCCGGCTTTACTTTGTAGCGAACGATTACTTTTTCCATTTTTATGATTTTTTACTTGCTTTGTCATCAATTAAATCCTGTCATCCTAAAGCTCTGCAATCTTAGTTCAGACAGTACTCAAGCCACCGCCGCTTTCTCTTCTTCATCAAAACTCCGCATAAACTTTTTGCGGTAATTGAGGGGACTAATGTGCATTTTGAGTTTAAACATTTTGTAAAAGTGCGATACATCGCCAAAACCGCTTTCAAAGGAGATATCTGATATTGGCTTATCGGTTTGTACTAATTGCTGTATGGCGTAATTGAGGCGATATTCAATAGTGGTTTCCATAAAGGTTTTGCGGGTTATTTTTTTAAAATATTTGCAAAACGCATTAGTGGTCATGTGGGCAATACCTGCGGCTTCATTTAGGGAAACCTGTTCCCTGAAATTTTCGACCAGGTAAGCAAGTACAGGGTTAATGCGTTCCTGTTCGGCTATGGAACGTTCTGCAATTAGCCTGTTCTGGTCAAGCAAAATATATTCATTTGAAGAAGCCAAACGTTGTAATATTTCCAGCAGCCCGATCAATAGCTTAAAATTGCTTGTTTCTTTGCTTAATGCCAGCAAACTTTGATTAACAACGGTTTGTGTACCCGAATGAAAACAGATACCGCAGCCGCTTTTTTGAAAGAGTTTTTTAATATGCTGCAATTCATTTTTATTAAAAAAATCTTCACCCAAAAAAGCGCCGTCAAACTGTACCACAACGGCGCTGCCCTCTATTTGCATTTCCTTTCCAGGTTCCAGTTTCCAGCAATGCGGCAAATTAGGGCCAAGCAGTACTAAGTCGCCAACTGTGAAATCATCCATATGACTGCCAACATAACGTTTACCGCTGCCTTGAAAAATATAGGTCAGTTCATATTCAGGATGAAAATGGTAAGGGGCGTCAAAAGCAGACCTTTCAAATTTTCTGAATAAAAATGACTGGCCATTCAAGGGTTGAAGTACTTCGAAGGATGCCTTGATCATAGTATATTTTAATATAATTGTTTAAGAATATAAATTTATGGATAAAATAAACCATAATTATACCATTTTGTACATTTTTTTTTAATTGATTTGTACCTTAATTTTGATAAAAACCAAATAAGATGATTAAAGAAGTTTTGTCATTACCAAAATTGGATGATTTTAAAAAATTGCCGGAAGACAATATTCGCGAATTCCAGGAAAAAGGGCATACTTTGGTTAAAGAAGTACTTTCTGAAGAAGAAATTGCTGCTTACCGCCCCGTTATTGTTGGCGCTGCGGATCGGTATAACACCGAAAAACGTAAACTGCAGGACAGGGATACCTATGGTAAGGCATTTTTACAGATCATGAATTTGTGGCAAAATGATGAGGATGCCAAAAAGTTTGTAATGGCAAAACGTATGGCCAAAATTGCGGCAGACTTAATGGGTGTTAAAAATGTACGGCTTTATCATGACCAGGCCTTGTTTAAAGAACCGGGCGGCGGCCCCACGCCATGGCACCAGGATCAGTATTACTGGCCTATTGATACCAATAACACTATAACTATGTGGATGCCTTTGGTTGATATTGATGTGGATATGGGTATGCTTACCTTTGCCTCAGGTTCGTATACCGAAGGGGCTGTGTTTAATTTTGAAATATCTGATGAATCAGAAAGCGCTTACGAAAATTATGTAAAAGACCATAAATTCCCCATAAGTCGTGCAAAAACCATGAAGGCTGGCGATGCAACCTGGCACCGTGGTTTTACAATGCACCATGCTAATGGCAATGACTCTAACAAAATGCGTGAGGTAATGACCATCATTTATATTGCCGATGGCGCCCGTATTGCCCCCTATAAAAATGAGTGGCAAAAAAACGATCATCATAAATGGCTGATGGGTAAACCTATTGGTGAAGAGATAGATTCAGAAATGAACCCGAGGTTGCTGTAATTGAGAATCAAGAGCCAAGAACCAAGTATTTAAGCGGCAATTGTCTTTGCCATTGCTTTCCTCTTTTGTTCACCACGTCTTGATTCTTGACTCTTGGTTCTTGCCTCTCAAAATATCCCCCTGTTTGCCCCGCCGTCAACCTGTATTGTGGTACCGCTGATATATGCCGCCTGCTCAGATGCTAAAAAAGTAACAAGGGCCGCTAATTCTTCGGGTTTCCCAATGCGACCCAAAGGAATATTTTTAGCCCTTTCTTTCAAGGCCTGGCCAGGGTCGGCATCTTTGGGCAGGGTATGTTTTAGCCTGTCGGTGAGGATCATGCCGGGGGCGACATTGTTCACGGTAATATTGTATTGGCCAAATTCATCGGCCATCAGTTTCGCCATGCCGACAACCCCCATCCGCATACTTGTTGAAAGTACTGAATTTGCCAGTACTGATTTCACCGATCCGCTGATGATATTAATAATACGCCCGCTCCCTGTTTTTTGCATGTGCGGTAATACCAATCTGCTGGTACGCGCAAAACTCAATAGCGTTAACTCAAAAGCTTTTTGCCAGTCATCTTCACTAAAATTTTCGAATTTATTAAAAGGCGGCCCACCGCTGTTGTTGAGCAAAATATCTATCCGCCCAAAACTTTCCGCAGCTTTTTGTATGAAATCTTTAATTTGACCGCCATCAGAAACATCAACAGGCATGGCGATAACTTCATTGCCGGTAAGCCTGGTTATTTCAGCAGCTGTGTTATTTAATTCTGCCTCATCACGTGAGCCAATGATCACCTTTGCGCCTTCGGCAGATAGGGCAGTTGCTATCGCCTTGCCTAATCCCTTGCTGGCGGCTAATACAATGGCTACTTTATTAGTGAGTTTTAAGTCCATTAAAGTGAATTTTTAATATGAACCAATATTAACCTTTCGCCTTTCGCCTTTCACCTTGCACCGCCTTCCTATGCTCTAAGCTCAACAAAAAAGCAGGTAATAAAGTAAGGTTGCTGATCATAGCTACCAACAGTGTAACCGATAATAAAATGCCCAGGGCGCTTACACTGCCGAAAGTGGAGAACGAGAATATTCCAAAACCAAAAAACAGCACGATGGCAATATAGATCATGCTGATGCCGGTTTCGCGGATAGTATCCGAAACAATTCTTGAAATTGATTTACTGGTGCTTTTTAATTCCTGGCGGTAGCGGGTAATAAAATAAATGGTTTGATCGGACGAGATACCCATCGCTATGCTAAAAATAAGTATGGTTGAGGGTTTAAGCGGTATACCGAAAAATCCCATAATGCCTGCTGTTATTACCAGCGGGATAAGGTTAGGCAATAAAGAAATGGCGATCATTTTTATTCCCCTGAATAATATCCACATAACCCCGGCTATCAAAAATATAGCCAGGGCAAGGCTCTGGTATAAATTTTTTACCATGTAATTGGCTCCTTTTATAAATATTATACTTGATCCCGTTAATTCAACATGGTACTTTTTGGGATTGAATATGGAATCGATACGGGGCTGTAAATTAGCAATTACCGAATTCATTTTCCTTGAACCAACATCGATCATCTGGAAACTTACCCTTGTAAATTGACGGTTACTGTCAATATAATTACGCAATATATTGGTGTTTTTGCCTGATTTGCCAGCATAACCTAAAATGAAAGCCTGTTCAAATCCTTCCGGCAAACGATAATAACTGCTTTTGCCACCATAAAATGCCTGGGTGGAGAATTTTAAAGCCTGTATTAATGACAAAGAGCGGCTAAATTCGGGATAGGAAGATATCATGTTCTCCATCTTTTCAACCTTGCTGATAACTGCCTGATTCATTATCCCGTTTTTACGTTTGGTATCAATGCTTATTTCAAGCGGCAATACGCCCTTAAAATTGTTTTCAAAAAATTGGAGATCACTTAAAGTATTGCTGGTTTTGGGCAGATCGTCGACCACGTAACTATTCACATTGATTTTTAACTGACCATAAAAACAAATAACAACCATTATAACAGTAACGATGTAAATCGGTTTACGATAGTTATGTACCAGGTAGTCTAATTTTATTAATACGGTTTGCATTATCTTCCGGTCTTTTATGCCAGTTAATTTTTTACCAGGATCGGGCAGATAACTAAAAAAAATAGGTATCAGTACTAAACTCAGCACAAATACTACCATAATGCTCAGTGAAGCCACTAGCCCAAATTGGCTTAACAATTCGCTGTTGGTAAAACACAATACACCAAAACCTATGGCTGTAGTAACATTAGCGATAAAAGTGGTTATTCCAACTTTTTCAATTACAGTGTGCAGTGCCTGCAATTTATTGCCGGTTTTGCTAAATTCGAAGTAGTACTTATTTAAAATAAAAATACTGTTTGGTACGCCAATAATTACCACAAGCGCGGGTACAATGCCGGTAAGTATGGTAATTTCATAATGCATTAAAACCAATATGCCGAGGCCCCAGGTAACACCAAGCAGCACTACTATTACCGGGAAAATAACAGGATATGCTGAACGGAAAACGATTAACAATATAAAGGCAGTGATCAGTAATGACAAGCCCAGGAAAAGCGAAAACTCGCGTTTCATTAAATCGCCGGCAACGGTACGTATAAGCGGTAAACCCGAATAATGTACCTGTATGTTATGCTTTTGCTCGAATTGCCCGCCTTCTTTTAATACGGAATCAATAATGGGGACGCGTTTGGAAGTGTTTATAATTTTATCGTCAAAAGTTATAGCCATTAAAGTGGATTGGCCGTCTTCGCTTAAAATTAACCCTCTATAAAAAGGCAGGGACAATATCAGTTGCTTTATACTGTCAGCAGCCTGGTTAGTGGCTAATGGGTGTGTAACCAATGGCTTTAGCACAAAGCGGTGTTTCGCGGTATCCTTTTCGAGGTTATAAAGATTGGCGACAGAGATAACAGCTTTAACACCCTTAATTTGCTGTATATAGTTACCTACCTGGTTCCAGTCATTAAATACATCTTTATCGAATATTCGGGGCGATTTGAAGCCGATAACCATAGTGCTGGCATCCTGCCCGAATATTTTTTTGAACTCGATATAACGGATATACGCCGAATCGGTAACAGGCAATACCTTGCCGCCATTAAAGGTTATACGGACTTTGCTGGCCTGGTATCCCATAAATATGCTCGACACGGCAATTATTGCCAGTACAAGCACACGGTTTTTTAAGATAATATCGGCAAGCCTCTTCCAGAACATTTTTTTATTACGGATTAATTCGGGTCGCTAAACTACGAAAATAGATTTATCATGGTATTTTCAGAAATGATATTGTGACAATGTTTTTCAAATGTGCAGATTTGTAGTAGATGTGCAGATTGCGGATGTGCAAATGTGCGGATGTTTAATAAGATCGCAAATGTGGGTAAACCATGCGGGCGGCATTAATACAATTTATAAATGAAAAAACTAATCCGCAGCTTTGGTTATGCTTTTAAAGGAGTAGCGTATGCTGCAACCACACAGCTTAATTTCAGGATACATTTAGCGGCTGCAGTATTAGCTTTGTTAGCCGGATATTTGCTTCATATCTCAATAAGCGAATGGCTGTGGGTAGCCTTGAGCATTACATTGGTTTTGGTTACCGAAATATTCAATACCATGATCGAAAGCCTTACCGATCTTGTTTCGCCTGGTTACAATGAAAAGGCGGGCCATATAAAAGATATGAGCGCCGGGGCAGTGGTAATTGCAGCGCTCTTTGCATTTATTACCGCCATAATAATTTTTTTACCAAAGCTATTATTGCTTATTTAATATGCTGCACAAAACCCGCGGGATAGTATTTAAAACCACCGACTATGGCGAAAGCAGTGTTATAGTACAGGTTTTTACCGAAAAGTTTGGCCTGCAATCCTACATAGTGAACGGTGCGAAAAAGCCAAAAGCAAAAATAGCGCGTAACATGCTCCAGCCGCTGCACTTGCTTGATATGGTGGTATATCATAAAAATACAGGCAATGTTCAGCGAATAAAAGAGCTTAAAAACTCACCGCAATTACTAACAATCCCTTATGATATGATCAAAAGCAGTTTGGCGATGTTTTTGAACGAGGTTTTATATAAAGCCGTAAAGCAACAGTCGGCGGATGAAAACTCATTTGGATTTATTTTCAGCGCGATTGAATGGCTTGACCATCAAACAGAAGGGCTTGCTAATTTTCACCTGTTATTTTTAATCAGCTTAACACGATATCTCGGCTTTTACCCTGATCGTTACCTTGCTGGTGAAGCGGATTATTTCGATTTGAAAAATGGTGTGTTTTCACGCTATAAACCTGACAGTGTTTTATACCTTTCGCCGCCGCATACACAAAATTTTACTGCATTGCTTCAATGCAATTTTGAAAACATAGCCCAGCTTAAGCTAAATAACGATGACCGCAGGTACCTCATCCAAAAATTGCTGGAATACTATAGTTTGCATATCGAGGGGTTTGGCAATGTGAGATCGCACGAGGTGCTGGAGGAAGTATTGAATGTTGGTTAAAGCAAGAAGCTGTCTAAAAAACGATCGATCATAGTTAACCTCGATCAAAGTTTATTGCCTTTTGATTCATCCAACCTGATATCGGGAGCTGAAATGAAAATTTGTAGTGTAGTGTACACGTGCTACACCCTGCTACAAAACGCTACACGGCTGATAATTTTCACGGAAATTAAAGAATTCATATCATTTTTTGGACAGTTCCTGAAGGTCAAAACGCTCTGTATTTTTCACTTGGTTCCCTTTTTTGATGGTAAATAGCAACTATAATTATGGTTCTATAACGAATCGTGTGGGTATTAGATTTGGTGTCCGAATAGTTGTTTAATTTTTTTGAGAGCCATCGGCTCGGCTAATATTGTAACAACGGATTTTAATCCGTTGATGGTGCAAGAAGTTATGAATGAGAACCGTAGGTTCGGCCAATATATTAAGCGTTGTCCTATTGGGTGTTCGGTAATGATGGATATAAATTTAGCTGCATAATGTAGGCCGTGTAGGCACGACCATATTTATATCAAATCATGGAAAATATACTGTTCGTCAAAATCGATCTTAAACTTTGTTAACAGCTCCAGATACTCATCTCTGAATGTTTGTTTTTTATGATGAACTTGCTGGTTCAAAATATAGCCGTAAACCCGGTTAACTTGCGACTGGCTGTATGAAAATACACCATAGCCCTCCTGCCATTCAAAACGTTTGGGAGTTAGCGAATGGTCATTAATATATTTGGATGATTTTGCCTTGACTGTTTTCATTAAGTCAGAAACGGATACCACCGGTTTCAAACCCAAAAAACAATGAACATGATCTTCAACGCCATTTACAATTAGTGTTTTGCAATTAGCTTCGTTGATTAAGTTGCCAATTACACCAAAAAGTTGGGCTTGCCATTCTTTTTCGATTACCGCCTCTCGGTACTTAACTGCAAAAACTGTTTGTAAATAAATTTGATGATAAGTATTTGCCATTTTTCTTTTATGTTATTAATAGTTTGTCGTTTATATAGGTCGAACCTACGGTTCTTTTATCATTTGTTGTTTCTTTTCAACGGATTAAAATCCGTTGTTACGACATTGGTCGAGGCTACGCCTCTATTTTATTTAATGTCTTACCCATACAAACGTCATAGAGCCAAATCTTTTCATTAAACAATTCTTTAAAAATTTTAAAAAGAAACAGCTTCTTTTAAAATATATCAAAAACGATACATTCAAAATCAAATAATAGCCTGTATATTTAATTACTAATTCTGTTGACTAATTTAAACTTGCTGTTATGCTCCAGCCTAAGCGCCTCCTTTCTATTGATGTGTTCCGAGCCGTCAATATGTTTTTTATGATATTTGTGAATGACCTTAGTGGCGTCCGCCACGTTCCTGAATGGATTGATCATGTTAAAGCAAACGAAGATGGGATGCATTTTGCGGATTCAATTTTCCCTTTGTTTTTATTTATTGCGGGTTTATCCATTCCGCTGGCCATAGGCAGGCGTATCAGTAAAGGTAACTCATTTGTTTCTATAGCAGGTTATATTTTATTGCGCTCATTCGCACTTATAGTTATGGGCTTTTTCCACGTTAATATGGAAGAATACAATTCGTCCTCCTCAGTATTGCCCCTCGGCGTTTGGGAGTTCCTGTTAACCCTAAGCTTTTTTCTCATCTGGCTTGATTACCCCGATACACTGGCAAAAGCTAAAAAATATGCCTTAATGGGCGCGGGTGTAGTTATCCTTATTGTTCTGGCATTCCTTTACAAGGGAGGAACCCCGACCGCCCCACGGGGATTAGAACATTCATGGTGGGGTATTTTAGGTATCATAGGCTGGGCTTATTTGTTTTGTGCAGGTGTTTACCTGCTTGCAAAAGGGAATTTAACCGCCCTGTTTGCTACGTTAATTCTTTTAGTGGTCATTAATATCGGCACTCATGGTAAAGTGTTTCATTTTAATATTTGGGTTGTCGACGATGGCTCTTCTGCGGCATTAATGATGTTTGGCATCATAGCTTCCTTAATGTATTCAAAATTGGCTGCCAAAAACAGCTATAATAAGGTTTGGTTAATATTCAGCATTGCCGGGCCGGCTTTAATATTGCTTGGCTTTTTGGTAAGGCCTTATACCGGGGGTATTTCAAAAATACATTCAACACCATCATGGGTGCTGATTTGTACCGGCATAGGCATACTGCTTTTTGAGTTCCTGATCTGGCTTATTGATGTTAAGGGCAAACAAAACTGGTTTAAAATTATAAAGCCCGCCGGTACAAGTACGCTCACCTGTTACCTGATCCCATATTTTATGGTCGCGATTTTTGAAATGACGAAGTTCAGATATCCGCACTTTTTAAACTTTGGGGTTGGAGGCATTATTCGCTGCTTTGCGGTGGCATTTATAGTCATCATTATTACGGGTTTCCTTGAAAAATGGCGGTTAAGGCTTAAAATATAATATGAGAAAAAAATTAAATGGAGTATCTGCTTCAAAATTGACAATTGCCCGTTTAGTTATAGCTGGAATATTTTTTTGCTTTTTGGTGCAGGCTAATGAACTGAAAGCACAACCGGGTAAAGTTATCATTGGTTATGTTGGCGGTTTCAGGGGCCTGATAAACACTGATCTTATCCAGGCAAAGAAATTAACGCATATTAACTATGCATTCGTTGATATAAGAAACAACCGGGCCTGGCTTCACCGCGAAGCTACGGATACCATTAATTTCAGGCATTTAAACCTGCTGAAAAAGCAAAACCCCACACTTAAAATATTAATATCGATAGGAGGGTGGACGTGGAGCGGGAAATTTTCGGATGCGGTATTATCTGATACTTCCAGGCAGGGCTTTGCTGCAAGCGCCATCGATATTATAAAAAAATACGACATGGATGGGGTAGATATCGATTGGGAATACCCTGCGTTGCCCGGTGATAATGGGAATATTTACCGGCCCGAAGACACGCATAATTATACCCTCATGTTTAAGGAACTGCGCAGCCAGTTAAATGATCTGCAAAAACAAACCGGCAAAAAATACCTGCTTACAACTGCTGTTGGTGGATTTAAAGGGTTTGTTGATCATACAGAAATGAATGACGCGCAGCAATACCTGGATTATATTAATTTGATGACCTACGATTTTTCGGGCGGAAGGATTGCCTCGCACCATACCTCTTTGTATGAATCAAAGGCATACAAAGCACACAATACTGCTGATAATGCTACAACCCTTTTTATGGCCGCCGGTGTACCGGCAAGTAAGCTGGTAATGGGTATTGCTTTTTATGGGAAGGCTTCAATACTGGTAGAAGGCGCTAAAGGCCTGGGTGATTCAGTAGCCACGTATTCGAAAGGTTTTGGATATACCACATTAAAAGATAGTATTTTAAAATTACCGGGATTTAAAATGCACCGCGACAGGCACGCCAAAGCCGATTACATTTATAATGATTCAACCCGGCAGTTTATAACTTACGATGATGAATGGTCGGTAAAGAAAAAATGTAAATATGTTAAAAAGAAAAAGATGGCCGGTGCAATGTTTTGGGAATATAATGATGATTTAAAAGGATATTTATTGGATGAGATAAATAAGGTGTTGGTTGAGTAGGTTGATTAGGTGAGTGGTTGATTGATTAGGTTAATTGATCGAGTGGTTTACTAATGAACTAATGAACCAATAAACAAATCCCCCTTAAAACAAAAAAAGAGAAAGCTGGCGCTCACTCTTTTTGTAGTAACTGACCTCATTATTTATCATAAAGAACTAATTGGTTAGATCGATAATAACAATTGCACAAATATAAAACCTATAGAGTTAGCAGACTAATATTTTCACATATATTTTTAATATATTTTTATCATAAATACCTTTTAGCACTAAAAACTTATTAACAAACGATGTTTATTAACAAATTATGGGTTAATTAACTAAAAATGTATATAATCTTAACCATTTGCGGTATAAACATATTGATAAAGAAGCCCGGTTAAGGAAAAACGTAGTAAACAGGACTAATTACAACTAATAATTATAGTTTTTAGGTTAAAAATGACTAAAACCGCCCTGATTTGAAATTAAGACTTACGCTGATTTTTTTATGTTGCTTATTCAATTTGCCGCTGTTCGCTCAAAAGAAAAACAATACTTACCAATATCATATTCATAAAATAACATCTGCAATTAAAATTGATGGTATTATAGATGAACCGGCATGGGCGGATGCCGAAGTAGCAAAAGGCTTCAAAATGGTGTTGCCAATGGATACCAGTTTTGCCAGGGCTTTAACAGAGGTAAGGATGGTTTATGACCAGAAGTATATATACATCCTGGCAGTTTGTTATAAACCATTGCCCGGCCCAAGCATGGTTGAATCATTAAAAAGGGATTTCAATTTCCAGAAAAACGACAATTTCATTTTCTTCATAGACACTTTTAACGATCAGACCAGCGGGTATTCATTTGGCACAAACGCCGCCGGCGCCGAGTGGGACGGCACCATGTATGAAGGAGGAAAGGTAGACCTGAACTGGACAAATAAATGGATATCTGCCGTTAAAGATTATCCTGATAAATACATTTTTGAGGCGGCTATCCCTTTTACATCTATCCGTTATAAAAAAGGAGTTATGGAATGGGGCATCAACTTTAGCCGGAACGACCTGAAAGCCACCGAAAAATCTGCCTGGGCGCCTGTTCCGCGCCAATTCCCGACAGCATCCCTTGCCTATACAGGTACATTGGTATGGGATACCCCGCCACCTGATCCCGGATCAAATATTTCAATTGTGCCTTATGGCTTAACCAGTATCAGCAAGGATTATGCTGACGATAAAAGCGTTGCTGTAAAAGCTAATGCAGGGGTTGATGCAAAAATAGCGGTTTCGTCAGCCCTTAACCTCGATATTACAGTAAACCCTGATTTTTCGCAGGTTGATGCCGATAAGCAGGTTATTGATTTAAGCCGGTTTGAGCTTTTCTACCCGGAAACAAGGCAATTCTTTTTAGAGAACGGCGACCAGTTCGGCAACTTTGGTTATCCATCCATACGTCCGTTTTTTTCGCGGACGATAGGTTTAACATCAAATATAATCGGCGGGTTCAGGCTTAGCGGGAAACTGGATAAAAACTGGCGCTTAGGGGTAATGAATATGCAAACCAGCAATAACGATTCCCTGCCGGCGCAAAATTTTACTGTTATAGCCTTGCAAAGGAAGATTTTTGCCCGATCAAATATCGGTTTCCTTTTTGTTAATAAAGAGTCCTTTAATTACCCGGATGTGCCGCCTTCAAGCCAGCCGGATAATTCCAGGTATAATGCGAATATTGGGATTGAATTTAACCTGGCCTCATCTTCGAATGCCTGGACAGGCAAAGAGCTTGTTTTAAAATCCTTTACGCCCGGCAAAACCGGCCACGATTATACCGATGCCGGTAACCTTCAATTTACAAATAAATACTGGGCGATAGGAGGGGAATATGAATATGTAGGGGCTAATTATAATGCCGAAGCAGGTTACGTTCCTCGGGAGGGTTATATTAAGTTAAACCCAGTTATCGCCTATCTTTTTTTTCCTGCGGGAGGCGCAATATTAAGCCATGGCCCGCAGTTGAACCTTACCGACTATTACGATGGCTCATTTAACCCTACCGACAACCGCAGTTTTCTCTCGTACCAGGTAACTTTCAGGGACAGGAGTGTATTAACGGCTTTAGTTGAACATGATTATGTGAAACTGCTGTCGCCTTTTGATCCTACAAACTTTGTGGGCGATTCGCTTGCAACGGGGAATAAAAGCCATTGGAATAATATGGAATTATCATACTTCTCGATACCTCAACGGGTATTTACTTATGATTTTACATTTGATTATGGCGGATATTATGATAATGGTAAAAAAATGAGCCTTGCTACCGATGTCGGTTACCGTTTTCAACCTTATGTGAATATTTTGTGGAGTACCACCGTAAGCGTACTGCAACTGCCCGCACCCTGGAACCAAAACACCTTTTGGCTCATAGGCCCCAAGATTGACGTAACATTGACTAATAAATTTTTCCTGACGGGATATTATCAATACAACCAGCAAGGCCGCAACTTTAATATCAATACCCGTTTACAATACCGTTATAGGCCTGCTTCCGATTTCTTTATCGTTTATACCGATAATTATTTGCCCCGGCCTTTTAACGTTAAAAACCGGATGCTGGTGTTTAAGTTTACCTATTGGCTGAATAATTAGAGGGGACAGTCCGAAAGACGGGAAGTCGGGAAGTCCGAAAGAAAAAAAGATGTGGGAATCCTGTCGTTCGCCTTTTTTTGCGCTTACTACCTGCCTGGATATAAAAAATGCGTTCCGTATCTGACCCCGGAACGCACAACATAGTGTTTCAACTAAATATCAGATCTCACGTTTATGGACCTAAGCTCTTTTCGGCATGCTACCCAAATCACTCACTTCTCAGACTTTTGACAGGATTTGCCAGCGCCGCTTTTATCGCCTGGAAACTAATGGTGACCAAGGTAATGACTATAGCCGCTATCCCCGAAGCGATGAACACCCCTACGCCGATGCTGACGCGGTAGGTGTACTTTTGAAGCCAATTGTGCAGGTAATAGAACGCCACCGGCGAGGCAATGACGCAGCTGATGACCACCAGCACGATAAAATCGCGGGAGAGCAGCAGCCAAACCTGCGCTATGGAAGCGCCCAATACTTTGCGGATGCCGATCTCCTTGGTGCGCTGTTCGGCAACGTAAGCGGCCAGCCCGAACAGCCCCAGGCAGGATATAAATATAGCCAGCCCGGCGAACACGCCCGCCAGCTTGCCCACAAGCACCTCCAGGTTAAACTTGTGCTCATACTCGTCGTTCACAAACTTGTACTGGTAGGGGTAAGCCGGGTTATATTTTCCAAACACCTTGCCGATCTTTTCTATCGCGGTATGCGTACCGGCGTTTTTCGCCAGTCGGTACGTCACCACAAACCCGAAGGGATTATGTCCGAAAACGGCAGGCTCCACCGGGCTATAAGGCGAATCCATCAGCGCGTCTTTTACCACGCCGATGATCCTTACCGGT
>Ga0302309_10002345_pt1 | contig 15845 bp, 9 predicted proteins | sample III_Palsa_N1_1_FD_200453 | JGI IMG/M metagenome (GOLD analysis project Ga0302309, IMG submission 200453) | Peat permafrost microbial communities from Stordalen Mire near Abisko, Sweden - III_Palsa_N1_1 | ecosystem: Environmental > Terrestrial > Soil > Palsa > Peat permafrost | place: Sweden... | reverse complement strand
CAAATAGCCGGCAACAGCCAGGATACAGATCCAGGCTCCCAGGAAGTAATAAGAGTTCTGGCGGATCAGCCTTGCCAAAGGAAAGAAATGCAGCCCGGCGATCAGGGCAAAACAAGAGATCAGCCAGTTCTGATGGTGGAATTTCAACAGCAATATCCAAGTCACCAGGATGGCGACCCCTTCGAACACAAGAATGAGCTCGTACGAATGGTCACGTTTAATTTCCTTCGCGCCCTCGGCAGCGGCAACCTTGTCCCCAAGACTGTCCTCCAGATCAAAAAGCTTGATGGAATATAGAGCAAGGTATACAACCACGATCAATACAAGCCCTGCACCGAGGAAATAGTCCCTGAAGTGCAATATATATTCCCCGATCATCGCCCAGGCAATAGAGAAAAGGGTCATATGGAATAATTCGCCTCTCAGCCCTTCCACGTCCTTTTTGGTCAGGTCTTTCATGATCATAGTTGTTTACAAGTTTGACAATAGACATGCCGGTCAGCGATGACCGCCGCCACCCCCGCCGGAGCGCCCGCCGCCGCCGCCCCCGCCGAAATGACCGCCGCCTCCACCAAAATGACCGCCCCCGCCGCTGAACCTCATTCCGCCATAATTACTGGCACGCTGGAAATTCTGCGCCCTGACCGCGCCCCTGGCATTCACCTGGCGCTGCTGTTCCAATCCTCTACTGGCTGCGGCATTCACAGGCGTCCAGCCCCGGTTGACCCTTTGCTGCCATTGCCCCTGTGCACCACGCTGGTAGATATTTCCCTGCCGGTCCGAAATGATGTTATTTCCGCCCGGCGAACGAAGGCTATTATTCCCGCGAAGATTATTGTTCCCCCGAAAACCATTGTTGCCGGCCATTCCGCCCGCATTGCCTCTATTCCCCGGTATAACCCCTTGCCTGCTCCGGTAGACATTGTTATTATAGCGCATATGCATATGGGTGCTCCCATTAATGGTCGTACTGCCGCCGTAGTAGCCGCCACGGCCGCCGGAACCGAAACGCCCGCCATGCCAGTTGCGATAGGCAGGACGGTAGCCACCCGCGCCGCCCCACCATCCCCCGCCATACCAGCCGCCCCAACCCATGCCGAGGCCAAATCCGTAACCATAGCCCCAGCCGAAGCCATCGTCGAACCAGTCATAATCATAGTCCGCACCGAACCCCCAGCCCGACCAGGGGTTATAAGACATGTCGAACCCCCAGGTCCAGGGACGGGGATAATAATAGTCGCCATTCCAGGGCTCATAATCGTAGCCCGTCCCATATACTACCGTTGGTCCATCCACAAAACTGTTCAGGTATCCCGGCGTATAGCCCATATATACATAATCAGGCGTCGCCTCATAGACCTCTACATATTTGGCATTGTATACCGGGGAGTTCGGCGGGATCTGGTCCATTTCCTGGGGGCGGTTCGTACTCACCGCCCAGGGGCCCAGGGGATTGTCCGCGATAAACCAGATGCCATTGTCCACGGCGTAATACTTGCCGCTTTCGGACAGCACCGTCGAGCTCGTGTTAATGGCATATTGCATATCGGTGCCTACGATCGGCTTGAATTGCGGCGTCCCATCATATTCGACACGGGTAGTAGCCGTTTTCCGGTCTATTTTGGCCGTCTGGGGGATCTGTGCGTCCATCACCGCTTCTCTGGCAGCGTCTGTTCCTGCGACACTGGCCAGCGCAGCGTCCTTGGGCGAGCCCTCGGGGATCTTCGCGAAGTCCGGCGGCAATTGATTGGATGCCACATATTGCCATTGACTGTTTTCATTCAGCGCTTTGGACGTGTACCAGCGGCCCGACAACAATACATAATATTGCTGCGTGTGTGTATCGACAAAAATGTCATTGTCGGAATTACTCACATATAACAGGGACGTGCCCGTTATCGGTGTCAGATTGGGATTGCCGTCAGATTGGATCAGCTCTGCCGGCTTCGTGCTCACAATAATATCATATACCGGGTAATCAGGCGCTTCGCTGGTAGGCAAGTCGTCGGTCTTTTTGGCGATCTTATTCAGATCTTTGGCGATCTTTTTCAGGTTATGCGTAACCTTATCGCTCGTAAAGGTGTAAGGCCCGGTTGCCATAGGCGCTGCATACCAATGACCGCCGCCGTACAGATAGAACTTTCCATCCTTATCCTGTACGATCGTGAATGGACTGTTCACCACGACATTCAAACCCCATTTCTTATTTTTCTGCAGCTTCGGCTGCCCGTCAATCGACACCAGCATGGATCTTTGGGTCCTGTAAATCACTTGCGGCAGGCGGTTGCTGATATCTTTGGAGAGTTTCGATTCTTGCTGGTCCTGGTCCAGTGACGCCAGCACCTCATCCAACGGCAGCTGGCCCGCTACTTTAGGAATAAAGGATTCCAGCGTCGTCTCGATATTTTCCTTTTCGACCGGACTGCTGTCGGCGGGGATCTTCAGGTTATTTATTTTAACCGCTTCTATCGCTACTTCCCGCGTGTCCCGGTCGGTCTCTACGGTAGCGGTAGACCAGAAGACGCCGAAGACCGGGTCCTGGCTGCCGCTTTTCAGGATAGAAATAGCCGATCTTGATTTCAGGGTATTTCCGGCGAAGGACTCCGCCTGGGGCTGATAGATGTTGATGACAGTTCCATCAGCAGTGGTAATGGACTTCGGCCATTCAGTCTGGGCATGGCATAGGGTCACATTAAAAAAAATGGAAAGCGGAAAGATGAGTTTGATCAAATAAGATTTCATTATATAAGTTTTATGGATAAGCCAAACTATTTTTTAGCGAACTGCGGGGGATATTCACATAAATTTCGGCATTGCTCCATTGTTCCTTGCTGATATCCCCGACCGGCACAAGTACTTGCTTATCTCGGAACAAGTGGTGAGTTTCAACAACCAAATATTCCAATTTCCAGGTTGCTTCATCAACGATAAAATCCCCGGCATGGCCGATTTCGCCATCTGTGGCGTGAACGCGATATCCTGTCATGTGACGAACACTTTGCAAATGCAGATCTACAGCCGGGCCATTGTCTTTTTTAAAGGCCTTTTTAATTATTTGTTTATCGAGGATAATGGAAGCATTAGCCACACCGCCTGCATAAGATCCCTTCCCCCAATAATCCAGCCCCGGATAATATTCGGCGATCTCAATTTCCTGCTGCCGGTAAACCGGTTTTTCGGTATTGATATCCGGGCTGTTTCGTATTTGGTCCTGTGTCAGGTTTACCTTGAATGGCCCTGTCTTTCCGGGTTTATTCGCTAAACAGCGGGGTGAGAGGAGAACCTTACGACCGGAAAGCCACTTCCCTGTTCTTACAATGAGATATCGTATTATCCAGGTCAGGTCCTCGAAATAGAGATCTTCTATTGTCCCGGCCTCGCCATCCAGGGCTTCCATGTGCCGGCCGATCAATTCGCTAATATTTATGAGCATATAAACTCCTTTTTTCCCGATTTTTTACTTTTCATTGACCTGCTTTGATCCCTGATTTGATCTCATCGTTGCCAGTCGCAATAACGGTGTCGCCCTGATGCAGGTTCCCAAAGACTTCTATGAGGGAAGTGGACTGGTTGCCGGTGGATACATCCGTTTTTAGCGTTAATCCATTCTTAACTAATATCACATATTTTCTTTCCGTAGAGGTAACGACGGCCGCCCTGGGGACGGCAAATGCGTCGGGGTTCCCTTTGGAGTCGAATACGACGTGGGCATACATACCCGGAGCCAGCAGCTCATGCGGATTGAGTACATCCAATTCTACTCTTTCGGAACGGAATTGCCTGGAGATATTTACAGACTTCCGGGCTATAGGTCCCGTCATTCTTTTACCGGGGAAAGCGCTAAGGTAATAGGACAAGCTGTCGTTCGGACGGAGGTCGTTGGCCATATTTTCCGGGATGTCGACCTGCAGACGAAGATGATCCACTTCTTTGAGTTCCAGCATCGGGGCGGCGTCTTTGCTCTCCGCGCTCACCAGGGCGCCAGGATGTACGTTGCGAACGCTGATGACGCCCGTGAAGGGGGCTGTTACCATTAAATAGGAAGACATAGTTTGCTGCATTTTCCAGAAGGCCATTGCCGCATTGGCGAGGGCGCTGTCTGCTTCGGTTTTCGCACCGGCCGCATCGAGTTGCATGGGAGATACGGCGCCGCGTGTGGCAGCAGCCTCTTTCAATCTTTCGTAGTCTTCTTTGCTGATGCTGAAGTCGGCCTTGGCACGAGCGTAATTTTCCCTTGCCTGTGCACTGGCCTGCTCCAATTCAGGGGCTACAATGACCATCAAAAGCTGTCCCTCCTTTACGTGGGAGCCGATATCCACCAGCATTGTTTTAACATAGCCATTCACTTTCGGAAAGATACTCACCTCCTGAAATGCCGCTAGCTGACCAGGCAATTGTTCGGTCTCGTCCACACCTGTCTTTTGTACAATAGCCAGCGGATAGTTGGGTGCTGCACTCGCGACGGGTGTTGGGGCGGCTTCCTTTGTATGCCCGCAGGAATTGAGCAATAGGACAGCGGCCAGAAAATGAAGGGATCGATTCATATATTCAATTTTCTTTAGTATTATTTCCCTCGGGTACCTCATCTTCCGGTAATAAGGAAAGCGTCTTGAATGTTTTTTTCTGTTGCACCCAACCATACACCAGGGGCACGATGAGCAGCGCGGAAACAGTGGAGGCTGCCAGGCCGCCGATCACGGCCCGGCCCAGGGGAGCCGTTTGGTCGCCGGATTCACCCAGGCCGCTGGCCATGGGGATCATCCCAACGATCATGGCCGCGCTTGTCATTAATATGGGCCTGAGCCGAAGTCCGGCGCTTACGATCGCTGCCTTGAAAGGATCCTTAAAATCCAGTCTCAGCTTTTCCGCATTGGTCACGATCAACAGCGCGTTTGCCACCGATACGCCTATCGACATAATAATACCCATATACGACTGGAGATTCAGCGTGGCCCCCGTAGCCAGCAACATCAGCAAAGAGCCCAGCAACACAGCCGGCACTGTGGCCAGTACGCAAATGGCCGTTCCGAAGGACTGGTAATTGGCTGACAGCAGGATAAAAATGACTATAACTGCTGCCAGCAGTCCGGTTTGAAGAGAATTGAGGGTTTCCGTCAGCAAGGAAGACATGCCTTTTATTTCCGGCACCAGACCTGCGGGTGGCGTTCCCAGGGAGCTAAGCGCTCCTCGTACGGCGGTAGTGGCGGAACCCAAATCCTTTTTATAGGTGTTGGCACTTACGGTCACGAAGCGCCTTGGGCCGCTGCGGTCGTATTCCCCGGGCAATGTATCGATGCTTATCGAAGCCACGTCCTCGAGTACCGGCCGCATTTTTCCCTGTATCAGCGGCGCCGTTTTCAGTTCCTCCACCGAAGTCATCATGTATTCCGGTACCTCCACCTGGGTTTGATAGGTATAGGCGTCTTTGTGGTCCAGCCACAGGTTCTTATTCGTAAACCTACTGGAGGACGTGACATCGGTGATGCTCCTTGATACGTTGTCGATGGTCAGTCCCATCAGAGAAAGGCGTTCCCTGTCCACGTTAATGTTTACCACGGGATATTTCAGGGGCTGAGCGATCTGGACATCCCTCAGGATAGACATTCTTTTAAGGGTGTCCACCAACCTGTCTGCATACCGTTCGATATCCTGCATATTCTTTCCGGCGACCTGGACCTCAATGGGCGTAGATGCGCCCTGGGACATGATCTTCGCCGTCAGTTCGATTGGTTCGAAGGACAGGTGCAGCTCCGGGTATCGCTTTAGTATATTATACCGGAGTTTTTCTTTGAGGTCTTCGATATTGACCTTATACTTTTTGTCCAGCTCGACCTGGATGACCGCTTCCTGTGTGCCGCTGTTGAAGATATAAAGGTTACTCGTGCCGAAGCTGCTGGGTACCAGTCCTACATAGGCGGAAGTGATAAGGATATGATGATCTACTGTAGAATCCAGGATGCCGAGTACGCCCTTGCTAACTTCCTCCGTTACCGTCAGCCGGGTTCCGTCCGGTTCCCGGATACGTAGCTGTAGTTGCCCGACATTACTTACGGGCAACAGGTCTTTTCCGATGACGACAAAACAGGTTCCTGCTCCTAAAAATGCGGCCAGCAGGTAGATCAGCACCACCGATCTCCTTTTGGGCATCCATTTTTCCAACCGCCGTGTCAGGCCCCCTTTTATACGTTGAAAAAAACCCTCTTTATCTTTATCTCCGGCATTTTCGATGTGCCCTTCTTTATCCATAAGCCCGGCATGCTTAGCGACGGCCTCATGCTTATCGGCCTTTAACAACTTATTGGATAATACGGGTACCAGCGTCTGCGCCGCTACATAGGATACGATCATGGCAAATCCGATGGACAGGGACAAGGGGAGGAACATCGCTTTAGGAACACCCTCCATTATAAAAGCAGGAGCGAACACGGCCAGGATACATAATAAAATGAGCAATTCCGGGAAGGCCACTTCCATACAGGCATCCAGGATAGCCAGTTTTTTATTCTTCCCCATTTCCAGGTGCTGGTGGATGTTCTCGATGGTCACCGTCGCCTGGTCGACCAATACCCCGATAGCCAGCGAGAGACCGCTTAGCGTCATGATATTAATGGTCTGCCCGGCGAGATTCAGGAAGAAAACAGCGCCCATTACAGAGACGGGGATAGTGATCACGACCACCAGGCTGCTGCGCCAGTCCCTGAGGAAGAGCAGTACCGTCAGCCCGGTGAGAATGGCCCCCAGTATTCCTTCCGTCATCAGACTCGTGGCTGCATTTATAACGAACACCGACTGATCGAATTCATATTCAACCTTTACATCGGCGGGGAGCAGGCTTTTCATTTCCGGGATGCGGGCACGAAGCATATTCACTACCGTCAGCGTGGAAGCGTCGGGTGTTTTTACGATCGGCATGTACACCGACCTTTTCCCGTTCACCAGCGCATAGTCCACAGTGATGTCCGCCCCATCTTCCACACTGGCCACGTCCCTGACGAAGACAGTTGTCGCCCCGTCACTTTTGATAGGGATGTTTCCAAACTGCCGTATACTGTCTTCCAGCGAATTGATACTGGTTACATACATGACATTGGCTACCCTGAGGTTCCCCGAGGGGGTCATCGCATTGTTTTTGGTAACGGCATCCACGACCTCGTCCGGAGACAAGTTGAACGCCAATAGTTTTTCCGGGTCGATGTTGATGATGACCGTCCGGGCATTAGATCCGAAAGGCGGCGGGGCGGTGAGCCCCGGTATGGTGGCAAATAGCGGCCTTATCCTGGTCATGGCCAGATCGAAGATGTCAGCCAGGTTCCTTGTTTTACTGCTGAAAACCAGTTCCCCCACCGGCAGGGACGACGCATCGAAACGGATCACCTGCGGGGGCAGCGCTCCCGGGGGGAAAAAGGCCATGGTCCGATTCACCTGCAAGGCCACCTCCGCGGAGGCCTCGGCCATATCCGTACTGGCATAAAAGGTAAGTTTGATCAGCGATAGCCCTTGTATATTTTTGCTTTCGATGTTTTTCATGCCATTCACATACAGGAACTGATCCTGCATGCGGGTGGAGAAAAACCCTTCCATCTGCTCGGCCGACATGCCCCCGTACTGTTCGATCACGTAGATCACCGGCAGATTTAGTTTGGGGAATATATCGATAGGGATCGCCCGGAGGGCCATAATAGAAAATAAAACCAGCCCGCCAAATAGCACCAGTATCGTAAAAGGCCTTCTTAGAGCAGCGCGTATCATCGGGAATGCTATTTAATACGTTGAATGAATTGATCCAGGTTACCCGTGGCCGTCGCTTTGTCCAGGTTGGCGAGGAACCAGTTGTTCAGTGTTTCTACGTAAGCTATTTGGGCGGTGTAAAGAACATAGGAGGCTTCGGTCAGGTCTACGAGATTGATGAGACCTGCTTTGTACTGGGCTATTTTTTGGTCGTAGGCATCTGAAGCGGCCTGCAGTTGTATAGGTATCTCGCGGAGATTGCTTTCGGCTTCTTTGATCACTTCCATGGCCTGGGCGGCGTCCGAGTTCAGGGTCAGTTCCTGCTGCTGCAAATCATAGCCGCTTGCCTGCGTCTGGAATCCCGTCTCGGCGACCTTATCCCTGCTGTGCACGGGGTCGAACAGATCATATGCAAGCGTTAGGCCCACCATATAATTGAACCGTTGAAAACCAACCCCGGTAGCGAGGCCCTTGTATTGTTCGGTATAGTCGATGCTGGAACCCCTTCCCCATGCTCCCCCTGAAAGTAATATTTTGGGCAGGTAACTTTTCTTTGCGAGGTTTTCGTTGGATTGGTAGTATTGCATTTGTTTCTGGTAATACCCGATCAGTGGGTTGTTCGGGGCATCGGCTGCGTTGCTTAACAGCGCCGGATCGGGAAGTGTATATTGCCTGCCCGTCGTATCGATCGCGACCTGGCCGGGGGGTATGCCAGTCAGCCAGGACAATTGCTGGGTCAACTGGCCGAGGGCGCCCAGTTGCTGATTATAAGCAACGCGTGCCTTGGACAGCTCCGCCTTTGCAAAGGAAGAATCGACACCTGGGCGAATACCGCTGGAAGTGAGCGCATTGATCACCGTGTCGATCGTGGTATAGCGGAGGATATTCTGTTGCTCCACGCCCAGTTGGTATTCTGTTTTCAACAGGTTGAAATAGAGCTTCCCGATCTGTGCCTTTATCAGGTAGGCTTGCATGTCCAGGTCAGCCTGCTGCACGCCGACGACGGATTGCGCCCGCTGGACAGTCGCGTTGCGTAATCCGAATGTAACGAGCTCATACTCGCTGTACAGGATCGCGATATCACCCGTGGCCGCCCGGTAGTTAGTGGATCCGCTCACGCTGCTGCTAACAGAAGGGATGATGCCGTAGGATTCATAAGCCCCCGGCAGGGAATTGGCAGATGCGACGTTCAATTCATCAATGGCATTGAGGGTAGGCAGAAAGGTATGCCGGGCAGCCGATACGCCCGCTTTGGCGCTGTTGAGCAGGGCCTCCTTCTGGAGCAGTACCGGTAAATGGTGGATGGCCGCATCCACAAAATCGGAGAGCGAATGATTGGCTGTTTGGGCCCGCGAAAAAGGGGCTGTCAGAAGCACCAGACTTATCGCAAGAAAAAGCCCCGACACCCCCCTTGATAAAAAACCCATATTCCAAAGGTCCGTTCGTCTGTATCCCTAAATGTTACAAATAATTAGAAATTCGTTGCATAATTCACACGTCGACAGGCAACACACAAATGGGTTAGCGTACCGCGACTCCTTCTTTGATCTCGTCATTTGCCGGCGCGACCACGGTATCGCCGGCATGCAAGGCACTGATGATCTCGACCCTGCCATTGCTTTCATTGCCCGTGGTGACATCTATTTTGACGGTCTTGCCCTCCCGCACGACGATCACGTATTTCCGCTCGGTGGAGGTGACTACCGCGGAAATGGGTACCGATAACGCATGCGGTATTCCCTTGGAATCGAAGATGACATCGGCATACATCCCCGGCGATAGCGACTCGTCCGGATTATACACGTCGCCTTCTACCCTTTCCGTCCGGTATTGCTCGTTGATATTGTCCGACTTGCGGACGATCCTCGCGGTCATGCGCTTTCCGGGGAGAGCACTCAGAAAAAAAGCAAGCGTGTCGTTGCTCCGCAAGGTCGCGGCGATCGTTTCCGGAATGTCTACCTGGAGACGCAGGTGGTCAATTTGCTTTAACTCCAGCATGGGTATGCTTTTATTCGTGGCGTCGACCAGCGCCCCGGGATGGACATTCCTGATCGTGATCACGCCGGTAAAAGGAGCGGTCACCCGCAGGTAATCCTGCATCGCCTGCTGCGCCTGCCAATTCGCTTTTTCAGAATTGCTTAGGGCGCTGTCGGCAACCGCCTTGGCCTTGGCCGTGGCAAGATCCATCGGCGAGATAGCGCCGGGTGTGGCCGAGGCCTCCAGCAGACGCTCATAGTTCTCATGGCTAATGGTATATTGGGACACGGCCTGCGCATATTTTTCCCTGGCCTGGGCCGTCGCCTGTAAGATTTCCGGCGCTTCCAGGGTCATCAGCAATTGTCCCGCACGGACATGACTGCCGACATCCACCTGGACCGTTTTTACATACCCGTTTACCTTTGGAAAGATGCTCACCTGCTCGAAGGCCGCGAGTACCGCCGGCAGCTTCACCGCCTGTTCCACGCTTTGGGCCCGGATCACCGCGGTTTGATAATGCGTCACTGGAACCGCTACGGGCTTATTTTCTGCTTTGTTGTTTGAGCAACCCGCAGCCAGCACTACGGTGAGGGTCGCCAATATGAAGAATGCTTTGTTCATGAGCTTTATTATTTGGAGGTGTTGTCGATATCCTTGTTTATTTCAAGATCAGGGTCATTGTCCGGGAGCAGAGATGGCGTCCTGAGGGAAGACTTCTGCATGATCCACCCATATACCAGCGGCACGATCAGGAGGGAAGCGATGGTGGAACAGGCCAGGCCGCCGATGACGGCGCGGCCCAGCGGAGCCGATTCATCACCCGCTTCTCCAATACCGGTCGCCATCGGGATCATCCCGACGATCATGGAGATCGTGGTCATCATGATCGGCCTGAATCGAAGACTCGCCGCCACCGCCGCCGCCTTGAAAGGGTCCTTGTACTCGTGGCGCAAATGCTCTGCGTTGGTGACGATCAGCACCGCATTGGCCACCGATGTTCCCGTACTCATGATCAACCCCATATACGATTGTAGATTGATAGTCGATCCTGTCGCCAGCAGGATCAGCATGGCCCCCAGTAACACGGCGGGGATCGACGACAGCACGGCCAGCGACAGCCCGAATGACTGGAAATTGGCGGCCAGCAGCAGCATGATCACGATAATGGCCGCGATCAACCCCGTCTGCAGCGAGTCCAGGGTATCTACGAGCAGCGAAGATTCGCCCTTGATCTCGGCGACGAGACCCGCGGGCGGCTCTCCCATCTCCTTGATCGATTTTTGGATCGCGGCAGTCGCGGAAGCCAGGTCCTTGTCGTACATGTTGGCGCTGACCGTTACGAAGCGACGGGGGCCGCTCCGGTCATATTCCCCGGGCAGCGTATCCACTTCCACAGTGGCTACATCGGTCAGCACGGGTCGCTGCTGCCCCTTTACAAGAGAAGTCGATTTCAGTTGTTCCAGCGAATTCATCATGTACTCCGGCACCTCCACCTGGCTTTGATAAGTATAGGCATTGTTGTTGTCCAACCAGAGGTTCTTGTCGGTGAAGCGGCTCGAAGAGGTTACGTCCGTGATACTCCGGGTGACATCGTCGATGTTCAGCCCGATCAGCGCCAGCTTGTTTCGGTCTACGGTGATGTTCACCGTAGGATAGTTCAGGGGCTGGGCGATCTGTACATCCCGCAGGAAGGGGATCTGTCGCAGCTTCGCCAGCAGCCTCGCGGCGTAGCTCTTGATATCGCCCATATCCTTGCCCGCTACCCGCACTTCGATCGGCGTATTGGCGCCTTGCGCCATGATCTTATCCGTCAATTCGATTGGTTCAAAGGAAATGCGCAGCTCAGGATATTTCTCAAGGACATCCTTACGGATGGCTTCCTTGAGGTCTTCGATCCTCACCTTGTAATCCTCGTCCAGGTTCACCTGGATCACCGACTCATGCGTTCCACTGTTGAAAATGTACAGGTTGCTGGAGCCAAAATTGGATGGCACCAGTCCTACATAGGCCGATGAGATGGCGATATGCCCATGCACGGCGGAATCGATGATAGCCAGTACGCCTTTTGTCGTCTTCTCCGTTACTTCCAGCCTCGTGCCGTCCGGCTCGCGGACCCGCAGCTGCAGCTGGCCCGTGTTGGTCTTTGGCAACAGATCCTTACCAATGATCATATAGCAGAAGATGGCACCGCCAAAAGCGAGGACGAGGTAGATCGGTACGATCAGTTTCCGCCACGGCATCCATTTGGTCAGCCGGGAAAGCAGCTGGAGCTTAAGCCGGTCGAAAAAGCTGTTACCCTGCGGGTGTGCGGCTTCCTCCGCCCGATGTTGCTCGCCTTCGGCCTCTTCCTTTTTGTCCAGTGCCATGACAGCGTGGGATTGCGCTCCCTTCTGGTGACCCTGGAATTTTTCGGCCTTGAGCAACCAGACCGAGATCACGGGAACAAGGGTTTGGGAAGCCAGGAAGCTGACGATCATCGCGAACCCAATGGCCATCGACAAGGGCAGGAACATCGCCCGCGGAACGCCGGTCATCACGAACGATGGAGCGAAGACCGCCAGGATACAAAGCAGGATCAGCAATTTGGCAAAAGAGATCTCCAGACAGGCATCCAACACCGCCTGTCGCTTCGTTTTTCCCATCTCCAGGTGCTGATGCACGTTCTCGATCGTCACCGTTGACTCATCCACGAGGATGCCGATAGCCAGCGCCAGCCCGCTAAGGGTCATGATATTGATCGTCTGACCCGCCATCTTCAGTCCGAAAATGGCCGCCAGAATGGATACGGGAATGGTAATGATGACGACCAGGCTGCTGCGCCAATCCCTCAGGAACAGCAAGACCACCAGCCCCGTCAACAATGCGCCCGTAATGCCTTCCTCCATCAGGCTCTTCGCGGAATTGATCACGAATACGGACTGGTCGAATTCATAACTGACCTTGACGCCTTCCGGCAGCAGCGATTGCATCTCGGGGATATGCTTCCGCAGGTTTTGCACCACATCCCAGGTAGAGGCATCGGCGGTTTTCACGATCGGTATATACACGGATCGCTTCCCATTCACCAGGGCATAGTCGACGGTGATATCCGCGCCGTCGGCCACGGTAGCGACATCCCGGACATAGATGGTCGTCGAGCCATTGCTCTTGATCGGGATATCCCCGAAATGCTGCACTTTCGACTCCAGGGAATTGACGCTGGTGATATACATAATGCTGTCCACCCGCAGGTTGCCCGAGGGAGTCATGGTGTTATTGCGGACAATGGCCTGCGTGACCTCATCGGGGGAGATATTGAACATCCGAAGCTTCTCCGGGTTGACATTGATCAGCACCGACCGGGCATTGGATCCGAAAGGGGGTGGTGCGGTAAGTCCCGGGACACTTGCAAACAAGGGTCTTATGCGGGTGATGGCTACATCGAAGATATCTTTCAGGTTGACGGTCTTGCTGCTGAATACCAGCTCACCTACCGGCAGCGAGGACGCGTCGAAGCGGATCACCTGCGGAGGTAAGGTGCCAGGTGGAAAGAAGGCCTGGCTGCGGGCGACCTGCAAGGCCACTTGTGCGGACGCCTCCCCCATGTCAGTGCCCTCGTAAAAGCTCAGCTTGAGCATCGTCAGCCCCTGGATATTCTTACTTTCAATCGTCTTTATCCCATTGATATAAAGGAATTGGTCGGCCATGCGCGTGGCGAAAAAACCTTCCATCTGTTGAGCGCTCATGCCGCCGTACAACTCGATCACATAGATCGTCGGCGCGTTCAGTTTGGGAAAGATATCGATGGGGATCGTGCGGAGCGCCACGACGGAGAACAACATCAGGCCCAGGAAGATCACCAAAATGGTAATGGGTCTTCTTAACGCTATAGGTATCATTAAAAAAAGTTTATTTGATGGATTGGATGAACAGGTCCAGGTTACCGTTGGCAGCCGCTTTGTCAAGATTGGAAAGGAGCCAGTCGCTGACCGTTTGGACATATTCGGATTGGGAACGGTAGACGACATAACTGGCATTTGTCAGGTCGACGAGATTGATGATACCTGCCCGATATTGCGCAGTCTTTTGATTATAGGCGTCCTGCGCCGCATTGATCTGGATGGGGATTTCACCCAGGTTGCGCAGGGCTGTTTGAATGCCTTCCTCTGCCTTGACGCCTACGTTCTGCAGCGACAATTGTTGTTGCTGCAGATCATACTCACTGGCCAACATTTCATTATGATAGATGGCCGCCTTATCCCTTCGGTGCACGACGTTGAACAGATTGTATTGGACCGTCAAACCCGCCAGGTAATTGAAGCGGTCGTAACCCAGGCCGGAGCCGATGGACTTGTACTGGTCCTGGTAGTCGATGCTCGAGCCCCTTGCCCAAACCATCCCCGTTAGCAGGACGTGCGGCAGGTAACTCTTCTTAACCAGGTCTTCCGTCTGGACGTAGAGGCTCCGCTGTTTGATGTAATAATCCGTAAGCGGATTGGCAGCGGCGCCGCTGTCCGTAAGCGGCAGGGAATAGGGGATGCCGGCGATCCCTGGGTTGGCCAGGTTGCTTTGTGTGCCGCTCGTATCCACAAGAATACCCCCGATTGGAATGCCGGTGAGATAGCCTAACTGCGCATATAACTGCCGGAGCTGCCCATAGGTATTATTGTAGAGCGTCCGCGCCCCGGACAGTTCGGCCATGGCGAGCGCGGAATCCGCACCTGGCTTGATGCCACTTCGCGTAACCGCCTGGATGACCTTGTACAGGGTCTGATAGCGGTCTACGTTTTGACTGTCGATACCCAGTTGGAACTGGTATTTACGGATATCGAGGAAAAGTTTGCCGATCTGCCACTTCAGCTCGTAGATATCCCGGGCGAGATCACTCTGGCTCAGCGAGAGATTGGCTTGCGCCTGACGCACGGTGGCCTTTTTTAACCCGAAGTTCACCAGGTCGTATTCATTCGAAAGGAAACCGATATTGCCGCCGGCCGCCTGGTTGTTACTGGCGGAGTTGACCCCGGACGTCACGGAGGGGATGAGACCGAAGGAATAGTAGGACCCGGGAACAGCGTTATCGCTGCCTACCAGAACTTCGTCGCCTAAATAGGAAGAGGGAAGAAAAGCATCCCTTGCGTCCCGGACCCCGGCCTGGCCCGCTTCGATCAGGGCTTTTTTCTGCAGCAGCATCGGAAGATGATGCTGGGCCGAATCAATCAGGGCGGGAAGAGAATAAGATTGCCCGGTATGTTGGGCAAATAGGGAAAGCGTAGGCAACAACAGCAAATGGCTGATAGCCCACAGCGACTTTCTTGTCCAGAAAGTGACCATCGTAAGTGACTTTAGAGATGACGAATGTGATTACTGCAATAGGTCAGCCAAGAGGCGGCGGTCCGCGCTGCGGTCGATACAATAGGGTAGGCTCGGTAAGGCCGATAGGCCTGACACACACCCGGGTCAGTGGAGTAAGAGCATATTCGGGCCGGACCGGCGACAAGATCGGGCAGGGAGATATAACTTCCTGATGATAGCGTTTGTTCAGCCGGAGCCCATGGGATGAAGCGCCATGAAGGGGAATGGCCCCTGCGACGGGACAGCGTTGTTGCTGAACCCGGACCAGACTGGCATATTCCAGGATACCCCTGGCATTGCTCTGTCCTTCGAAATTATAAAAAGACTCTACAGAAAAGAAAATGCCGTATACCCCGAGCAGCAGGGTGTAGAATAACAACTTATGTAGCCTTTTACGCATTTTTATGGGACCGGCACAAAACTAACCATAAAATCTCATGCCCGGCACAGCCGTAAGCTGTTTTAACCCCCGCTTCACACGAAAAGCCTTACGAGCCAGTAAACACCGGCGGCCAGTAGAGCACTGACCGGTATGGTAAGTAGCCAGGCCCAGATAATATTAATGGTCACACCCCAGCGGACAGCGGACATCCGCTTGGTGGCGCCGACGCCGATAATGGCGCCCGTGATCGTATGGGTCGTGCTCACGGGTATCCCCAGGTATTGCGTCAGAAAAAGGGTGATGGCGCCGGCGGTCTCCGCACAAACGCCCTCCAGGGGGCTCACCTTTGTGATCCGCGTTCCCATGGTCTTTACTATCCGCCAACCCCCGCTCATTGTGCCTAGCGCGATAGCGGAAAAACAGGCGA
>Ga0302309_10002337_pt1 | contig 15874 bp, 15 predicted proteins | sample III_Palsa_N1_1_FD_200453 | JGI IMG/M metagenome (GOLD analysis project Ga0302309, IMG submission 200453) | Peat permafrost microbial communities from Stordalen Mire near Abisko, Sweden - III_Palsa_N1_1 | ecosystem: Environmental > Terrestrial > Soil > Palsa > Peat permafrost | place: Sweden... | reverse complement strand
TCTGTGCTCTCTGTGTCGCTCGCGTCTTTTGTGTTAAAAGAAGCAAGACAAACAAGAGACGTACCAGAAGATCCACTAGCATAAATACTAAGATCATCAATGGTGGTGGCCGCAGTTAGACCCTTGAACCTGTTACCAGCCAACAGCTTGGCAACATCATCTCTGGATGTCTTGAAACGTTTGAGAATGTCAAACGCCAGCACATCAGTGGTGCAGCTCTTAAAGATATCAAAGAGCAGCTGCCTGCTACACATACCTGAGGTTACCAATCTGTTGATGAATTGGAGCAGATGATGATAGTTGATCTCACCCTGTATGATCTTCTTCTCTAAGCTGGGAATGATGAACTTCTCTATTAGGTAGGACTTAGCCAGTGTATAGCTGGGGTCGCTAAGACTAGCCTCTAACTTGCCTAGCAGGTCTGGCAAGAAAAAGTCGTCGTTCGTGTAGTTGCGGTACACCAGGAATAACACGTCCACACGCTGCTTGAAGGCCAAGTTGATGAGATAGTCCATAGAGGCAAACACCGTCACTTGACGCAAGAAACGTTCAAAATCGTTCAACACATGTTCACTATCGATCTCACTAATAATGTTGGCCATGATGAATGCTGCTATTTTGAAACAGTATTTTTCATATCAGTCAAAATTTCTTTTAGTATGTTTCGACAAACTTTAATCTATGAGCAGGCGATCAATACTGCTACTAACACAATTCAACGCAAAGTAGAACTCATCACTGTTACTGACGCGACTAAATCCACCATTGAACTTCCAACTAAAATCACATCTACTAGTAAGGCTAGCAATGAGATTAGTAGCAACAGCAACAACAACAACATGATCATTAAGTGTAAACACGAAATCAGTCATACGCTCAACAATCTACTGGACACCTATCAGGGTGACGACTACTTAGAAGATGATCACTATCACAATAAGCGTCCTAGTGGTCATCATCTTTTTGATGATCGTACTGATACAGTGTTGGTTAGGACCACTGGTGTAGACAAGATTCATTTAGACTGGCTGCTGATAGATGTTGACGTTGCTCCTATTACAGTTATGATGGATCAGGCAACTGTTATGATCAAAGAGATCTGCTACCATAGCTGTGATGCCATCGACGGCTTGTTATCCGGCAAATGATACTCAGCTATTAGCTATTAGCTATTGTGAAATAGATAGTTGGCTATGACAGGATATTGGTTACTGTTGCAAAGTACTAATTGCCATCAATCCTTCATGATAACAAATATTAACCTACCAGACTATAGATCAGACTAAAATGATGAAACAGTGGATGTTTTAAAACATGAGGGAGAAGTGCCCATCTTGCAACAAACCACTCAACCTTTGTAGCCCAGTCTGTCGCTTTTGCCAGTCTAAGTACTGTATGGCCTGCCGCCTGCCTGAGGTACACGACTGTCGCCGTGACAAGATGTCACTTTCAGATGCTACCAATACCAACTCTGGTACTAACCACTGGCGAGCTAACGGCCACGATGGTGGCGGTAGCTGTCGAGCATAAGGTTCACTAAGCACAAGATACACTAAGCACAAGAGCGATTTTTTAACTATGACAACCAGGTTGTCATATAAATAGTATCACGACAACTTGTTATCCAGAGACTACCTGTTACATACCACATTCCAGACAGTTGGACTCTAAGAAAGTTGTAATAAACTAAAGTTATACCATGAGAGGTTTGCTTGACAACAGTAGGTATCACGACAACTACCATCATCAGACAAATTATCGTAAGTATTATATTAAGAAAATTTCTGCTTATAAAATTCTAATTATCAAAACATGTGGTGCCCAAGTAATGATGCTATCGGCGTGGGAGCCATTATTGCTCTGATACTCATTGTCGTCTTCTTCATCGCCCTGTGGATTATTTTCAGGAAGCGTAGGTCCGCCCAGGGTGGCTGGTATAGTGTTGGTGGTCGCAGTCTAGTTGCCAACTTGTCAGGTTCACAGGTGGTACCACCGTTAAGAACATCAGCTTCTGGTTCGGCCACTGCCGAGCTCTATCCTAACACCAAGCAACTCAACTATCTGATTGAGGTCATTGACCTGCCTAAGGATGTGGTCTCGTCCATCGAGCTGCACAGTGGTCAGGACGGTGAGGTTGGTCCGCTGATCAGGACCCTCTACAACCGCGACCTGAGTGAGTGTCTGGGTAACAAGATTGTGGTTGATGAGAAGTCCAACTCCTGGTCGCTGTACGACCAGTGGTCCATTGGTGGCAGCCGTCACCAGGACATCAGCCATACAGTTACTGAGCAGATTATTAACGATCTACTGACTGGTAACACCTATGTCATCATCTACACTGACTGTGAGGTGGCTGGTATCCTCAGGGGTCAACTTGAGATTATCAACAGTTCAGCCATCTACAAGTTCTAAACTACCGATGATATATCGTGTTTTCACAATAATTAACTAATTGAACATCTATCTGTAGTATAGACACACACAACAGATAGGTATCATACTTGACAGTGTAATAACTTCAACAACTAACCAAGTTAGTTATCAACAACTAAATCTTTAAACGAGATGCCATCAACACACCTTGGTAATTTGTTTGGGGTGCACTCTGCCCCTAAAGATAAGCAAACCATCAGGCATGTCAACTATCAAACGTCTCTCTGACATGGCAACCATCAAACATGGCAACAAGTTACCATGTCAGAGACATATTAGATGATGGGGTGAAGAAAAGGTTTACCCTGCTCCACTGTAAGATAGTAGATGCGAACATCTTCCACAACAAGTTTATGTTGGAGTCTTCAGTGGTTGTGATGACATCGACATTATTTAAGAATTACTATCTATACTAGACTACCACAAGCTAACAAAATTACAGTAGTTAGTTATGACCCTAGTTTTTGCTATCAGTAATAACCCATTTCTTCGAACAGCTCTACTTCTATACAGTAGCAACAGTAGCAACAGTAGAGGAACACCTCACTATTTAAAATTGAAACGTGACCTCCACATAGAAATGTCCTTTGTATTGCATCTCAACAGCGGAGGAGAGATAACACTCCCCGTAGAACGTGCCGTCTCTTCTTCGTGTCTCGAAAACCTTGCTAAGGATTTTAATGTTAGGAAGGGTAGCGAAGACATGCTTGATGTTCCTGTTAAAGCTGAGTTTACCTCTATCCTTTTCATATACACTGACTTCCTACTTGGTTGTGAAAGGCACATCAATAACATAAATACCCTCATGTTGTTATTTGATGTGGAAGATTTTTATGATGACAAGTTATTTCTGGTTTACCTGATTAAACAGGCTTATAAACTATGGAACGCTTTCCTTCCTTACCTGCCTAACTTTTACCTTGATAAAGAAGTAATGTTGAGAGTACCCTACACTTTCCTTCCAGATAAGCTAAAAACTGATAAAGACTTCTTCTACGGAAAGGATGGCTGGATAGACTTCAATAAGCACAAAAGAGTTGTTATTAAGGGCGATGAAGTCTTTAACACTGTCTTAACCTATTATAACTCTAAAAGAGAGCAAAAGGCGAAGTTAGAAATCTACTACACAGCTCCTAATAAACCAGAAGAGCTTATCCATGAGGAAGCTTGGTGTGGCAATGGACAACTTAACTACTTGTGGAACTACAAAGATGGTAAGAAAGATGGTCCGTGGGAAGCTTGGTATGCCAACTTCTCCCTTTCCTCCCTTCCCTCAAGGGAGGAAAGGGAGGAAGGGGAGGAAAGGGAGGGAGGGCAACCTTGGTCCCGATGGAACTACAAAGATGGTAAGCGGGATGGTATGCAGGAATATTGGTATGCGAGTGGACAACCTAAGTACCGAACCAACTACAAAAATGGCAAGCTAGATGGTCTGCAGGAAGGTTGGTATAAGAATGGACAAGCTAAGTACCGAGACAACTACAAAGATGGCAAGCTAGATGGTCTGCAGGAAGGTTGGTATAAGGATGGGCGACTTAGGCATCAGCGCACCTACAAAAAGGGCAAAATTACCTCAGAAAAGTGCTGGTAGTATCTACTTACTTCACAATGAAGTAAATTTCCATTTTAATATGCTAGTATGACTCCTGACTAAGATGTCTATAACCAAATTCTATACGTGTATACATATATGTATCAAGTGAAGCGATCTGTTGTTTATATGACAACAACTTCTGTTTTAACTACTAAGAAGTATAGTTACAGTAGTACAGCTTGAAGCTGTACTAGACACGTTATCCTATTCGTTGTAGACACACATCCTTACGTACGTTATGACTTACTTGGAGACATAATCTCACGAACTTAAAATATTGTAGTATATTATCTTGGAAGCAGACATCTGTGGGATATCTCTAACTTCGGACAATTTTTGTGTATCTCTTCAAGACATACATTCTGTTGTTTATATTAATTTCTTACCGGTGAACGATCTGGTAGCTACCATTGCGGATGGTTGGTAGAGTGTTGAGCTGAGTTGAGAAGAGCTGAGTACCCTGAACTGTAGTAAGTGCCAATCTAGGATGATTGTAATCAAGTTTGCCAGCCAGCCGGATGTGGTCCAGTGGCAGAGCAGCTCCGGTGTCAATGAGCAGGTGCTCACTGCGCTTAATGATAAAGTCTGAGTAGGCTATCTGACCTTCCACTTTACCCAGGTCCTGGGCTGAGATGATGGCACAGTTCTGCGTACCACCGCAGTTGCAAGCTCTAGACGCCAAGCATAAGTACACATGCACAATCATGTTTCTCGTTTATAATGACGAAATTTTTATTCATCGGCTATTTCTGATAACATTATCTCGTAATATATGTCCAGCAGTAACAAGAACTTAGATGGTGAGACTACTAACTACACTAGTAACAAGAACTTAGATGGTGAGACTACTAACTACACTAGTTATAGTTACTATAAGATAGATAGATAGAAGTTGATATATGTGAAAGTTGATGTTCAATGTTAGCCTAGCTAATAGCTAACTAACATAAAACATGACGTGTCTCATTGGCAAGAACAGTATGCTACACAGGCTACTGGATGTTAGTGGAGTGGCGCCAGTTACTAGCAATAAGCGACCAGCCAATCCTAAGTCGTATATTGAGGCCTTCGCTACCCAAAAGGTGGCCAACAAGAGATCCGCTACCAAGCCGGCAGTCGAATTGGCTGCTGAGCTAGGCTTTGAACCTCTGACATCAAGTGAACAACTTGACAGCTTTGATATTGAGCTGGCTGATGACCTGTTGTGGCCAGTAGACCATGCTGATAACAATGCTATTTACAAGTTTGTAATTAGAAGTAAATCGTTGCCAGAGGACATGCTAGAGGCACTGTGTCAAGCGATCCTACTAGACAAAGATCAGGCTATCGTCTGCTACTTGGCCCAAGGTGAGTACCGCTGTATTGACAACGACAGAACAGTTGATTCTGACACAGTCTTGTCGTGGCTAGTGCAAGAGCATGAGTGGCGCAGTAAGTATTTGACCACCAGTAGTAGTAGTAGTAGTAGTAGTCATACTAGGGCTGAAGATGATGATACTGAGTGTGATGACCATAATCATCCTGATCATGACCATGGTCATGATCAGGAGGTAATTATCAGACATCAAGTAGCACTTGACCAGCGTATAGGTTACACTGTAACTAAGAACGGTCCTTACCCTGAAGATACCTTGGGTACATCACGACCTTTCCAAATCTTCTTGTGTTCACCCAACAGCACGTCGTCTAGTAACGAAGACGGTGGATCATTGACGGTACCTAGCGGGTTGCCAGCTTACCGCTGCTGGGTCCACACCCCCTACACTATCAATCTCAGTCGTGATAGTGAACCGTCAGGTAAAGTGTTGTTGAAACAACTGCTAGTCTGTGCCAAAGCTGGCATTCGAGGTTGTGTAGTACACGTGGGTAAACAGCTGGAGCTCGATTACGAGACAGCCTATCAGACTATGAAACAGCAGCTGATCCATACTATTACTGCGCTCAACAAGAAGGTCAGCAATGTTAATCGACGACCCTACTTGCTGGTTGAAACAGGTGCTGGTCAGGGTACCGAGATTTGTTGCCACCCTTTGGTGTTGAAAACCCTAATAACAGAGGTCATTGAAGCTGTGGTTGAACAGACAGAGCCAAAAGGCTGTAGTGAAGAGCAAGTTAGGCTGGGTATTTGTCTGGACAGCTGCCATGTTTTCGCCGCTGGCTTCTGCCCACTGTGGAGTCTGCAACAGTTACAACCTTATGTCAAACTTATCCACTACAATGACTCCAAGCGGGCTTTTGGTTCTTGTGTTGATCGTCACGCTCTGGCAGGCACTGGCTGCATTGGTTATGAGGTCATGACTGAGCTGTGGCATCGGGCTTTGGAACTGGACATTCCTTGTGTTGTTGAGTAGTATAGTCTAGTTGCCTGAGGCACACAAGTGTTGTAAGATAGTAGCTGTACATCTCCAAGATGTACTCATATTAGTTAGTTATAACTTGTCGGTATTACCCCCCCCCCATAAAGATTCTGTTACCACTTAGAGTTGTAACTACTACAAAGTCTTACCGTCACTGGTTAGAACTACTACTGCTTAGAACTACTACTGCTTAGAACTACTACTGCTTAGAACTACTACTGCTTAGAACTACTACTGCTTAGAGTCATATCACTACAAAACTTCTTGTAAACTACTACAAAAACCTTATAAACTACTACAAAACCTGTTGTAACTACTACAAAACCTCTTGTAAACTACTACAAAAACCTTGTAAACTACTACTACTCAGAGTTGTAACTACTACAAAAACCTTGTAAACTACTACAAAACCTCTTGTAAACTACTACAACTCAGAGTTGTAAACTACTACAACTCAGAGTTGTAACTACTACAAAAACCTTGTAAACTACTACAACTCAGAGTTGTAACTACTACAAAACCTCTTGTAAACTACTACAAAACCTCTTGTAAACTACTACAAAAACCTTGTAAACTACTACAAAAACCTTGTAAACTACTACAAAAACCTTGTAAACTACTACAAAACCTCTTGTAAACTACTACTACTACAAAACCTCTTGTAAACTACTACTACTACAAAACCTCTTGTAAACTACTACTACTACAAAACCTCTTGTAAACTACTACTACTACAACCTTGTAAACTACTACTACTACAACCTTGTAAACTACTACTACTACAACCTTGTAAACTACTACTACTACAACCTTGTAAACTACTACAAAAATGTTACTACTTAGAGTTATATCTACCCGTAATCACTGCAAAAACCTCATAACTACTACAAAAATGTTACTACTTAGAGTTATATCTACCCGTAATCACTGCAAAAACCTCATAACTACTACAAAATGTTACTACTCAGAGTTGTAACAACTGTTACTACTACCATTGTTGTAGAATTATACCTCTTCCGGATTATAACTTAATACCTTTTGACTTACTAAGTATATACATATACATATATACATATATACATATATATATATGTATACGTAGTCATATATATACACACATTAGAGTTAGAGAATATAACACGGGTTATGTAGAAGATAGCTTGTAATTTTGTAACCAGAAGTGTTCCTGTTGCAAGTCCGACTTGTAACCCAAAGTTTTAAATTAAACTACGGTTACAACTTATGAACAAGATCATCATCATCATCATCATCATCATCATCATCATCATAGTCAAAACTTAACACCTACTTAGTAGGTGCAAAAAGGGTTATAGTCAAACAACTGTTACTACTAATACTGCTAGTAACACAACTAGGACAGAGATTACTGAGCAGCAAAATCTGTAATGGCTGACAGGGTCTGTTGAGCGGCGACAGGGAAGGGCATCTGACCGATGGCAGTACCTAAACCACAAACCCAGAGCGTACCAACACTCTTGTCACTAGCAGTGTCGCGACTGCTGGCAACAGTCAAAACCCCGACTCTTTGCAGAGCTTGTAGCGTAGCTAACATGGCCAGATAGGCATTGTTGGTCCGGGAGACGTCCACGCCAGGTACTCGCATGGTGGGTGATGACACCAAGTGATGACCATACATGAAGGGCACAATGACAGCGTGGCCAACGGGATTATACCTGCGACCTTGACTGTCAAGATAGGGCAGCTGAGAGATGGCAGCCCTAACCTTCTTCTCGATGTCAAAGTCCATACTCAAGTAAACGGCATCAATGCCACCGTCCATACTGCCGTAGCTGTTAGCCGGTGAGACGAAGTAGGCTGGGATCGGCAGACCTTTGTCGGCTACATTTTTGGTAGTCAGAGTGTTGGTCACATAGTGGTAGTCTTCAAAGATTGACAACGGAGCCTGTTTATGTTCGCTCGTCATTTCCTGTTTGAGCGCCTGTTGCCATTCCTTCTTCTTGTCAAAGAAGCAGATATGCATACTTTTGTTGTTTTACTGTACTTTTATTCAACAAATATATATATATAGTTTGCCGATAGTATTAACTGACAACTGTTGTAACAATAACTATCACTTTCTATAATAACAACAACTATTCTCTGTAACAGTATTACTTCAAGTTCTCTTTACAGACCTACCTCAAATTGTCTCTCGTGACTTGACGATGCTGATGATGATTGGAACTGCATACCAAGTATGCAGTCAATGTCTAACAGACCCCAGTGGTACATACCACCACCACCACTACTACTACTACAACCACTACCGCGTCTACCAGCGCTAGCAAACTCATCATAGGCCGGCCCTGAAGATGAAGCAGATGATGGCGATGAGCAGGAATACCATGGTAATGTAGACCTGACACACGATCCTGACGTCAGGAATGCTTGACCGGGTGAACCACCACCTACCAACGAAAAATGCGTACAGAACATTCAGGGTGTTGAAAGAAATTAGGAAACTGTATAGGAGTTGACCCGGCTGACCGGCCTGGGACAGTCTTTCTGCCCCAAAGTTGACGACCACTGTCAGTGTGCCGATCACTGTGAACAAGAGAGCGGAGATAATCTCAGTGTACATGACAAGTTTTTGTTCTATACTCAACGTAATCTCACTTTCTCTTACGACTGCCAGACTGGCTGTGGAGAAGGGGTTTGTATGAGCAGTAGTAGTAAGCAGCGACGTGCAAGATAGTAACTTGTTACTAGCTAGTCAACACACCACTTCTACTTATTAAACGATACCATAGACGACAGTTTATGACGATAAGTAGTCACAATTATAGTTATCTCTTAGCCAAATAAGAAGAACAAAAGTAAGTTTACTACCAGAGGGGAATTCCAACAACTACTTATTGGATAAGTAGAAAAGAAGATATGGGTAACAACAATGTTAGACATACAGAAGACAGTTGTCAGATTAACAAGCTAGAGAGATTTGCTAAAATAGTTAACTCGCTACCTACCGAGTTGTATTTTGAAGTCTTCAAGTATCTCAGGAGAGCTCAGGTGCCAAAGCAACTGTGGTCATCTCAGTACTTCATCAATCGCTGGCGCCAGTACAATATTATAACAAAAATACGAATACAAGATAACGTAACAATAGTTAGTAGTTACGAGGAAGGGGTAATTGCAGACAAGTACGAGTACCATCTTGACTCCAATCAAACGACTCAACCGATATCAGAGAAGCACTATCGTGATGGTGTACTACATGGTGTACATAAGCTATGGAATTTGGACACCGGCCTCCTACATAAGGAATGTACTTATGCTAATGGCAAACTCAACGGTTTATCTACTAGCTACTTTACTAGTGGCACAATCCGCCTACAACAGCAGCTGTGTGATAATAAACTATGGGGTGAGAGTCGGGCTTACTACCCTAGTGGCCAACTAGAAACCTTGTGTCACTATCTAGACGATAAACTATATGGCTACTACTTACAATTCTACGACACAGCTCATGACTATCTGAATGGCAGTGACAATCTAGCTGGTGAAACCGTTGTTAATAACACTGTTAATAATAGCCTTGATAATCTTATCACTGCCGATGACAAAAGTAGGTTGTCACTACAAGCTCGTTATGTCGGCAGTCTAATGCACGGTGAGTATAAAAGGTGGTCACAACACGGTCAATTAACAACTCATCATTGCTATCATTATGGTAAACAGATTGAACTCAGTCAGTAGCTTATAGTAGTTGACATGCTGAGCTACCATAGACTAGTTTGTCTAATGAACACCACCGTGAGCCTGGTAGATTTGTGGTAGAGTTTAGTTGTGACTCATGATAGTAGGGGTTACACTGCGGCTGCTATGTATCTCTTATGATCAAAGACCTATATGTGTTAGCTATAGTTAAACAAAAACTATCCGAGATAGTTTGTGTATAATATTTTGCTAATAGTAAAAATTTTGCAAAGCCAAAAATGCAGTACTATCTTAGTAATAGCGCAGGTCAGCTGTGTCAAGTTTCTTTGGACACCCATTTGATGTCGCTGGCGGCGGCTGCTTCTTCAACCTCGACAACTATTATCCCTTTAACCGTGCATCTGGCCAGTACCAAGTATGCCACCGATATGTGTGGCAGATCTTCAGTCCTCTGTAGCTTCAGTACAGTGACCCTAGCTCAGCACATTGACTCTAGCTCGGCATCTAATGTCCTCTGTCGAGGACCTAACGTCGCAACTGCGACTGCAGCCAGAGCTAACAAGAGTTCATACGTTATTCCGTGGATTGCCACTATCAAGAGCAGCAACAATAAGGAGCTAGTACTGGTCTGGTACCCTCAGCTAGAATCTACTGGCGATGATGCAGCCCTAGTGGCCGAGCTCAATACTTGTATCACACCAGCCTACTTATGCCACCACTCTTACGCCTGGTATATATCTGACAACATAGAAGAGGCTGTCACCTGGTCTCTTGCTTCGCTCACTTCGCTAAGCACCTCGAACAACCATGTTTACAACTTAGTAGATGAGAGCGGGGCTAAGATTGCTATTACACCCTCTCTATAAGATATTCTTAACTCTTGCCTAACTTGAACAAGTAAGTTTAGTTGTTTAAGTTAGGCAGACAGACAGACAGACAGACAAACAGACAAAGTTAGACAATTTCTCTTGCCTTGTCATAATAATGAGGTGATAAAGCCACCACAACTCTAATAGATAGACTACTATGGTGACAGTTTTTTTTTGTTTTGACACTTGCTGACAATAGCGACAGCAACAATAGTAATTAGACGTAGAGATATTAACATCTGGTATATTAACGTCTCTCATATATATAGACTCAGTCTACATATCCTTCTCTTCTTCGATAACAACCTCCTTCTCCTCGATGGTAGTGGTAGTGGTCTTAACAACAACATTAACTCGATTGACTATTGCTGACGCTGTTAGCGTCAGCATTCTTTATACAACACTGTTCTATTATACACATTGTCAATAACAAAATGTTGTAGAATTGTGGTAAAAATAATGTTGTATAAAAATATAAGTTAGATGGGAGCTAATTTGTCCAATTTTAGTGGGCGGGCAGCCACAGCTGAGAACGTGGTAACTATAGTTAGGAATGCACCACGCATAATCGATATACTTAGTCAGTGTATCTACACTAGAGAGGAGGCTCGAACTTTACAGACCTTTTTCGCTGCTCTCAACGTCTTCATCAGTGACACTTCACCAGGTTCTATTGTCAACGCTGTAGGCGGTCTGGCTAATCTGTTCCTGTTAACAGGAACAGCCATTGAATGGACCAATACAGAAGAAGACCTGTACAACGCTACAATCTTCACCTTCACTGGTGTACCTTTTGGTACCTTATCCAACACTATTAAGTCACAACTGCTGTTCTTCTACATCCTGTCGGCTGTACTGTTCAACTCACAGAATGGCGCCAGTTCCTTTGGTAATGGTTATGCTATGTTACAAAACAAGAACTTTCTGATAGCTTTTGTAGCTCTGTCAGGCAACAATCTGGCAGCTACCCAATTCTTTGTTTCTACCCTGTATAAGACCTTCTTCTTCTGTAATGGTAACATCACCATGGGTAACCACAATGTAGTTATCCTATTCTCACCAGCTATTTTATTATCAGGAGCCCTAAGAGAGGTTATTCTTAACAACAACTGTGAAAATGTTGGTAACAATAGGAATGGTGGTGTGTCACCTCAGTGCATCAAGGCGCCAGCAGCTGGTCTCAAGATCAACTGTGGAATTTACGTCAACACTGACCCTGAGCAGGTAGTGCTGGTGTCACCGGCTAATTTCTACCCGGCCCTGTCTAGTGTCAGCCGGGTGCTGGGTGCACCTGTACCCTTCAGATCAGCCACCAGGCAGCGCAAGCTACTGACTGGCAGAGGTTGGGCTAGAGAGCCAGTATTGGAAGCCTGCTTAGACAACAACTCATCAGTGTCATGCTTTGACGGTGTCGAGTTTGATCGATTGACAGCTGGTAACGTGCCTCAGTACCATCGACGGGTGCCAAGCTGCTTCGCTAATGGTACCGCAGGTAACGGAGGTAACGGAGGTATTGGGGGTATTGAAGGTAACAGAGGTAACGGAGGTGAATGCCGAAGTAGGGATGTATTTACAAAGGGTGGTCATAAGACCAAGAAGCATAAGGGTAAGAAGTGTAAGAGTTGTGGTATAGTGCCTACTAGCAAAGGCTGTGGCTGCGGTGGTGGTGGTGGTGGTGGTGGCAACAGAGACTTTGGTTTAGGGAGAGGTCTTGAAGGGAGAGGTGTTGAAGCAAGGTTCGCTGAGGCCAACTTTGTACCTTTCGAAAGGTCATCTTCTTCGTGCTCATCATCCTCATCTGACGACTGTTGTGGGGAGCGCGAGGAGCCACCCCTTTTCGATGGTACCGTGCTACAGTACTTGTCTAGTATACAGGGTGCCCTTAACGTCATGTCGCTGAAGCTCAACCGTCTACTACTGGATGAAGGTGACTTTAACTCTGCAGAGATTGAGATGATAGAGCGACGTGAACCTTATTTTCGCCGTTGTGCTAGGTCTGGCAAACGCTGTCGTCTACCAGCTATCCCCGCAGCCGATGCCATCGAAGAGACTGAGGTCTTGCGGGTAGAGGATGTAACTGCCAGTCTAGTCAATGTTGCCATATAAAAGTTCGGTCTTAGTTCTAACTAAGATAGAATAAGGTAGTACAAGATAGTCTTGTACTGACATAATTAGCTAACCTATCTTAGGTTCTTGGACTTCATTTGAAGTCCAAGGAAGCTTTAAATAACCCTAATCCGGACTAGAGTTACGACAATGATCATAAATCTTTAGGTACGACTCCAACATGGCAACTAATAGATATGATCTCATGTGTCAAAAGCCATGTCTAATGGTTGTCATATTGGAAAAGCTATTAGGATAAATTGGGACCTTAAGTTTATTATAACTTTTTAATATATTTACCTATCTAAAACGCCATGGATAGTAGACCTGTGTACAACTTCGACGATTTAATACAAACTTTCAACAACCAAGAGGAGCACCAGTACATTAAGAGAAGGATAAACATCTGCCTAGCTGCCCTAGCCAAGATAAGTAGGCAGTGTGGCGGAGTTATGTTGGGTAGTATAGTTAGAGACTATCTACTCAAGGATATACCGGCTAAGGACGTCGACATACATTTCAAGAGCTGCCTAGATGTTGAAAACTTTATAGCTGTGGCCAAGACCAACAATAGGATTGTTGTCGAAGAGATATCAGTCAACACTAGCAGTACCTTGTATGTTAAGCTTTGTCGTGTTAGCTTTGAGTTCTATCATGAGTTTTGTCAGTTCGACGTCGACTTGGCCGCTAAGAGACCCAACGAAGACGGTACTCCAGGTATAGACTACGATTTTGATGTCAATGGTATCACCTATAATGGTCTCAGACTAGGTTACATTGGCCTTGAAGGTACCACTGAAGAACATCCGGCCTTGATGTCGGCTCTGAGCCACATCGATCAGAAGATCATGATACCCAACCCCCAACTGCTCGTGCCGTGCAAGCGTAATCGTCGTAGACGCCACTGCCACCTGTATCGCATGTCCAAGTTTATTGATCGCGGTTGGTACATTGTTGATTATGATAAGGTGGTGACCGCTGGTAACTTTGAAGAGCCAACAACAATAACCACCACCACCACCACCACTACTATTAGTAATGAAAGTAGCGGTGTTAGCAACAGTAGTAGTGGTAATAAAACTAACAATTTAGCTGGCAGCTCAGAGCCTGTTTCTATTACAACACTATCTAATGGTGAGCAGGTAATTGAGTTGACCAAGCGTACTGTGTAGGTGTAATATTGTCTAGTGTTGTCTAATTAAAAGATTCGGAGCAGAGTACTGTTACAAGTTAGACTTGTAGCTAATATAGTCTTGGTAAGTATATGTAGGGATTATGACGATGAAAGAGGTCTATCTAGAGATTCAGTGATGGAGTAGTCTAAAGATTGTCTAAGATGTGATAGTCGTCGTTAGCTGCTCAGAATTACAACTTAGAGTTGTGATTTCTGTATCTTACAACTCTAAGTTGTAACCACTTAGAGTTATAACAACGTTTACGGCAGTTACAACGTTTACGGCAGTTACAACCCTGTAACTCTTACAGTTATTACAAAGTCTTGTTACAACTCTAAGTAGTAACAATTGTTGATGCTGGTGTTAACGATGACAATGTGTATATACATGTTTATGTCTGTGGACCTAACAACAGCCGTTGCTAGTGTCTGCATTGGTAGTCTTAACAGACCGACTCACTGTCACACGGTCCTTCTTGTCGTTTTTGACATGTATTTGCTTTTCATGGTAGCTGTCAACCATCTTGTTGGTTAGGACATTGATAACGCTGGTTAAACTGCTAGGATCCCTAGCTGATGACTCGAAGTAGGTCATGTTATGCCTGGTGGCCACAGCTTGACCATCCAGCCGCGTCACCTCATGCTTGTTTCTGTCTATCTTATTAGCCACCAAAACGATCGTCGCATCTGGGCTGGCGAATCTCTTGATCTCTTCCATCCACATATCAACATGCTCCAGTGACTCACGGTTACAGACGTCATAGACCAGAATAATACCATGAGCCATGCGATAGTAAGTTGACACGATAGTCCGAAAGCGCTCCTGACCAGCCGTGTCCCAAATCTGCAGCTTGACCCCTTTGCCATTAAAGTCAATCTCCTTGATGAAGAAGTCAACACCGATAGTCGAGACAAAGTCTGGTTCGAAGACACCACTAGTGTAGCTCTTAAGGATGCAAGTCTTACCCACCCCACTGTCACCCAACAAGACCACCTTAAAAAGGTAGCTGTAATCTGCCATTTTTCTATTATATATTTATCATCTCCACGATTTCACGTATTTATTTGCGATCTGTCCTACTAAATCTATATTACCACTTGTATAGTAGACAGTTAGCAGATATAACTATACAAGTGGTAACATAGACTAGTGATAAATTGAAATTTTTAACAATCGACTAAACACAGTACATTGTTAGTGTAACTAATAACATGGCGGATAACACAACAGTTACTGCGGTCAATACCAATGTAACCGATGACACTGAGGAAGATGGTTACAACTGCGGGATCTGTTATAACATTTTCAGGTTACCCTTTGTGTTCGATTGTGGTCACAGCTTCTGTGTGAGTTGCACTGCGTTACATCTGCAACAGAAACATGACTGTGCACTTTGTCGCTGTCCAACAGACAAAGTTGTACCTAACTACTCGCTACGACAGCTACTGAAGGATGACGACAAAACAGTGACCGAGGAGGAGAAAGTTTGGTTGGACTCTATAGTTGAACAGTTTCCCGTACAGTCAACAACCTCAACAGAGGAGGAGGAGGGTGCTCAAGCTGAGGAGATGAGGTCTGAAGTCGGCCATTACACAGTAGGAGTAGGTCACAGTCCGTTTCGTCCGTCACAAACTCAAGACCCTACTTTTGGTGTTGTCAAAA
>Ga0302309_10002334_pt1 | contig 15916 bp, 11 predicted proteins | sample III_Palsa_N1_1_FD_200453 | JGI IMG/M metagenome (GOLD analysis project Ga0302309, IMG submission 200453) | Peat permafrost microbial communities from Stordalen Mire near Abisko, Sweden - III_Palsa_N1_1 | ecosystem: Environmental > Terrestrial > Soil > Palsa > Peat permafrost | place: Sweden... | reverse complement strand
GGCCAGGACCCGGAGTTCTACAACTTCTATCGCAGCCTGATTGCGTACAGCACCGCGTTCAAAAACGGCAGAGGCGTGCTGATCCTCAAGCCCGATTCCGAATTTCTGCATTATTTCGACGATCCGTCGCCGAAGCACTAAAGCAACATTTCGCCAGCCCTGGTGCTGGCCAGATAGTCCATTCAATCACCGATGTTGCCCAACTGCGGGCATCAAACATGAGCGAGAAAATCATGGGTAAGTCAGTAGTCATTCTTGGTGCCCAGTGGGGCGACGAAGGCAAGGGCAAGATCGTCGACCTGCTGACCGAGCGCGTCAGCGCCGTCGCCCGATTCCAGGGTGGCCACAACGCCGGCCACACGCTGGTGATCAAGGGCAAAAAGACCGTGCTGCACCTGATTCCCTCGGGCATCCTGCGCGACGACGCGCTGTGCCTGATCGGCAACGGCGTGGTGCTGTCGCCCGCCGCGTTGATGGAAGAGATTGCCGAGCTCGAAGGCAACGGCGTCGAAGTGCGCTCGCGCCTCAAGATCAGTCCGGCCACGCCGCTTATCATGCCGTACCACATCGCCGTGGATAAGGCGCGCGAGATCGCCGCCGGCGGCAAGGCCATCGGTACCACCGGCCGCGGCATCGGTCCGGCATACGAGGACAAAGTCGCCCGCCGCAGCGTGCGCGTGGCCGATCTGATGTACCCGCATGAATTGCCGACGCTGCTGAAAACCGCCGTCGACTATCACAACTTCATCCTCACCCAGTGGCTCAAGGCCGATCCGGTCGACTACGACACCGTGCTCAAGGACGCACTCGCCTGGGGCGAATACATACGCCCGATGGTCGACGACGTCGCCACCATCCTGCATGACGTGCGCAAAAGCGGCGGCAACATCCTGTTCGAAGGCGCCCAGGGCGCACTGCTCGATATCGATCACGGCACCTATCCCTACGTCACCTCCAGCAACACCACCATCGGTGGCGCGCTGGCGGGTACCGGCGTAGGCGCCAGCGATATCGACTATGTGCTGGGCATCTGCAAGGCCTACGCCACGCGCGTCGGCAGCGGCCCGTTCCCCACGGAACTGCACGACGAGATGGGCGAGCGCCTGCGCAAGGTCGGCAACGAGTTCGGCGCCAGCACCGGCCGCCCGCGTCGCTGCGGCTGGATCGATCTGGTCGCGCTCAAGCGCGCCACCCAGATCAACGGCATCAACGGCCTGGCCATCACCAAGCTCGACGTGCTCGACGGTCTGGACACCATCAAGGTCTGCATCGCGTACGAGTACCGCGGCAAGCGCCGTGAGCTGGCCCCGCTCGACGCGGATGGCTGGGACGAGTGCAAGCCGGTCTACCTGGAATTCCCCGGCTGGCAGGAATCCACTGCCGGCATCCGCGACTGGAACCAGTTGCCGCCCGCCGCCCGCGCCTATCTGCGCGCGGTGGAAGAACTCTCCGGCTGCAAACTCGCTCTCGTCGCCACCGGCGCCGACCGCGAAGACACCATCGTGCTGGATGATCCGTTCGCTTGAGCCAACCGTACCCCTCCAGGCATTAAAACAAGCCCCGCAATGCGGGGCTTGTTCGTTTTGATTGAATACTTAGGTCAGATTGAGCGCGGTTGCTATTCGTAAGAAAGCTAATGATGTCTCGCCATGCGCGACAGGATTGCTGATACTCAGCGAGTCGAGTGCCAGCACACTATCGCTTTGTGCTGTCCGCTTTCGCTCGTCATCGACCGACACCACCATCAGGTTTTCGTATACGCATGAACCAAGCTTCGCTTTCCGCGCTTATCTGGTCGGTCGCCGATCTGCTGCGCGGTGATTACAAACAATCCGAATATGGCCGGGTGATCTTGCCGTTTACTGTGCTACGGCGTTTGGACTGTGTGCTGGAATCGACCAAGGCCGCTGTGCTGGCGGAGAACGTGGCCAAGACCAAAGCCGGGCTGAATCCGGATCCGTTTCTGCTGCGTAAAGCGAAACAATCGTTCTACAACACGTCACCGCTGAATCTGCCGACGTTGCTGGGCGATCAAGACCATATACGCCAGAACTTATACGCCTATGTGCAGGCGTTTTCGCCCGAGGTGCGCGACATCTTTGAGCGCTTCGACTTCTATACGCAGGTTGAGCGGCTGGCCAAGGCCAACCTGCTGTACCTGGTCACCGAAAAGTTTGCCAATATCGATCTGCACCCCAATGCCGTTGACAACGCGCAAATGGGCCTGGTGTTTGAAGAGTTGATCCGCAAGTTTGCCGAAATATCCAACGAAACGGCCGGTGAGCATTTCACCCCGCGCGAAGTCATCCGGCTAATGGTCAACCTTATCTTTATCGAGGACGACGACGTGCTCAGCCCCGGCAACGCGGTGGTGCGCACCATCTACGATCCAACCGCTGGCACGGGCGGCATGCTATCGGTCGCGGCGGAGCATCTGTTGCAGCACAACCCGGATGCTCGGCTCACCCTGTTCGGCCAGGAGTTGAACGACGAGTCCTACGCCATTTGCAAAGCCGACATGCTGATACGCGGGCAGGACGTGGGCAACATGGTCGCCGGCAACACGCTCAGCGAAGACGGCCACGGCGGGCGCAAATTTGACTACATGCTGTCCAACCCGCCCTTCGGCGTGGAATGGAAGAAGGTCGAAAAGACCGTGCGCAAAGAGTACGAAGAAAAAGGTTTCGATGGCCGCTTCGGCCCCGGCCTGCCGCGCGTGTCCGACGGCTCCATGCTGTTTCTCATGCACCTGCTGGCCAAGATGCGCCCGGCCACCGACGGCGGCAGCCGCTTCGGCATCGTGCTCAACGGCTCGCCGCTATTTACCGGCGGCGCGGGCAGCGGCGAATCGGAAATCCGCCGCTACGCGCTTGAAAACGATCTGGTGGAAGCCATCATCGGCCTGCCCACCGACATGTTCTACAACACCGGCATCGCCACCTATGTGTGGATCATCTCCAACAAAAAGTCGGCCGATCGCAAGGGCTTTGTGCAGCTGATCGACGCCAGCAGCTTCTGGCAGAAGATGCGCAAGAGCCTGGGCAGCAAGCGTAAGGAGATGAGCGACGAACACATCGCCACGGTCACCCGATTGTTCGGCGACTTCGCCGAAGCCGAACTCGCCACCGTGTTCGATGCCGCCGGCAAGGAAGTCGCCCGCCAGGTGATCGCCGCCGCCGAGTTCGCGCCCGAGCCGCCTGCCGGCGGCAAGGTCAAGATCGCGCCGCTGGCGCGCATCTTCAAAAACGAGGATTTCGGCTACACCACTATCACCGTCGAGCGCCCGCTGCGCGATGAAAACGGCAAGCCTGTGATCAACCTCAAAGGCAAGCTCAAGGGCCAGCCGCAGCCCGACAGTGCGCTGCGCGACACTGAGAACGTGCCGTTGGGCGAAGACATCAAAGCCTACTTCAAACGCGAAGTGCTGCCGCACGCGCCCGACGCGTGGATCGAAGATGCCAAGAGCAAGGTCGGCTACGAGATTCCATTCAACCGCCACTTCTATGTGTTCGAGCCGCCGCGCGATCTGCATGAAATCGACGAGGAGTTGAAGGGCGTGTCGGCGCGGATCATGGCGATGCTGGGGGAGTTGGCGGAATGAGTCTCCCGAGGTATGCGGAATATAGGGAATGTGGAGTGCAATGGTTGGGATCGATTCCCGCTAATTGGAAGCCGACACCCCTGAAGTATTTAGCTGATTTTGTAAATGGCTACGTCTTCAAGCCCGGAACCTGGAGCGAATCTGGTACGCCAATTATTCGGATTGAGAATCTCAACGGAAGCAATAACTTTAATTTCTACGATGGCGAATTGGACGAGAGAAATCATGTAGCGAAAGGAGACTTGCTCTTTGGTTGGTCTGGAAACCGGGGCACATCCTTTGGGCCCGTCATATGGAAACGGGCGGGGCATTATTTTCTAAATCAGCACATCTTCAAGATCGCAGGCACTAGGTGCGACGTCGGCTGGCTCTACTGGTGTCTTAAGGCGGTCACCACTCATGTGGAGGATCAAGCGACGGGGATCATAGGAATGGTTCACGTGACCAAGGGAGACTTGGGCGCTATCAAAGTACCCGTGCCATCTGCTGAAGAGCAAACTGCAATTGCAACTTTCCTCGACCGCGAGACCGGAAAAATCGATGCGCTGATTGCCGAGCAGGAAAAGCTGCTGACCCTGCTGGCCGAAAAGCGCCAGGCCACCATCTCCCACGCCGTCACCCGCGGCCTAAACCCCGATGCGCCGATGAAAGACTCTGGCGTGGCGTGGCTTGGCGAAGTGCCTGTACATTGGAACGTCGTGTGCTTGCGACGAATAGCACGCAACGTTGAGACTGGTGGTACACCATCCTCTGAGTCACCTAGCGGTGATCTAGAAGATGGCTTGCCTTGGTATACACCCGGTGATTTTGGGGCCGAGTTGGTTCTTTGTGATTCACAGAAGAGGGTTGCATTGTCCTTAGTGGACTCAGGTGAAGTGAAAGCCTTTCCGCCAGGTTCGATTCTTATCGTAAGCATCGGAGCAACGCTCGGAAAAGTTGGTCTCTCAGGCTCTTTGGCATCGGCTAATCAGCAAATCAACGCGGTACTACTGAACACCTCGATGGATGAGCTCTTTGTTGCTTATTCTCTCTCGGTCAAATCGGAGGTTATGCGCTTCCTTTCAAACGCATCGACCATTGGAATCATGAATCAAAGTAAGACGAAGGAAATCCAGGTTGCCGTCCCACCGCAAGTCGAGCAAGTTTCTGTCGCTTCATATCTTGATGAAGCAACGGCAAGAGTAGATTTGCTCGAAGTTGAGGCATCGCGCGCCATCACTCTTCTCAAAGAACGCCGCAGCGCCCTGATCGCCGCTGCAGTCACCGGCAAGATCGACGTAAGGCAAGCGGTATGACTTCCCAAAGCCAAGCCGTCGTGCGCTTCATCGCCAACCTGTTACCACTGTACGACGGTGAGCAACATGACGATGTCTGGTGCGCCCGCTCGCTGACCGATGGCACGCTGATATTTCCCGTCGATGAATCCAGCTGGGACGAAGAACGCGGAACGGTGCGCGTTCGCTGGCAGGGCGACGCCCAGCGTGAACAATTGGCCGAAGGCACGTTTATCGCCACGCTGGCACTGGAACGTTACGTGCGTCTGCACGGCGCCGGCTATTCCGAAGAAGCCATCGCCGGCGAGCTGTGGTTTATGGCGCGGCACTTCAACTTCAAGACCGGCTGCGAGGTTTATCTTCCGCAGTTGCCGGAGCCGCCGAGCCGGCTGCGCAAGTTGGGTAGCGCCGCCTTGCGCATGGGCGGAGGCGTGTTGGTCAGCGGTCTTGGCAAATTGGCCGGTATCGGTTGAGAGCGCTGCCGATCTGCTCCGGATAGGATCGCTGCAAGCAACTTGGCTAAGATAGACGTATGACTCGTGTTGCTGTCAGTCCCGACCTGTATCGCTGGGCGCGTGATCGCGCTCAGCTGGATCATGTTGATCTGACAACGCGATTTCCCAAGCTTGAAGCTTGGGAAGCCGGAGAGTCGCAGCCCACGTTGAAACAACTGGAAGGTTTTGCGCGTGCTACGCACGCCCCGGTGGGCTACTTTTTTTTGCCGGCGCCACCCGATGAGCCGCTGCCGATTCCCGATTTTCGAACCGTTGCCGATCGAGCCATTGCGCGGCCGAGCCCGAACCTGCTCGATACGGTTTATGCCTGCCAGCAACGTCAGGACTGGTACCTCGATCATGCGCGCGTGACGGGACAAACGCCGCTTGGCTTCGTCGGCAGTTTGACCGTGGCGACGGCGCCAGTTGAAGCGGCGGCGCAGCTTCGCCATACGTTGGGTTTTAGCGTCGAGGCGCGTCGAGATTGCGCCAGCTGGACCGATGCGTTGCGCGCGTTTATCGAACAGTCCGACCGCATCGGCGTGATGGTGATGGTCAGTGGCGTGGTGATGAACAACAACACACGCCACCTCGATCCGCAGGAGTTTCGCGGCTTCGCGCTCGCCGACGCGTTGGCGCCACTGGTATTCATCAATGGCGCCGACAGCAAGGCGGCGCAGATGTTCACGCTGGCGCATGAGCTGGCTCACTTGTGGCTGGGGCAAACAGCGCTTTCGGATGTAAGTGCAGAGCAAGCACCGGCGAATGCCGTGGAGCGCTGGTGCAACGAAGTGGCTGCTGAGCTGCTGGTGCCGATGGATGTATTTCGCGCTGAACTGGCGGCTGACGAATCGGTGGCTATGACGCTCAAGCGACTCGCGCGCTATTTCAAGGTCAGCTCGTTGGTGATCTTGCGCCGACTGTTTGATGCAGGCCGCATTGATAGGGCGACTTTTTTCTCCTGCTATCGCGACGAGATGGCGCGCTTGCAGGAGATCGATGCCCGCAGTGCGGGCGGTGGCGACTTTTACCGGACCACCGCGGCGCGGGTAAGCAAGCGGTTTGCGCGTGCGCTGGTCGAGAGCACGTTGGAGGGCCGCACACTTTATCGCGACGCTTTTCACATGCTGGGTATTGCCAAGACGGCAACGTTCAACGAGCTGGGACGCTCCCTGGGATTTCCGACCTAATGGCCTATCTGCTCGATGCGAATGTGTTTATCCAGGCCAAGAACCTGCAGTACGGTTTCGACTTCTGCCCGGCATTCTGGGATTGGCTAGAGCGGATGAATGCGCAGGGCAAGGTTTTCAGCATTCAGCAGGTGGGCGATGAGTTGCAGGCGGGCGAGGATGAGCTGGCTTTGTGGGGTGCAGCACGAGGCGATGCATTCTTTCTTCCGCCGGACAACGCCGTACTCGCTGCTGCTCCCCAACTGAGTGCTTGGGCAGCAGGCCAAGACTATGCGCCGGCGGCTGTAAATACTTTTCTGCAGGTGGCCGACTACTGGCTAGTTGCATTCGCTGCTGCGCACCAGTACACCGTGGTGACCCACGAAGTGCCAGCAAACTCGCCGAAGAAAATCAAAATACCCAATGCCTGCGTCGGACTCGGTGTTCGCTTCATGACGCCGTACCAGATGCTTCGCACTGAGCGGGCACGGTTTGTCCTTGAGTCATCGCGAACCGATGTATTGCTTTGACCGGTCTTGCTCGGGTTCTGCATTTCTCTCAGCAAACCATTTCCCTGGTGCGTTTTATCTGAGCGTTGCGACGGCCGTTAATTTCAGTTAAAACAAAAACTGAAATTAACGGCCGTCGCTAATTTCAGTTCCGCTCAAGGTGGAGATGCCATGCAACGTCCAGCGCCGGGTCAGTATCGTGCGGTATCGACGGCCGGTGAGCCGGTGCGGGCCTTTGTGCCGGTGCCCTTGCCGCCGAATCCGCCGGTGGAGTGGTCGCCGGCGTTGCGTCGCCGTTTCGACGATGCCTTGGTCGCGCTGGGGCGACTGGATGCGGTGTCGGCACTGCTGCCGAATGCGGCGCTGGTGCTGTATAGCTTTGTGCGCAAGGAAGCAGTGTTGTCTTCGCAGATCGAGGGCACGCAGTCCTCGCTGGCCGATCTGTTGCTGTACGAGATCGACGAGCAACCCGGCGTGCCGGTGGAAGACGCTCACGAGGTCAGCCGCTATGTTGCTGCGCTGGAGCATAGCCTTGCCCGTTTGCGCGGCGGCTTTCCGCTGAGCCTGCGATTGATCGCCGAGATGCACGCCGTGCTGCTCGATCATCCCCTCGGTCGCGGCAAGACGCCGGGCGAGTTCCGCCGCAGCCAAGTGTGGATTGGTGGCACGCGACCGGGCAACGCGGTGTTTGTACCGCCGCCGCCGGACGCTATCGCGGATTGTCTGGGTGAGCTCGAGCGTTTTCTCAATGATTTGCCGGAAGCGACATCGCCGTTGTTGAAGGCAGCGCTGGTGCACGTGCAGTTTGAGACCATCCATCCGTTTCTGGATGGCAACGGTCGCATCGGGCGGCTGTTGATCGTGCTGCAGCTGGTACATGACGGCTTGCTGCGCGAACCGTTGCTGTACCCCAGCCTGTTCTTCAAGAAACACCGTGCGCTTTATTACGAACTGCTCAACGCGGTGCGCCTGCAAGGTGACTGGGAACGCTGGCTGGATTACTTCGCCGAAGGCATTGAGCAGAGTGCGACGCAGGCTGTGGCCACCGCGCAGCAGTTGCTCGCGCTGGTCAACCAGGATCGTGACCGCATCGCGACGGTCGGTCGAGGTGCGGTATCGGCGCTCGCTGTGCTGCAGGCTTTGCAGCGTCAGCCGGTGACCACGGCGGCCACACTGGTGAAAGACACTGGGCTGGCCCTGGCCACGGTGAATCGCATGCTGGTGCAATTAATCGACATGGGCATCGTGTCGGAACTGACCCAGCGACAGCGCAATCGCGTTTTCAGCTATCGCGCCTACGTGGATGTTCTCAATGCCGAACTCTGACGGCGGCAGCCTTTTTCGATTCAACGGAGCGCATGCATGAACCTGCACAGGGAAGTTCATTTCGAGCAGGCCATCTGCGATCACCTCGCCGCTCACGGCTGGTTCTACACCGAAGGAGATGCCGAGCACTACGACCGCGCCCACGGCCTGTATCTGCTCGATCTGCTGGCGTGGATCGAAGCGACCCAGCCGGATAGCTGGCAACGCCTCACCAAAACGCACGGTCCCGCCGCGGCTGAACGCATCGCCGAGCGCATGCGCAAGAGCCTCAACGAGCGCGGCACGCTGGAGGTGCTGCGTCGTGGCGTGGAAATGCTGGGTCTTAAAGAGCCGCTGTCGCTGGTGCAGTTCAAGCCGGCGCTCGCAATCAATCCGGTAATCCAGCAGCACTACGCGGCCAACCGGCTGCGCGTGGTGCGGCAGGTGCGGCATTCGCCGAACCACCCGAACGATGCGCTGGATCTGGTGCTGTTCGTCAACGGCATTGCCGTGGCCACGGCCGAGTTGAAATCGGACTTTACCCAGAGCGTGAACGACGCGGTGGATCAGTACCGTTTCGATCGCGATCCGCAGCCGAAGGGCGGCCTGGTCGAACCACTACTCTCGTTTCCCGGCGGTGCGCTGGTGCATTTTGCGGTGAGCCAGGCCGAGGTGATGATGACCACGCGGCTGGCGGGTACGGGCACCTACTTTCTGCCATTCAATCGCGGCAACCACGGCGGTGCGGGCAATGCGCCGAACCCGGACGGCTTTGCCACGGCCTACCTGTGGGAAGAGGTATGGGCGCGCGAAAGCTGGCTGGAGATTCTGGGCCGCTATCTGATCGGCAAACGCGACGACAAGAAAGCGTTGAAGAGCGTGATCTTTCCGCGCTATCACCAGCTCGATGCCACGCGCCGATTGTTGGCTGATGTGCTGGCCGAAGGGGCAGGGCAGCGCTATCTGATCCAGCACTCGGCTGGCTCGGGCAAGACCAACTCGATTGCCTGGACGGCGCACTTTCTAGCCGACCTGCACGATGCGCAACATCGAAAGATGTTCGACAGCGTGCTGGTGGTGTCCGACCGCAACGTGCTGGATGCGCAGCTGCAGGAGGCTATCTTCGATTTCGAGCGCACTACTGGCGTGGTGGAAACCATCACCAGCGAGCACGGCAGCAAAAGCGCGCAGTTGGGTCAGGCGCTGAAGAACGGCAAAAAGATCATCGTTTGCACGATCCAAACGTTTCCGTTCGCGCTACAGGCCGTGCAGGAACTGGCGGCTACTGAGGGCAAACGCTTTGCCGTGATTGCCGACGAGGCGCACAGCTCGCAGACCGGTGACGCGGCGGCCAAGCTCAAGCAGTTGCTGAGTGCCGAGGAATGGGCTGCGATACAGGATGGCGGTGAGATCGACACCGAAACCATGCTGGCTGCAGGCATGGCTGCGCGTGCCGGCGGTAGCAAGGGACTGACCTATGTGGCGTTCACCGCCACGCCCAAGCAGAAAACACTTGAACTGTTTGGCCGTCCGGATGCCGAAGGTCTGCCGCAGCCGTTTCATGTGTATTCCATGCGGCAGGCGATCGAGGAGGGTTTCATTCTTGATGTGTTGAAAAACTACACGCCTTACCAGCTGGCGTTCAAGCTGGCGCACGATGGCAAAGAGTACGACCAGACCCAGGTCGAACGCAGTACCGCGATGAAGGGGATCATGCAGTGGGTGCGCCTGCATCCTTACAACATCGCGCAGAAAGTACAGATCGTGGTGGAGCATTACCGCGATAACGTGGAGCCACTGCTGGACGGCAAGGCCAAGGCGATGGTGGTGGTCGGCAGCCGCAAGGAGGCCGTGCGCTGGCAGAAAGCGATTCGCGGCTACATTGCCCAGCAGAACTATGCGCTCGGCGTGCTGGTAGCATTTTCCGGCGAAGTGGATGATTCGGAGAGTTTTCCCGCACCAGTGAGCGAAACCAGTGCCGATCTGAACCCCGGGCTGAAGGGTCGCGATATCCGCGATGCGTTTGCCCAGCCTGACTATCACCTGCTGCTGGTCGCCAACAAGTTCCAGACCGGCTTTGATCAACCACTGCTGTGCGGCATGTATGTCGACAAGATCCTCGGAGGCATCCAGGCGGTGCAGACGCTCTCGCGTTTGAACCGCGCGCATCCCGGCAAGGACACGACGTACATCCTCGACTTCGTCAACGATGCCGCTGATGTTCTCAAGGCATTCAAGACTTACTACGAGACGGCGGAGCTGGAAGCGACTACCGACCCGCATCTCGTCTTCGACCTGCGCGCCAAGCTGGATGCCAGCGGCCATTACGACGAGTTCGAGGTCGAGCGCGTAGCGAAAGTCGAAACTGATCCGCGCGGCACACAGGCACAGTTGAGTGGCGCCATAGCGCCGGTGGCAGATCGCCTGCTTAGGCGTTACCGATCAGCGCAATTGGAGAGGGCTGCTGCGCTCGACGGTGGTGACGACAAGGCGGCCCAGGTGAACAAGGACGTATTGGACGCGCTCGGGTTGTTCAAGAACGACATGGGCGCTTACGTGCGGCTGTACGCGTTTCTGTCGCAGGTCTTCGATTACGGCAACACTGCTATTGAGAAACGCTTTCTGTTTTACAAACGGCTGATCCCGCTACTTGAGTTCGGCCGCGAGCGCGACATGGTAGATCTATCCAAGGTGGTGCTGACCCATCACACGCTGCGTAGTGCCGGGCGTCAGCCACTCAACCTCAATGCCGATGGCAGCTACAAGTTGCCGCAGATGGATGCTGTCGGCAGCGGCTCGGTGCAGGAGAAACAGCAGGCCTACCTCACCGAGATTATCGAGAAGGTCAACGGACTGTTCGAGGGACAGCTGACCGACGGTGATCAGCTGCACTACGTCAATGGTGCGATCAAGGGCAAACTGCTGGAAAACGAAACCCTGATGCAGCAGGCCGGCAGCAACAGCAAGGAGCAGTTCGCCAATTCGCCCGACCTGAAAGACGCGTTGATGCACGCGATCATGGATGCGTTGGAAGCCCATTCGACCATGAGCAGCCAGGCGCTTGGATCGGAGCGTGTTCGCAACGGATTGAAAGACATCCTGCTGGGGCCGGCGCAGTTATACGAAGCGCTGCGTGCGAAGGCGCAGGGTGAACAAGCTCAACCGTAATTCGACCCGGACGATCTTCGCTGCTCACTCAAAGGTACCGGATGCGTTGTTGCCTGCTGAAATACCAGATTCCTGATTGACACGACATCCACAGTGCCGCGCGCTAAATCGGAGCACTGTCGTTAGTCGACGTCGTACGCAGGTATATCGCCATGTCGGTTGAAAAAGCGCGCGCTGCCGCGAAGAAGGACAAGCGCGAGGGCAAGTCCGCCAGTACGCAGGCGGGCGAGTATGTGCGTGAGGTGATTGCGGACATTCGCAAGGGCAAGCACGGCGCGCGGTCGACCAAGCAGGCGATTGCGATTGGTCTCTCCGAGGCGCGACGCGACGGCATCAAGGCGCCGGTGTCGAAGACCGCGAGCAAGACGGTGAAGAAAAAGGCCGCGCAAGATACCAAGGCGGCCGAGCATCCGCACAAGCCATCGCCCACGCGATCCAAGGCGACCACCAAGGTGTTGAAGAGAGAAGTTCACAGTGCGGCGTCGACCAAGGCGCTGTCTGCACAGACCAAGAAGGCCAGCGCCAAGCGCACGGCCGCTTCGCGTTCGGCCACGGCGAAAAAGGCGGTGAAGACCAAGGGCGCGGCCGGGCGATCCGCGGCCGCCAAGAAAGCAGCGCGCACACGCAAGCAGGCCGACTAACTGACTATCCGGCCAACGTTTCGGCCGAGGAGCAACGTAGTGATTCAACAACAACCCGGTGATATCCCGATTCCCCGACATCCCGAGCCGATCGATCCACCGGCTGATCCGAATGGCCCCGATTTTCCGCTGCCGAAGGAAGAGCCGCCGACGCCGCATCCGCATTCGCCACCACCGACCACGCCCGAGCCCAGCGATCCGCAGAAGGCTCCGGTGATCACGCCTGACGTTGTACCCGAGAGGCCGATCAGCGAACCACCGATCCCCGGCAAGACGGGCGATGCGACTTCATGATGTGGTGGGGCCGCGGAGCTGATGCAGTTCTGGGCGAGCTTTGCTCCCGACCTTCAGGCAAAGCGGCATAAGCAGAAGGCCTCGTCATGCGAGGCCTTCTGCGTTTCATCCTTATGGCAGCGGCTGCCGTATCGCGGACTTTACCGATACAAGCCGCGGGCCGATGAACACGATCCGCGGCTTTCTTGTCGATCAGAAGCGCACCTGCAGGCTGACGCGTGCTGCCTGATCCTGTGCATGGCTGGCGAACTGGCCGAGGTAGCTGGCATCGACCGTGGCGTTGCGTGCAATAGGGAACGACAGGCCAAAGTTGGCCGCCAGCGCGTGTTGCGCCACCGGTACGCCGCTGATGGCGAAGCTGTCGCTGCCGCTGGCAAAGCGCATGTTGGTGGTCGGGGTCAGATCACCCCAGCCCTGTTGGAAACCAAGGCTGGCATAGGTGCGAATGCCGCCAGCCGCACTGTCGATCAGCCAGGTATCGCGCAGGCCCAGCGTCGCGGTATTGACGTCGGTGTGATCGCCTGCGACATCCAGCGCGGCCGCGCCGCCGCTTTCGTGCACACCGTCGGTTTGCAGTTGCACGCGCGCCAGGTTGAGGAATGGTTCCAGCTGCTGGCTTTGGCTGACATCGATGCGGTAGCCGCCTTCGACGAACGCCTGCGCCGTACGCGCGTGATAGTCGGCCGAGAGCCGGTCGGTATAGGTGTCGAAGCCGATGCGACGCGTGCTATCCACATCCTGCCAGGCGTAGTCAGCGCCACCACGCAGCGCAAACGCGCCGAACGATGTGCTGCCGTAGATGCCGAGCGACGTGCTATCGGTGCGTGCCGACGCATTGCGATCGCTAACATCCGCCGTGTTCTCGCCATAGCCCACCACGGCGCCGAAACGCGTATTGCTGCCGACGGCAAGATCCGCACCTACCAGCAGGCCGCCGCCATTGTCGATGAGTCGTGCCGCGTTGCCATTGCTGTCGTGATCACCGCTGTAACCCCAGGCGCTGGTCCACGCCGTGACGCCATCGGCACTGCTGTTCTGGACGCCATCGGCGCCATTGCTGGCGCCGATAAGGTGGCGATTGATCGCATCGCGCACATAGCGGCTGTCGTCGATCAGCGCGGTCTTGGTGCTGGCGTAACTTTCGCCGGAGAGCTGGTCGAAGGCACTGCGCGCGCTGGCCGCATCCAGTGTCACCAGAGCGCCGTATAGCGGGCCAGTGGAGCCGACCGCACCGAGTGCACCGGCCGTTGCGCGCTGGTTCGGCGTCTGCGCGATATCGGCAAAGCCGACATCATTGCGCAGCAGCGTCAGGTTCACCGCGTTGGCCGTGTAACTGAGGCTGGGCGTAAGAAACGCGAAGTTGCTGCTGACCGAACCGAACGTGCCGCTGACGCCGCCGTTGGCGGTGAGTACCGTGTATGTGGTGCTCGGTGCCCAGCTGCCAGTTTGCGCCAATGCGAGTGCGCTGCCGCCGAGCAGGGATGCGCTGCCACCAACCACGATGCGATCGCTGATGCCGTTGGGCAAGGCATCGATGCGATACGCGGAGCCCGACTGCAACACGGCGTTGCCGCTTACTGTGAAGTTGCCAATGCCTTCGTTATTGCCAGGCGCGATCGTGCCAAGCAGATTCAGGCTACCGATCGAACCGATACCACCGATGGTGGCACCGCTGGCGACGGTAACCGTGCCGCCAAGCGAAGCGTTGGCGTGGCTGTCATCACCGACAATCAGTGCGCCGCTGGCCACATTGGTGGCACCGGTAAACGGGTTGCTGCTGCCATCAATGGTCAGCGTGCCGCTGCCCGACTTGGTCAAGGCGCCGTTGCCCGAGATTATGCCGGCGAGCGTGACTGTGCCGGCGCCGATGGCGACGCTGGAAAAGTTCGAGATATCGCCGCTGTAGTTGAAGCTGTTGCCGGTGCCCGGGGTGATGGTCAGCGCGCTGCTGCCGGTGCCGCCGGAAATATTGCCGTTGATGGCGGCGGTGCCGCCGAGAATCTGCAGGCTGCTGTTGCCGCTGCCGAGGTCGACTGCCAGGTTGCTGCTGTCGGCGGTAATCGTGCCGTAATTGATCACGGTGGCATTGTTGCCACCGGTGGTAATCGCCGCCGCCGTGGTGCCACCGCCTTCGATCGTGCCGCCGGCAAGGTTGGTGATATCGACGGTGAAGGCGTTGGCGGCGCCGGTGACGGCAATACCCGAAGTCGTTTGGCCGCGGATCAGGCCGCTGTTGGTGACGCTGGTGTTGCCATAAATGCCTTCGATCGGAATCGGCAGGCCGGTGGTCGGGTCTTTATCAATGCCGGCCAGGGTGATGCCGCGGCCCACGCCGGTGTTCGCCGTGCCGTCGGCATTGGTCGCCGAATTCAAACCGACGATCGTGCCGGAGTTGACGATGGTGCCACCGCCCACGGTAACGCCTTCGCTGGTGTCGTTATAAGCGTGCAACGACTGGATCGTGCCGGTGTTGGTGATGTTGACCAGACCATCCACATCGACACCGTCGCCATCGCCGCTGACGCCGTTACCGGTGATGGTGCCGTGGTTGACCACGGTCACCAGCTCGTTGCCGTTGAAGCCGTCGATATTGATGCCCGAGCCGTTGTCGCCCTGGATGGTGCCGCCAAGATTGTTGGTGACGTTCAACATGTAGGCGCCGCTGGTGGTGACATCGGTGTTGCCACCGGTAATGCCGTGGCGCGCGCCTTCGATCGTGCCGGTGCCGGCCACGCTGGCCGTACCGGTGGTGGCGTTGACCACGGTGATGCCGCTATTGGTTTGCGCATCGATGCCGTCGCTGCCATCGGTGCTGCCGGGATTATTGGTCGACTTGATCAGGCCGTCGTTGTAGACGAAGCCGTTGACGCCGGGTCGTACGGCATCGGCTTCGTTCGCCTGGATCACACCGGTGGAATAGTTGTAAAGGCTGTTACTGCCGGTGGTGATGGCATTGAAGTCGATCGCCTGCGAACCGCCGGCCGAGGCATTGAGCGAGGTCATGGTGCCGTAGTTGTAAACGGTGACGTTGCTGTTCGCCTTGTTCATCTGGATGACGTCGGCATCGGCGGTCTGGATGGTCGCGCCAACGTTGTTGGTCAACGTCAACGTGAGGCCGCCAGTGTTGTCACGTATGGCGCGACCGGTGCCGGTATCCAGCAGCATGCCGTAGTTCTGGATGGTGGCATTGCCCGTCACGCTGATCGCTACCGCCGATCCGGCAAGCGACAACTTGCCGCCGGTTTCGATGGTGCCGGTCTGACCGCTGGCCAGCGTCTGCGCCGTGGTCACCGTCTGGCCATTGGTCACGTCAAATGTCGCGGCTAACGCGTGACCCTCTTGGGCCGCAGCCAACAGACCCAGAACGGCAATAATTTTTTTCATGCGATGTGCCCAAGGTGATCAGGAAGACCGCCTACTGTCGCCGGCAACGCATGACAGAATGTTTACCGGGAAATGTC
>Ga0302309_10002330_pt1 | contig 15933 bp, 15 predicted proteins | sample III_Palsa_N1_1_FD_200453 | JGI IMG/M metagenome (GOLD analysis project Ga0302309, IMG submission 200453) | Peat permafrost microbial communities from Stordalen Mire near Abisko, Sweden - III_Palsa_N1_1 | ecosystem: Environmental > Terrestrial > Soil > Palsa > Peat permafrost | place: Sweden... | reverse complement strand
GTCTATTGCGGCAGTCTTGAAAACTGTTGAAGGTTACACTTCCGGGGGTTCGAATCCCTCCCTCTCCGCAAACAAAATGAATGCCTTCGTAAGAGGGCATTTATCATTTAGAGAATCAATGCTTTCCGCAATATTCCCAAACAATACGGGTAAAAAGTAGGAACAATACCCGGAACAACAGGAAAATGCATGGAAAAGCAGACCATCACCAAAGGGGCATATACTGTTCCCATTATTTCTATCTCGAATGCTAAAGATTGGTTCATTTACTTCCGATTCACCCATGAAGGGGTAGAATATCTTCGGAAATTCAGGGAAGGCATCAACAGGATCAAAGACAAGGCAGAGCGGATGACAGCCGCCGAACAATTATGCCAGAACTACACAGAGTGGCTTAAAATGGGCTGGAATCCCATAACTGACCCTGAATACAAGCTCAGATTAATCAAGCCTAATATCGCCAAAAAAGACCTTTATTTGAAGCAGGCAATTGCCTTCGCACTTTCCAAAAAGAAATTGGCAACAAAATCAAGATTGGCATATAACAGTATGTTGGCCTTCATTGAGGAAATTGCCGAGATCCACGGTTATGATCTTTTGCCCATTGCCGACTTTGACCGTGGGGTATGCTTAAATCTGATCGACGAATGTGCCAAGGTGAGGAAGTTCACAAACCATAATTACAATAAGCATGTAAGCGTCTTACGGGGAATATTCAGCGAATTGGTCAACTATCGAATGATCAATATAAATCCCCTCTCCGATTTTAGGGAAAAAGAGGTGCCAGAATCAAATTTGTACCAAGATTACACCGAAGATGAAAAAGCAAGGATTGCCGAGCATTTATTGAAAGTCCATCCCCAGCTTTTCATTGTAATGTCTCTTATTTACCATACAGGAATAAGGCCAAAGGAGGTTTTAGCACTAGAGGTGGGCGATATAAGTTTGGATGAGCTTATTATTACAATTGCACCGGAGGAAGGATCTGAAAACAGCAAGACAAAGAACGTAAGAAAAGTACCCATTAATCCACACCTATATGAACAATTGGTAGGACTGAATTTGCAAGACTTCCCCGATGAATTTTATGTCTTTGGCACACCGATGAAAAGAAACTGCGGTTCAGCAAGTAAAGAAGATGGCAACAGGGTATTCGGTGCAATGAGGACAGATTATTTAACGCCAAACAGGTTTCGAATTAAAAGGGACACTGTTACCAAACTGTGGAAAAAGCTGGTCATTGATGAACCTCCAACTGGCCTAGGTATCAAGAAGCACTTATATGCCGCGAAACATACTGGCACTGATGATAAGACTGACGAAGGACTTGCCCTCACAGATATTCAGGTTCTTTATGGTCATTCTTCAGAAGCGATGACTGCCAGATATAAAAAGCGAAAGCGTGAAAATGAAGCGAAGAAGGAAATACTGGCAAAATCACCGGCGTTTACGAAAAGAGGAAGTTAATAAGCATCTTCGATTACATCTCTAGTAATAAGAGTAGATTGGGGACAGAATAAGCCACGATTAAAATTGATATGGAAGAACGTGTAATAATTGATGCATCATCACTTTTGTCACTTATATCTATCCTCATTACTAGAGATTGAAAGGAGGCAGCTAATAAGGCTTTTGTTTGTATCACTGTAGGTGGGGTATATGTTTGAGGCAGTAATATAACTGTTCATCAATCTATCCCATCCACAGTGCCACTAATCTTAAAACGTTTGTGTGGTTTGTATTGGCAACAGAAATCCCCTTTAAGGATTTAATCTCCCACAGAAGAACCTACTATGCTAATTCTTCAATGTTAATTATAATCTTACACAGTGCCGTACGTTGGCCAACTTGGCTTACACCTATACTGGATACCTAAAATCCCTGTGCTCAGGACACTTATTACTTTGTGTTATGTTCCAGCCCACTGCTTTCGATCATAATCATTTTCCTATTCTATCGGAGAAATACTCTGCTATGTTTCCCTTGTTCAGGGTGCTTATGCTATCCGACTTCTAGGCTGCTGCTTTTATACCGCGTTGGGATGCTTTACAGCCGAAACCATTGGTGGTTGAATAGAGTACAAAGTTAAGAAAAACTCAGTATAAAGGCATCAAAAAAGGCTGAAATGTCAAAGAAATACCTTAATGAAAATGATTAGAATTGCCGTTTAAGAAAAGCAGGCATACCCCACACTCTAATCAAAATGATTAAAAAAGTAAATGATGATTTAAAAAGCCAAATACATCTATATGGCATTAACTCAACATCTGGAACAAACAAGGTGACACCCACCCAAGGCCCACTGGGTGCTGAAGGATGTCCGGGGTATCCTCCGGCTTCCTATCAGTAAATCAAAGCATTCTTTTATTCATTAAAACCTAAAATCATGGTCAGAATTATTAATTGCCACCTGCGAGAAGGTGAAAGGGGTTCATTTGTCAGTCTTGAAGTCCAAGGGGACCCAGAACTTGTAATGTCCCAAAATTCCGGGAGATGGTACATCACCGCTAAAAGAGCATTTCTCTCAACGACTTTTGATTTTGAAATAGCTCAGCGAATGGTAGGAACCCAATTTAGAGGGAGTATAATCAGAGTGCAAACAGATCCCTACGACTTCACCATTCCTGACTCCGGCGAAGTGATACAACTATCCCACAGGTACGACTATTCGCCTGAAGAAAGCCAGTTGACTAATATTTCATTGGTCAATCAGCATAGTTAATGACTTCCAAAAACTCAGAAGGCAGGGACATCCACCCTGCTTTCTGGGTTTCTAATGAAGTTAATTATAAATTCCTCCGGCATAATGAACTCAATTATCTTTCCCACTAAAAATAGGCTGCGATTACTTTGGAGGTATCTACGCCAATTTTTGTGGAAAAGGCAGCAGAATAAGCCATCCCCATGAGGAATACTATTTCACAGATCCAGGAATACTTCACTCTATCTATAGAGTCACGATTGAATCCCTCGTTTATTGGCCAGTAATTTTATCCTTCACCATTCATTGAATTCTATGGCAACAGAATTACAATATCAGTTTTGCGACAACAGCAGCATTTTAATAATAAATTCCAAAGGCCTTATCCGCCGATTATACACTCCATTCAAAGTTCAATGTATTCTCCCTATTGAAAAGATCAGAGAAGGAATCTGGGTATACGTCGAAGAAATAAGAAGTACACCGAAAGACGAGATAATCTATTTAATTCATGGCAAGGAATACAGGCATTTTCATTTTTGTATTACCGTTGGTTTTTAACAATGAGGTATTGGGAGATTGGGGAGTTATTTATGGGATAGATATTTTTCGTTTGTTGTTGCAGGAAAAAAGGCGTGCAGTATTTGCAGCCACCAGTAAAAACCCCGCCAGATACCCACCCACCATCCAGCCCTACAGTATCTGTCATGGTTTGCCATCCCTTCGCAAATCTGCACCCCGGCAGCTATCTGCCCATGGCATGTCTAATGATTTTTTTAATAGAATGCCATTGTCAGGCTGCCTCCTTACTATAAGTCTGCCACCTGCACCAGTTAAAGGGCTTATCCAATTATTTGCCTTCCTTCCGTTCAGCCATCCCACAAGGCCATTACAACGGAATACAGGCCATTAAACGAGTCCCACGGGGGTCTGGCAGGTCTTTCGTGCAGGCCATGAATAAATGATTTAAATAGGTATGGCCAGCACTCCCAGCCCTACCGCCTTTAACTGCATGGCAGTGGTGGCAGTAATACTTCTCAGCAGTGATTTATAGTCACAATCATACACACATCATTTACCCTTTTAAGCAACCAACCATGAGCAACGACAAGAGCTTTAACCAGTTTGTTACCCTTGACAGTGATGACTTCATTGAACCATTTGAAATCATCGATGAATACTGTGCAAATGACTCCCTATTCAATGTCAGGAAAGAAATCTTTGAATTATTTTCCATTGCCATGCTTAGTTTGGAGTGGCAGGGGGATACGCCTATTGAGAAGGCAAATAGAATGTATCATCTGAAGCAAATGATCCAGATCATAGAGACGGTCTATCTGATAAACCAACTACGGGAGTCTGGAAGGTTGATGTATACCATTCGCCCAGAAGAACAAAGTGGTGCTGCCAAATAGCACTCAGACTACGCTATAACATTCATTACAACTTATGGGCTGGCTTCACTTCTCCTTCGATCAACCATCTGCAAAGGTGGCAGGCTTAGTCAGAGCCTTTGTCCGGGAGAAACTGAGTACCAGCCCTTTTAAACAATCAAAATCATGACTACAGAACAACAGCAACTTTCCTACACATTTCTTGAAGAAGTTATGCTCGGAGACCCGATTAAGGTGATTATTGCCTGCATTTTTAAAACCAGCATAGACACAGATTACCACCTCCTTTACGAGTTTTTTCATTCAACTCTTATGCGTTATGTAGAAGAAGAAGAGATCGAAGAAAAGTATATAAAGGAGTATATACACTTCATGCTTAGAATGGCATGTATGATAGAAGCAGCGCACAAATTGGCCCAATTACAGGGTTTAGAACATTTTACCTATTCATATCCGGGTACTGACATATAAACTGTATTGTTTACCTGCGTACAGCCATCTTATAGGTGGTAGGCTGCCAGAGCCACCAAGCGGTAAGCATGGGGAGGACTGTCATGGTCCTCCTTTTTTATTACAAATCCATCTGTATGAAGTACAGGTGAGGCAAATCCTTTCAATGTATGCCAACCCAAAAACAATACTTAGATCAGGTCCAGGGCGATTGGACTGCTGCTGAAATTTCAGTCAGTTACAAGCCAGGAGTGAAATTCAACACTCCAATAAATAACCCAGGAGCTGCTTATGTTCTAATTGAATTTCTTTGGGACCAGAATCTGATCCACCTCCAAGAGCAGTTTCTGGCTATTTACCTGAATGGCCAGACACAAGTCATTGGCTATAGATTCCTGAATACTGGGAATATGAGGACAGCTATTATAGACGTGCGTCTATTGGTAAGCTTAGCACTTCACTGCATGGCTGCCTCTGTAATCATCGCTCACAATCACCCATCAGGTGTGCTTAAACCAAGTCCGAAGGATATAGCACTTACTGAACAAATAAAGAAAGCCTTGGAAACTATCCAGGTGACACTAAACGATCACCTGATTATTATAGCTGGTGGCTGGCTGTCGATGGGCAACGAGGGTTTGCTTTGACAGTCTTCCTTCTTACTTAATGTTTCATTTCAATTAGGTATAGTCTCTGGTACGGGCTAATGGCGAACAGTGGGAGGGTTGTGACTTGCAGCCCTCCTTTCTTATTATGTACCTCCCTGTACCACCAGGATAAACATACTGCCCAAAAGGCAGGGGTTGTGGCTGGATCTATGGGGAGGGTTGTTATGAGCAACTCTCCCTTCTTTTTAAATCATTCTTCAACTCAAATTCAAATGTATGATCAAACTAATGAACTGGCTAAATGCCATCCATCCTATATCCAATGAGCTTAGTGAAAGACTGGAAGATGTTGTAAAGGTCAAGCTCATAGTCAAGAAGGATTACCTGCTTAAAGCAGGACACTATTGCAGGAACATCTATTTCGTAGAGAAGGGGTTACTACGAACCTATTATTTCCAGGAGGGTAAAGTGATATCATCTGCCTTTACAAAGGAAAATGAGATTTGCGTATCCTTAGAGAGCTTTTATGCCCAGAAGTACGGGGTAGAGTGTATCCAAGCCTTAGAAGATACTGACCTTTCCTATATCAGCTACAATGACTACCAGGAGCTAACAAAAGGCTTTCCTGAGTTCAACACTATATGCAGGCTATTGCTTGAAAGATGTCAGGTAGCTAAGGAGCAAAGGTTGTCAGCACTTTGGATGCAGCCAGCAGAGGATAGGCTTAGATGGTTTGCCAATCAATTTCCAGACCTATTCCAGAGGGTCCCAGGTAAATACTTAGCATCTTACCTGGGAATGAGTAGTGTAATGTTGAGCAGAATCAGAGGCAGACCAAGGAATAGGCCCAAATGATGATAAGCATCACTTGTTCAACAACAAGGAATTTTTAGTTTTATAGGGTCAGGACATATTTATTCCAAGAAAAGAGCCTTCTTGATATCTCTTACTAAATACTGATTTTGCATTATTGCATACAATTATCATTCATTTAACCAGGTTAATTTTTCGGATGGCTTTTAGCGGTAATATAGTGGTAATTTAAAAGAGCCATTTATGTCACATTTTTACAACCGTCAAGATATCTACAATCAGCCTATCCGGCTGTCCAAAGAAGAAAAGGAAAGCCCCACAAAAGTATTCAGCGAATATTTCTATGATTACGACCTATGTGATGTAAGGCAGCACCTATGGCAGTTTTTGGAGATCGCCTTAACTGCTTCCGAAGAAGTTTTCAGCGAACATGGAGACAGGGCAACCCTTCTGGCCTTCTATGAAAGAACGGAGGAACTTATTGAGGCAGCGTTTCTTATTTCAAGCGAGCAAAAGGACAAATAGCTATCTCCCCCAAGTAGGTTTAAAAATGAATTGCACAGAATCAAAAAATCTATTACATTAGTGCAGGTTAAAAAGACCTCACCTGTGAAGGCACTCAGTGTGCCTTTACCTGTCCTTCAATTTACTGCTGTTTTCTTCCAAGCATTTAGTTTGGCTATTGGTGGCCATACTTGAAAGACTCATTCAATTAATTCAGGGATGCCGAAAACTGAAAAACAAATAGAGTAGGCAATGATGCGATAGTTTCCCTTATTCAAACTAAGTTGAAATAGTTAAACCCGAACAATAAATTAAAAGCATTTTTATGAAGCGATTGTTATTAATTGTGTTTTGTATGACGTTTTTGGCATGTACAAAAACCAATCAAAACAACTCGATTGCTGGTACGGATTCCTCGGTCGTAGGTTGGTATAAAATGACCTACGAAGATGCATACGGCAACAATTATAATTTTATTGATTCGGTTGTTTTTTATCACAATTATTTTGTATTATTTGACGAGTTCATCCGCGACACGGGACAATATCCTTTTACGCTGTTCACCGTAAATTTTGCGGACACTTCTGCTTCCGGTGTTTGGAATACCACCAACGGAAAGGCTGTATTAGAAGTAAACACGTCATTTGTTTGGCTAATCATAACGCCTACGTTTCCTACGTTTAATGATGAATTTCCGTTTTTAAATTATCCGAATGGAGGTTACAGTGGGGATACGACAACCGGAACAATGTCCAGAGGTGGCCAAGTTGGATATAATGCCGATGCTTCGGTTATTTTATGGTGGGAAAATATCCATGTAAACCCTTATTGAAAATTCAAAGCCCGACCAAGCTTTTCCTCCAAAGGGTATATGATCAAGTTCATTATATCCTCAATACACTTTTTTAAATCTGCAACTAGGCATAAACGGTGTTATACGTGACAAATTTTGGTGCCTCTGTAGACGGAGGAAATTAAACCTTAGAAAAAGTAAGTTGTACCAATGGGAAAGACAAATATAAATATTGGCTGCGGAGGTGCTATTTTAATCCTCGTTGCCCTGCTGATAGTTGGCTGGGCAATAAACCATGTGGCAGAGCACATGGATGGAGTAACTTCATTTATTGTTGGCACAATTATCATGGTGCTGGTTTTCATTATTATCAGTGGAATCCATAAAAAGCCATAGCGTTTTGGCTTGAAACCCGGAATAAAAGTCGGAACAGCAATAAAAAATTATGGTATTTCAAGACAAGGAGTGCATTGATTTTCAATCGACTACGACCGAGGGTTCGAATCCCTCCCTCTCCGCAAGTTGATTTATCACATCGTATGAAGGGCTCGTAAAACGCTGGTTTTTCGAGCCCTTTTTCAATTTTCCACTACAAGTTGATCCAAAGAAAACCGATCCATCGGTGGGAAGATCGGTGCACCGACTTTCGACACTAACTTGGTGCACCGAATCCGGGCAAAGCCCCGCCGGATATCGGATTCAAACAGATCAACGGCTTTTGGTGACGGATGCAAACCCGATTCGTTAACGAAAAAGCAGTGGAACATGGAACATCACATTAGCGTCCTTTTTTACGCCAGAAAATCAAAAAAGACAAGTAAAGGCCTCTCCCCTATTTACATGCGGCTAACGATCAATGGCCAAAGGTTGGATCAAAGTATCCAGCGATACGTCGATTGCGGTTTGTGGTTCGCAGCCGCCGGGCGGGTGAAAGGAAACACCGAGCAGGCCCGGCAGGTAAATTCATACCTCGACACCTTAACCGGCAAAGTCCTGAAGCTCGAACGCGAGATGGTCCTTGATGGGATTCCCGTCAACTTTGAGAGCTTCCGCGAAAAATGGCTGGGGATCACCGAAGCACCCCGGATGCTGATGGAAATTTTCCAACAGCACAATGACCAGATGGACGCTTTGATCCGGGCCGGCAAGGATTTTAGTCCCGGTACCTTGGATCGCTATAATACCTGCCGGGATCATGTTCGGGCATTTATCCGTTGGAAATACCGGATGGAAGATATTGACATAAAGCGCCTGAATTTTGAATTTGCGACGGATTTGGAGTTTTGGTTGAAAACCCAGCGGAACTGCGCCCACAATACGACTTTAAAGTATATCAGCAATCTGAAGAAAATCGTCAATGGATGCATCCGGAAGGGTTGGCTGACAAAAGACCCATTCGCTGGCTTCAAGATGACCAAGATCGAGATTGAACGGGAGGCGCTGAGCGAAACCGAATTGGATAAGATTCGGGCCAAAGTCTTTCCAACCGACCGGTTGAACATTGTCCGGGACATTTTCCTTTTCAGCTGCTATACCGGCCTGGCTTATGCCGACGTGAGAAAATTGAGGCGGACCGAGATTGCGCCGGGTGTTGATGGAAGTTCATGGATTTTCACCAGCCGCCAGAAAACCGATACTTCCTCCCGAATTCCGTTATTACCCCCGGCCCAGGCGATTATCGAGAAATACAAGGATTTTCCGGGGTGCTACGATTCCGGCCATGTCTTGCCGGTTTTGAGCAATCAGAAGATGAACGCATATTTGAAAGAAATTGCCGATTGCTGCGAGATTTCTAAAAACCTGACTTTCCACATTGCCCGGCATACTTTCGCCACGACCATCACCTTGAGCAATGGGGTACCCATTGAGTCGGTCAGTAAGATGCTGGGACACCGGAACCTGAAAACAACCCAGCACTATGCAAAGGTCCTCGACCGGAAGATCAGTGATGACATGCTTCAGCTAAAATTGAAATTGGAGGGAAACAAGGCTAGTTAATCTTGTAGCCTCGAAAACGCATTACAGGTCATTTGTGATCAGCGTCATTTATAATTTCCTCACAGAAATTCCGTAACCCTTCGTCTCTTTTTTGGTCTTTGGCTATTTGACCTACCAATTCGATATACTTTGCTTTATTACGGCGGACAAGGCCCAAAACACACTCGATATGCGTTAGAAAAAAGTCTTCCTGGTCGAGCTTCTTAAGTTGAATCGCTGCCGCTTGATCGGAATCATAGAATTTAAGCAAGGTTGCTGCTTTCCATGGCAGTTCACCGGTATTGTCAAGAATCCAATTTTCTAACTTGTTTATCAACCCTTTTGGCATAGCGAATTCGTCATTAACTGAGCTTTCATCTAACAATTCTATCAAGGCATATAGAAAATCTGTAAGCCATGGGTCATTGTTTTCGGCCAAGTTGATTTGAGCCAATAATGGCTCGATATAAGAGGAGTCTTTTAAATCACTAAGTAAGGATGAGAATTTATTACTGTTTTCTATCCTGGACGGATTTCGAATAAGATCTACCAATTCCGCCTTAAGCGTCGAGTAATTATCTACCAGAAAGTCGTAAAGAATATCAAGTTTTTCATTTATATCTCTCATAGTATGCTAAGCAAAAAATTATCGGGTGTTTCGAAGGCGTCACTTCTTGTGTAATTTTCGCCTCCAAGTACGCAAGTCGATTGCACTGTCACTAAGAGTATCAAAGTACAATATCTTTCGTCCATTTGTATATACATAGAAAGTAAAGTGCGTAACAAAAGCCATTCCGTTGTCCTCTACAACCACTACACAATAGTATGGGTCCAGACTATCAGGTTGGCTATAGATCATAGATGAGAGGTGTCTTTTCCCCTTGGATATTTGCCTTATAGACGCATCAGCTTCTTTTATCTCAGGCAATCCTAAAACTGTATCCAGCGCATATCTCTCAGTAATATGCCTTTTGTGGACTGTATGGCTAAGACCCGCCGTTTGAGCATTAGCTGAAAAGACCGGCAAAGCCACTACCAGCAGCTTAATCTTGATATAGGCCAACACTTCTTTCATATCAATATGGCTGAAATTAACAATTTGAGCCAGTAAACTAAAAATTTACTCTAAAAATCTTTCCGTACATCTTCTCCATACTGAGAACCTAGCCTCCGGCAGTAGTAAATTGGGGTAAAACCAAAAACTATGGGTAAACTCATATATGTGCCGGGAGAAGATCAGACCCCATTTGGCTCCCAGGTAGTGACTCTCGACGATCTGGAAAAGTTTCGGGTCACCCTTATGATGGATTTCACAAAAATGATGGAGGGCCACCTGGCCAAGCCGCCCAAACGGTGGCTTAAATCCCATGAGGTCAAAAAAATGCTGCAAATATCATACAGTACGCTGCAAATGCTACGGAACACCGGCAAGATACCCTACACTCGTATAGGCGGTCTCATCTACTATGATGCGGCGGAGATTGAGCGCATTTTGGGGACCGAGAAAAAGGTGGCTTGAAAAATAGTGAAAGAGGTTTCCCGTAGGGGTTCCTCCTGTGGCTACCCCCTACGCCCTTTTTGGCCTTCCTTAAAGGCAAGTCGCGGGTTTGAATTCGCCTTTGGACGCGAATAGCAAGATGTATGGTTGTAAACAATTTGAGGGAAAAATTATCAAATAACCGAATCAATCTGGGCCCAATTCCAGTTTTTTTTAGGGTTTAGTGCGCGCTCTTAGCGCCCGGCAAGATGTACTCAAGTATACCTGACCTCCTGTTTTGGCTTTCCGTAATACCGAATTCCCTCAATGGAGGGCGCTTCTTGTGCGCCCGGCAAGATGTATAAATGTCCACCAAAATCCCCTTTATAGAAAACTCTTGCCTCGATTCGAGCAGTGCGCGGAAGAATATGCAGACACAGCCGATTGACAGGGGGAACCAGGCCCAGCACCTCCAACGGTAATGGTGCTTCGCAGAAAGGTATATTGTTGCCGGGCATTGGTTCTATTCGCAGCAGGGAGTAGAAGTGGATAGGTACGATAATTAAAGGAAGATGACACCTACGAACTTTTTAGAATTTATAGCCCTTTGATTACCAACAGAATTAAAACGGAATGAGTCTCAACGTTTTCATCATGATTTTATCCAACAAATTATATATACATTTACCCGTACTTCATCCCCTTTCAATATCCACGAGACATCGATAAAGGTTGTACCCTCGACCCCTAACACACAACCGTATGATTTTGACCACTAAACCCCGCAATTCAGCGAATTGCAGCCTTATTATTCTTATAGCCTTATTCCTGCTTATCAGTATCGTCCCCGTTTGCGCATTCGCCCAACCAATTGTCTCTGGGTTCAGTCCTTCAGGTGGCCCCGTCGGTACAACCGTTACCATCACAGGTAACAATTTCGATCCCGCTCCCGCAAATGACATCGTCTACTTCGGTACAGTGCAAGGAAAGGTACTGACAGCATCCGCTTCCACAATAACGGTAACAGTTCCTACAGGAGCCTCCTATCAGCCTCTAACCGTCACGGCGCATAATCTGACCGCCTATAGTCGCGTTCCATTTAGAATAACAGTACCAGGAATTGATACTGCATTCGTCTCCTCCTCATTTGGTGGCCCAAAACAAAATGCGATTAATGGCAGTACAAATTCTCAAAACATCTATTTAGCCGACTTCGACGGTGATGGCAAGCCGGACGTTTTCTGTCCGGCAATATCATCAGCCGCAATCATCAGAAATACGTCAACACCTGGGAATGCCTCGTTTGGCGTAGGAATTAACTATACATTCGGTTACTATGACAATGGTGGTACAATTGCCGATTTTGACGGTGACGGAAAGCCTGACTTTGTTGGCAATTCCTCGATAGATAATACTGCTCATGTCTTTCAGAACACCAGTACACCGGGCGCGATTTCATTTACTCCATCTTTAACCCTGGCGACCAATTCGGAGCCAGATTATGCCGGAGCTATGGATCTTGATGGCGACGGCCGCCCAGATCTACTCATAGCAGACTACGGCGGTAATGTCATCGATATCTTTAGAAATACAAGTACAAGCGGTATCATTTCGTTTGCTGATTCCATCGACCTGCCAACTTTATCGACGCCTTCAGCTATTACTTATGGTGATTTTGACGGTGACGGACGGCCAGACATAGCAATAGCGTGCGAATATGATGTAACTGTTTTTAGAAATACGAGTACGATCGGGCATATATCATTTGGGCCGCCAATTCATTTTGCCACAGGCGGCATAGGGGTCGATTACAGAACAGTGGTGACTGCCGACTTCGATAATGATGGCAAACTCGACCTAGCGGTAACCAATTCAGGTTCAAGTATAGACCCTACCAATATTTTTATTCTACGAAATACGAGTTCAGTCGGATCTATTACATTCGCCCAACAAATTACTTACACCAGCCCATACGCACCTTATGGAATGGTCGCCGAAGATTTGAATAGTGACGGGCATATAGACTTGGTAATAGCGAATTCATGGTCAGACAGTGTGTGCATTTATAAAAATACAAGCTCACCCGGTCAGATCTTATTTTCTCCTTATGTAGGCTATGGCGTAGGAGGGCAGCCCTATGCGCTTGCAATGGCCGACATAGATGGGGATGGCAGATCTGACATCCTCACTTCCAATGGCGGGACTTCTTTCTCGGTTTCTTTAAATAGAATCAACCAACCCGCCATAACCAAATTTACGCCGGATACCGCAGCCCCGGGCGCACTACTGACCATCTCGGGCTTTAACCTGTCCACCACATCCTTGGTTACGATTGGCGGTACTCCAGCCGATTCATTTAGTGTCATATCACCGACAACCATTACTGCAAAAATAGGTAACGGATCTAGCGGCCCCGTTAAAGTCACCACAGCTTATGGAACCGACAGCCTTCCCGGCTTTTTCCTGCTACCCGTCCCCCAGGTTGAATTTACCATCCCTTATGCAGCCTCACCGACGTCCAGCATCACCATATATGGCAATAACTTCGTCAGTGTAAGAAGTGTAACCATAAACGGCACTCCCGTTTCCAATTTCCAAACGATAGACGCCGAAGAAATACAGGCCGTTATCGCCCCACATACCACATCCGGCTCGCTAATTATTGAGACAGTGTCAGGAACGGATTCCATCAATTTTACCGTGACCCAACCACCTGCCATCACCAAAATATCACCTGTAGCCGGCCCTGTGGGAACTTCAGTCGTTATTTCAGGAACGAATTTAAATGGCTTTATCAATCAGACCGATGTTTCATTTGGCGCTGTCCTTGGAGTAATAACTCAAATAACCGATAACTCAATTACCGTCACGGCGCCAGCAGGCATAACAAATCAACCAGTTTCTGTACTTTCAAACAGTCTTTGGGCCTATAGCCTAAATCCATATATTACGACCTTTCCTGGAGCAGGCGCCAGTTTCATACCCACGTCGTTCAAACTCGCTCCCGCCATAAATGCTGGATCGGAAACCAATGGCGTAACGATTAACGATTTGGATGGTGACGGTAAACCGGACCTCATCTTTTCCGGTACTAACTTAATCAGCTTGCTGAAAAACACAACCACTTCAGACTCCATCAGTTTCGTAACTGAACAAGCAAACTATTCTCAAGGAACCAGTAAAAATATTATTGCAGAAGATCTGGATGGCGATGGCAAACCCGATTTAATTTCAACCAATGCCTCTATTCAACAGATCGATCTTTTCCAAAACACAAGCACGTCCTCTGCATTGACAATGACTCCGGTAACAGCCTTAGGATATGGATTTTTCGGTGGATACACAGCTGCAGGCATCGGCGATATCGATGGAGATGGAAAACCAGACATTGCAGTCGGAAACCCGAGCTCTAATGTCCTATCGATATTTCGCAATAACAGTATGCCAGGAATTATTTCATTCAACCTTAACCAAGACTTTGCCTTATCGTGGGTCCCTTCTGCACTGTCTGTCGCCGATATAGATCAGGACGGTAAGCCCGACGTCATTCTCGGATATACTAACACAAACAATTTATCAATTTTTAAAAACGTCTCAAGCCCTGATTCAATTGCTTTTTCGGCCATGCAAAATTTCACTGTCGATGCTCCTGTTACGCAGATTAGCGCAACCGATCTCGATAATGACGGCAAGGCTGATATCGTCGTCATTAATCATTCCTCGAATTCCGCGACCAGTACCGTGTCGATCTTTAAAAACCTTAGCATTCCCGGCAACTTCAGCCTTTCCACGCCGACCATCTATACTATTGCCGACTCAATATCCAGTTTACAGATTACCGACCTGGATGGCGATGGGAAACCTGATATTTCTTTCCTACGCCCGGACAGTAGTTTTATCTCCATTCTCAAAAATACCAGTACCAATGGCGCAATTTCTTTCGCAAACCGCATTGACTATTCGACCGGAGCGAATCCGTTCGCATCCTTTTTGGACGATTTAGATGGTGACGGTAAGCCAGAATTGACCACAACAAGCTCGGGAACAAGCACAATTACCATTTTGCAAAACCAGGTTGGTTTACCATTGGTTGTACCTTCGGGAGTCAGCCCTGTTTCGGGAAATATAATTAAAACAACGTTTATCGATTCCCTGGTGCAAACATATGATAATGAACCATATGTACAGCGGCACTTTGATATCGAGCCACAAGCAAACCCAACGAGTTCGACGGCAACTCTAACTTTATATTTCTTTCAGTCTGATTTCGACAACTTCAATGCCGACCCGTCACATGGTTTAGACCTTCCTAAAAACCCTACAGATTCCGCAGGCATCGCCGCTTTACTCATTTTCCAATATCATGGCTTCAGTGCTACAGGTAACCCAGCCAGCTATTCCGGGCCCCAAATCGTGATAAATCCAATCGACTCCAACATTCGTTGGAATACGGCCGCTCAATGGTGGGAAGTAACATTTGATGTCACAGGATTCAGCGGATTCTTTGCCGGCACGGGGTCAGGCAATCCATTACCGTTGACCTTACTCGATTTTACAGGTCAGGCTGTTCAACAAAATACACTCTTGCAATGGAGTACCTCCAACGAAACAGATCTACATCAATTCATGATCCAGCGTAGTACGGATGCTGATAATTATATGGTAATAGATAGTCTTGCGGCAAAGAACAATACGACCTCCATCTCAAACTACAAGTATATTGACACAAGTGACACCTATCCAATATCTTATTATCGTCTGAAAATGGTACACATGGATGGCAGCTATACTTTTAGCAATGTCGTTGTAGTAATGCATCAGATTATTGATCAACTAAAGATTTCACCCAACCCTGCTAGAACCTCTGTACAAGTTGATTATCCTGTAAGCGGAAAGGCTAGCCTACAAATATTCTCCATAAATGGGCAATTGATATTGACCAGTGAATTGCCGGGCGGCAGTTCGACAACGCTTCTTGATATTAGCCGACTAGCCCCTGGAGTATACTCAGTAGTCTGGACCAATGGTTTACAAAAATTGGAAGAGAAATTGCTTGTCAAATAAACATCATAACCTCCATTAAACTTTATAATAAATGATATGTGGCGAAGACCTTTTATAATTCCTAAGCTAATTTGAACAGTTTTTTATAACTTTATATCAGTCTATCAACTGAAATCCAGAGGTGGAAAATCGGTGCACCGGCCAGCACAGCA
>Ga0302309_10002329_pt1 | contig 15933 bp, 18 predicted proteins | sample III_Palsa_N1_1_FD_200453 | JGI IMG/M metagenome (GOLD analysis project Ga0302309, IMG submission 200453) | Peat permafrost microbial communities from Stordalen Mire near Abisko, Sweden - III_Palsa_N1_1 | ecosystem: Environmental > Terrestrial > Soil > Palsa > Peat permafrost | place: Sweden... | reverse complement strand
CTCAAGACTTAGACTCAAGACTTTCAACTTGAACAATGGGTTTGATCTCAGCCTGTCTTTCAGTTTGATTGCTCAAAGCAAGGCACCCCTTGAGAAAATTATGTGGCAAATATAGGATTTGATTTGGGAAATGGAATAGTGGTATTTACAATTCGGCTATAATGGGAGTATTCTTATTCGTTTTTTATCTTCATCCAGCACTAATAATGCGCCTTTTTCTAACAGGTCAGCATATATTTCGAGCGTCGATATTACCATATTGCTTAAATGAGATACCGTAACATTTTGGGTTCTGACCTGTATTACGCTTGGCTTTTCTGCCTTTGTAAGTGCCAGTGCGGTACCGAAATCCAGGTCGTGGGTAAAAATTACGTAATTATTTTTTCTCGCCCAATCCATCAGTACAGTGTCCGGAGCGTCAAACTTCCCTACTGTCGACCAATGAACTGCTTCTATTTTATAAAGCCTAAACTCCTGTACCCATTCAGGAGATAAATTCATATCAATAAGTATTTTCACGTAATAGTAAGTGGGACTTCTATTTCTTCAGAACGCCAGGCAGCGTAGGATAATGCAGCCATCAGGTCCTCATGGTGCAGGTACGGATACATTTTCAAAATATCTTCCTCGGTAAAACCAGAAGCCAGCAAACCTATAACTGTGCCCACGGTCATCCTTAAGCCCCTAATGCAAGGCTTACCTCCCATTATATCCGGGTTAAGCGTTATCCGTTCTAAATTTTTCATATATCCAATTCCCTGTTACTACAAAAATAAATAATAAATTTCAATTCCACCCGCCTTTTCCCTTTCACCTTTTTCCTTTCCGCTTTCACCTCAAAATACTACTTTTGCAAACTTTATAAAATAGTACCATGCTAAGAACACACACTTGCGGCGAATTAAACATCAGCAACTTAGGCCAATCGGTTACTTTGTGCGGATGGGTGCAAAAATCACGCGATCTGGGCGGAACCACCTTTATTGATATGCGCGATCGCTACGGCCTTACCCAATTGGTTTTTAATACCGATACCGATGAAACCCTGCGCGAAAAAAGCCGCAGCCTGGGCCGTGAGTTTGTAATAAAAGTTACTGGTACTGTTTTGGAGCGATCAAACAAAAACAGTAAAATACCAACCGGCGAAATTGAGATTGCCGTTACCGAAATAGAACTGCTCAACGCGTCAAAGGTTCCACCGTTCATGATAGAGGATGAAACCGACGGCGGCGAGGAACTGCGTGCCCGTTATCGCTACCTCGACCTGCGCCGCAACCCTATCCGCAATAACCTGATGCTGCGCCACAAAATGGCACAGGAAGTGCGTAAATATTTAGATGGCCTTGATTTTATTGAGGTGGAAACCCCCGTATTGATCAAATCAACTCCCGAAGGTGCCCGCGATTTCGTGGTGCCCAGCCGCATGAACCCGGGCGAGTTTTACGCCCTGCCGCAATCGCCGCAAACATTTAAGCAATTGCTGATGGTGAGCGGGTTCGACCGCTATTTCCAGATCGTAAAATGTTTCAGGGATGAGGATCTGCGTGCCGACCGTCAGCCTGAATTTACACAGATCGATTGCGAGTTGTCCTTCATCACCCAGGAAGATATACTGAATATTTTTGAAGGACTGACCCGCCATTTGTTCAAAACCGTAAAAAGCATCGATCTGATCACCTTCCCGCGCATGCAATATGCCGATGCCATGAGCTTATACGGATCGGACAAACCGGATATCCGTTTCGGGATGCCTTTTGTTGAACTGAATGATATATTGAAAGGCAAAAACTTCAGCATATTTGATAATGCCGAACTGATTGTAGGCATCAATGCCAAAGGCTGCGCCGAATACACCCGCAAGCAGCTGGACGAACTAACCGAATGGCTTAAACGCCCGCAAATTGGCGCTACAGGCCTCATCTATTGCCGCTACGGTGCCGATGGTACTTTAAAATCATCGGTTGATAAGTTTTATGGCGAGGATGACCTTACCAACCTTGCCGCAGCCCTTGAAGCCGCACCCGGCGACCTGATATTGATGCTTGCCGGGCAAACCGATAAAGTACGTAAGCAAATGAGCGAGCTAAGGCTGGAAATGGGCAGCCGTTTGGGCCTGCGCGATAAAAATAAGTTCGCGCCGCTGTGGGTTTTGGATTTCCCCTTATTGGAGTGGGACGAAGAAACCGGCCGCTACCATGCCATGCATCACCCCTTCACCTCGCCCAAACCCGAAGATATTGCCATGCTGGATACCAACCCCGGCGATGTTAGGGCCAATGCCTACGATCTGGTGATTAACGGTGTGGAAATTGGCGGCGGTTCTATCCGTATTCACGATAGGGCTTTGCAATCGCTCATGTTCAAGCACCTCGGCTTTTCGCCCGAAGAGGCACAAAAGCAATTCGGCTTCCTAATGGATGCCTTTGAATACGGAGCGCCACCGCACGGCGGTTTGGCTTTTGGCTTTGACAGGTTGTGTTCCATATTTGCAGGGCTCGATTCCATCCGCGATGTTATCGCCTTCCCTAAAAATAATTCGGGCCGCGATGTGATGATCGATACCCCATCAACCATATCCGAAGCCCAGCTTAACGAACTTAAAATAAACACTACCGTAACCCCCTAAAACGTGAAAAATAAATATTTTTTTATCCTTGCCTTGCTTATCATAGGTCTTGCATCGTGCAGTAAACAAAAAAATGTAACTTATAACCCCACGCAGCAAGCCGCGGCAGACAATGCTACCATACAAGCCTATATTAAAGCCAATAACCTGGATAGTGTAAAAAAAGATTCATCGGGCCTTTACTATAAAATTATAACACCCGGCAGCGGCGCATACCCAATAGCCAGCTCAACTGTTGATGTTAACTATAAAGGCACATTGACCAACGGATCGGTATTTGCGCCCGAAGCCCCTGCGGAAGCGCCACTGGGCCAGTTTATAGCCGGCTGGCAAATAGGTATACCGCATATTAACGCGGGCGGCACCATATTGCTGTTAATACCATCGGCGCTGGGTTATGGCAATAGTTCGCCTGCAGCTACCATACCGGCAAATTCAGTATTGATATTTACAGTAAACCTGGTAAGCTTTAATTAACCATTTCAATCTGATTTGGCATAATTGCGCCCGTTTTGAATTTGATTAATGTTAATTCGCCTTATTAATAATAATTGGTGTAAAAAATTTAATTTAACAGCGTACTTTTACCATTGCTAATAAGGCAGCCGGCAAAAAAAGATTTATCTGGAGGCATATCAGCTAAAAAATAAAAAGAAGACATAATTTTCCATAAAAAAAACAGTTATAGCGTTAAAGACTCATATATATGAAGAAACAATTTTTACTATTTGGTTTACTTATACTATTATTTACTGCCTGTAAAAAGCAAAGCTTTAATGCTACCAAACAATCAGTAATCGACGATGAAAAAATACAGGCATACATAGCTGCCAACCACATAAACGTAACTAAGGCACCTTCCGGAATTTATTACGAGATCATCAGGGCCGATACAGGTACGCACCCTCTCGATACTGCCACAGTACAGGTTAGCTACACCGGTAAATTATTGAACGGAACCGTTTTCGATACCGAATCAGCCGATATAATTGGTTTAAGCGGTGCTATTGTAGGCTGGCAGGATGGCCTTCCGCTTATAGCGCCCGGAGGCAGGATCAGGTTGATCATTCCTTCAGCGCTTGGCTACGGATCTTCCGTATCCGGATCTATTCCGGCTAACTCAGTGCTCGATTTTACAATTGATTTGCTTGGATATTACAATTAACGGGGCCTTACCTATTGTTCAGGTTAATAGTTATAGCTTTATTATAGCCTATTAGCTTGGCCAATCTCCTTTTCATTTGCAGTAAGAACCAATGGCGAAGCCCAACCGCAGAGCTTTTATTTACAGATCATCCCACGCACCGTGCCCGGTCGGCAGGTACGAGCGACCGGGCGCGTATTAAAGTAAATCAGAAACTGATTGACTGGGCCGATGTTATTTTCGCCATGGAGCGCAGGCACAGGGATATTTTAAAACAGCAGCTTAACTTAGCCGGCAAAACAATTACAGTTTTAAACATCGATGATATTTACCAATTCGGCGACCCGGAATTGATAGCTATGCTCAGTATCAGTTTACGCGATTATTTGTAAGTAACGCGAAACCAACCAACAGGTAATTTGCGAAGTTTTAAAAACTTCGCAAATTTGTTCAGCAAATACAGATTTTATTCCTTCCCCGAATTAAACAAAAACATCTGCACGCTGTCTATCTTCTAAATTTACACACCATGAAAAAATTATTGATGCTTGCCGTTTTGCTTACCGTAACTGCGGCTGCCTTTGCACAAAATGTTGATCTTCGCCGCAAAATTGAAGTAAGCGGCACCGCCGAACAGGAAGTTACCCCCGATATTATTAATGTGTCCATATCCTTACAGGAATACATGAACGGCAAAACCAAAGTTACTATCGATCAGCTGGAGGGCCAGCTGGAGAACGGGGTGAAGGATGCCGGCATCCCTAAGGAAAACCTTACCATCAGTAACGTATCGGCCTGGAACAATAATTACCAAAAGAAAAAGAACCCCGACTTTTTAGCGAGCAAACAATACAGCATCAGGTTCAGCGATCTGAATAAGTTCGACCAGGTACTTAGCCAGGTTGATCCCAAAGGCATCCAGTACACCAATATTGAGAGCTACGATTACTCAAAAATGGATCAGCTAAAAAATGAGCTGAAACTAAAAGCCTTGCTGGCCGCAAAAGATAAAGCCACATTTCTGTTAAACGGAATTGGCGAAAAGCTTGGCGATGCCCTTGATATTACCGAAACCGATAACAGCAATTACCTGCAGCCGCGTGTGGTAATGTATAAAGCTATGGCTATGAACGCCGCCGCCCCGGCACCCGAATCGGATATTGATTTTAAGCAGATAAAATTAAGCTTTCAGATCAACGCGGTGTTTGAAATAATTAAGTAACCTTAAATTAACATTTTAATACCGCGATTGGAAGAGCGAATATAAAAACCATAGTTAATTGGGTACTAACTATGCACTTATTTAATAAAATTTCATTTTTTTTTCATTTTTATTAAATAGCTGTTGCTAATACGAATTATCCATTTTATATTTAGGCTCCCAATTGATTAGGCATGATTCGTACCCGGTTTAAGAAGGTCCTTTTGGTTTCGCCAGGAGTTTCTTCTGCTCAGTTAGTAACTGATTTTCAAAATGTTAAGCATATTGATGTTTTGACACGCATTTTTCCGGCTATTTATGAAGAAACGCCTAACCTCATCATATTTGATCACAACTATGTAGGCAAGGATATGGAAAAAATAATCCGCCGCATACGCACCAATAGCTTCTACAATAAAGTTAAGATCTGCTGCTATAAAACCAAACCCGAGATAAAAAATGATGCCCTGCTGAAAGCCATTGGCGTTGATTATTTTATTTACCAGGACGATTTGCAAGCCGCACAAAAAAGAAGCAACCTATCCAGCATTTTTAACGAAATAATCGACAGACCGGTTATGGGGATGGCTACTAATTGAGAGCCAGGAGTTGAGAGTCAAGAGTCAAGACAAATACAGGTATAAAACAATAAAAGCAGCTATAAGCTGCTTTTATTGTTTTATACCGACCAAAGCCATTCCCCGATTCTTGGCTCCTGATTCTTGGCTCCTGATTCTTTTAAAATATCCACTCAAACTTAGTATATGGCACCAGCACTTCAGGTATTTTTATGCCATTTTCCGTTTGGTTGTTCTCCAGTAAAGTAGCTACTATACGTGGCAGGGCCAGTGCGCTGCCGTTTAGCGTATGCGCCAATTGGGTTTTGCCCTCCGCATTCCTGAAACGCAGTTTCAGGCGGTTGCTCTGAAAGGTTTCGAAATTAGATACCGACGAAACCTCCAGCCAGCGTTGCTGTGCCGCGCTCCAGGTTTCCATATCATAGGTTAATGCTGAGCCAAAACCCATATCACCGCCGCATAAGCGCAGCACACGGTACGGCAGCCCTAAATTTTGTAACAGCCCTTGCACATGCGCGCTCATGCTTTCCAGTACGGTGTATGAATCATCCGGATGCACCACCTGTACTATTTCCACCTTATCAAACTGGTGCAAACGGTTCAGGCCACGCACATGCGCGCCGTAGGAGCCCGCTTCGCGGCGGAAGCATGGCGTATGCCCGCAATTTTTTACCGGCAGCTCATCGGCCTTTAATATCACATCGCGGTACATATTGGTAATAGGCACCTCGGCAGTAGGGATGAGGTATAAATTATCCAGCCCCACAAAATACATCTGCCCTTCCTTATCCGGCAATTGCGAGGTACCAAACCCCGAGGCCTCGTTCACCATTAAAGGTACGCTTACTTCGCTGTAGCCTGCTTTTTCGGCTTCATCAATAAAATAATTAATGAGCGCGCGCTGTAATTTGGCACCTTTGTTTTTATACACCGGGAAACCCGCGCCGGTTATTTTAACACCCAGCTCAAAATCTATCAGGTTATATTTAGCGGCAAGTTCCCAGTGCGGCAAGGCATTGGCGGGCAGCTCGGGTATATCACCGTTTCTAAGTACCACCTCGTTCTCTTCGGGTGTTAAGCCTTTGGGTACCGAACTGTGTGGCAAATTAGGCAGCAATACCAATTTCTGATAAAGCTCTTCTTCGGTGGCCGCTAACTGGTCGCCAAACTTTTTGATATCCTCTTTCCAGGCACCGGTTTTTGATTTTATTTCTTCCGCTTCAGCTTTTTTACCGGCACGCATCAGGTCGCCGATCTGCTTTGAAGCCGCGTTAGCCTCGGCCGAAACGTTATCCATGCTGGTTTGCGTAGAGCGGCGTTTATCATCCAGTTCAATTATCTCATCAACCAATTCGGGCTGTTTAAAATTTTTTACAGCTAAACGTTCCAAAACCTGTCCCCTGTTATCGCGGATATAACTAACTTGCAGCATTATTTTATTTTTAGGCAAAGATATAATCAGTTGGCGGTTTGCAGTGTGCGGTTTGCAGTTTTTTTATCAACCCCAGTTTGCAGCTAACTGCTAACTTTAAACTGCAAATTAGGCAATGCCAACCGCCAACTGCCAACTGCAAACTGAATAATGAGCGGAAAACTCTACTTAGTACCCACCCCCATAGGCAACCTGGAAGATATCACCTTCCGAGCCATCCGTATTTTAAAGGAAGCCGACCTGATTTTGGCCGAGGATACGCGTACTTCGGCACCGCTGCTCAAGCATTTCGATATTCATCAAAAAGTGTTCGCGCATCATCAGCATAACGAGCATCAGTCATCCAGCGAGATCATCCGGTTTTTGAAGGAGGGCAAAAATATAGCCTTGATTTCCGACGCGGGCACGCCTGCCATATCCGATCCTGGTTTTTACCTGGTGCGCGAGGCTGTAAAAAATGAGATAGCTGTGGAGTGCCTGCCGGGAGCTACCGCCTTTGTGCCGGCACTGGTAAATTCCGGTTTCCCTACCGATCGTTTTTGTTTCGAAGGATTTTTACCCCTGAAAAAAGGCCGCCAAACGCGCTACAAATTTTTAAGCCTGGAAGAACGCACCATTATACTTTATGAATCGCCGCACCGTTTTTTAAAAACGCTGGATGAAATGGCCACCTACTTTGGTGCCGACCGGCAAATATCCGTATCGCGCGAGCTGACAAAAATGTTCGAGGAAACCGTGCGCGGTACCGTAGCCCAAGTAAAAACTTATTTCGAAACGCACCCCGTAAAAGGCGAATTTGTAATATGCGTTGGGCCAACCGCCCTAACCCGATAGCTATCTGATCTCCCCAGGTAAGGGATAAAAAAAAATATTAAAAGCTTCCCCGAAACCACAGGGAAGCTTTAATGAAGCTATTTGCCTCCGTAAACGCTTTGTAAATAGGCTTTAACCGTTACGGGCTTACGGCCTAAAATTGTTTCAAGCTCGTTACTGATGTTTTCAAATTCACCTTCGGCAGCGGCCCTGCTAAATGCCGCTAATAACCCGACAATCTCATTGGGGGCTCCGGCTTTGGTAAGTGTTTCTTTAAATTCCTGAACAGAAGGCGACACGTAAACAATCGGCTTACCGGCAATCTCTTTAATTATTGCGGCCACTTGCCCCCACGTTACGCCTTCTGATCCCGTAAGTTCAAAGCTCTTATTATCATATTTTCTGCTTTCATCCAGTAATATGTTAGCGCCTGCCTCGGCCTGGTCGGCGCGTAATGCATAAGCGGTTTTACCCTCATCTGCCGGAAGATAAATGGTATGATTTTGCAACAGGTGCTCACCGGCAAAAATTGGGATCATATCCGCGTAAATGCCATGCTGCAACAAGGTATAAGTTAACCCTGATGCTTTAATCTTGTGTTCAGTGTTCAGGTGCCCTTCCGCCACAAAATTTATCGGTGAGGTTTCCGTTTCATTCTTTCGCTGATAGCTGGTATAAACAATATGCTTAACGCCTGCTTCAACTGCGGCTTTTACCACATTATCCTGTTGCTGAATACGGTTATGCAGGTCACTGCCCGATACCATATACAGCTTATCAATACCTTTAAAAGCCGCCAGCAGCGAGGCATAATTGTCATAATCGCCTTTATGTACGTGTACGTGCTGCGCTTGCAGGCCGGCTGCTTTGGCAGGGTCCCTTACTAAAACATGAATGTTTGCCGCGTTTGTTTTTTTCAGCAGGCTTTCTGTTACTGCTTTTCCGAGTTGCCCTGTGGCACCGGTTACTAAAATGTTGTTCATTTTTTTTGTTTTTATCTGTTAAACCCAATACTTACTTTTGGAGAGTTAAAGTTAAATAGTAACTTAGCACTAAACAAGAGGGCACTTAGGCAACAGTCAGTTACTTTGAAGTAATTATTATTGAAATACAGCAGTTTATGATTGAAGAAAATTATAGAAAATATAACCTTGCAGCAGATTGCCCGGTACGCAATGTGCTTGACCGTGTAGGCGACAAGTGGTCGATACTCGTAATTTCCATTTTGGGTGATTGCGGAACGGTGCGTTTTAACCAGCTTAACCAAAAAATAGGCAACATTTCGCAAAAAATGCTTACTGTAACCTTACGTACACTGGAGGCCGACGGGTTGGTACAAAGAACCATGTACCCCGAGATACCGCCCAGGGTTGAATACCGGCTTACCCAAATGGGCCAAAGCCTACTGCCTGCTATTGAAAACCTAAGCAGCTGGGCACTTGAAAACATGCCAGCGGTATTAGCATCGCGCGAGCAGTATAAAACGCGCCAAAGCTACATGAATGCCTCATAATGCTTAACGCAAAAATCCTATCTTTGCCAGCCGGGAAATGTAGCCCACCCAAACCCTCCCCGGCAGGGAGGGCTTAAAAAAAATCATTCAAAATGATAATTAATAATAAGTCTGATTTAAAAGCCTCCCCTACCGGGGGCGACCCGATAGCTATCGGGTTAGAGGGGGCTGCATGAAAAAAAGTATCCTGTTATCCATCCTTTCCGGTTTATTGCTTTGGATAGCGTGGCCGCCTACGCCTTATACCTCGTGGCTGTTGTTTACCGGCTTTGTGCCCATGCTCATCGCCATGGAAAACATCATTCAATCCAAACTGCCTAAAAAAGGGAAAAAGATATTCGGCATTACCTTCCTGGGCTTTTTTATATGGAACACGCTGTGCATTTACTGGGTGTATAATGCCTTAAAAACTATCGGCCCGGTTGCGGCCCTTCCTATCAGTTTAATACCATATTCGCTGGGGCCTTTGTTAATGTCCACAGCCTGCTGGCTGTACTACCGGCTGCGCCTGGCCACCAACCGGGGCTGGGGCCTGGTGGGCCTGGTTTGCTTTTGGATAGCCTATGAATACCTGCACCAAAGCTGGGATCTGGCCTTCCCCTGGATGACCCTCGGCAACGGCTTCGCGGTAAGCCACCAATGGATTCAATGGTATGAATACACCGGTGTTTACGGCGGCACTTTATGGATATGGATATTAAACATCCTGATATTTTTAATATATGCCGGCCTGCGCGAAGGGCAAAGCAAAAAACAAAGGCAGGCATTACTATCGGCTTTTGTGCTGCTGCTTATACTACCGCTTAGCTTTTCGTTGTACCGCTATTATAGCTACCGGGAGCAATCCGATCCATCCAACATTGTTATAGCGCAGCCAAATATCGATCCGTATGCCAAAGAGTTTTCCATCCCGGCGGCCGATCAGCTCAATATCCTGATGCATATTTCCGATTCGCTCGGCCAGCACAATACCGAGTTTTTTTTATGGCCCGAAACCGCCATCGATGATGATATTGACGAAAGCAAGATCCGCAGCAACACCTACTTTTTACAGGTGCAGGCCTTTTTAAACAAATACAAAAACGGCAACGTGCTTACCGGTGCCGAAACCTACAAACTATACACCACCAGGGCCACCAAAACTGCCAGCGCTACCGATAGGCCCGATCTGTTTTATGATGATTTTAATACCGCGGTAAACATTGAGAACTCTGCCGAGGTACAGTTTTACCACAAATCGAAATTGGTGCCGGGTGCCGAATCATTGCCTTTTGGTGATGCTTTATCCTTCCTTAAACCCGCCTTTGAGCATTTGGGCGGCGCAACGGGCAGTTATGGCAGCCAGCCGGAGCCGGGCGTATTTTATTCGCAAAATGGTATCGGGGTTGATCCTGTGATTTGTTACGAATCCATCTGGGGCGGGTATATAGCGCAATCGGTTCACATGGGGGCGCAATTCATCGCTATTATTACCAATGATGGCTGGTGGGGTAATACATCGGGTAAAGATCAGCACCTGGATTATGCTAAACTACGCGCTATCGAAACACGGCGCTGGGTTTGCAGGTCGGCCAATACGGGTATCTCCGCTTTCATTAACCAGCGCGGCGATGTGGTGCAGCATACCAACTGGTGGGTAAAAACCGCTCTAAAACAGGATATCAACCTTAACTCCGATCTTACCTTTTATGTGCTCCATGGCGATTACATCCCACAAGCAGGCAGTATTTTAGCTGTACTGGGTATAGTGGTGATATTGGTAAGGATAAGGAGCGTGAAGAGGCGGTTGGCCGCTTAGATATTTTAAAGCGACAAAACATTAGACTGATAAAACATTTCAATTTTAACCAGGTTATAAAAAGTGGAAATATTTCACTTTACAAATTGAATATTTTCGTATATTTGATTATATGATAACTCAGGCAGAAAATATAAGCACAAGAATTGCTATACCGGGGTTCAATAACCAATGGATAGATAGCCAGGCAGAAATATTTAAACATGCAAAGGTTGGCGTGGGCACCAAGCTTTTTTATTCCTTTGCCGAAACTGTTAAAATGGGTAATAAATCGCTGGCGGCTATTTTGCACCTTTCATCGCGCACCATCAGCAATTATCACCAAAACCAGCAAACGCTGGAGCCCGTACAGGGCGAACACCTGTTAAAACTGATCGCCTTGTATGATAAGGGCATCGAAATATTCGGATCGATAGACGAGTTTAACTACTGGCTCAATAAATCCTTCTGGAACTCAACGGAAAAGCCTTTAGACTGGCTCATTACTCCCGGCGGTATCGGCCTGGTGATGCAGGAGTTGGATCAACTGGCTTACGGTTACCCGGTATAATTAATGCTCACTTTCCGCATATTGCATAAAAAATACGGCGACGCTCTTTTTGCGCCCGGTATCGAGGGCAGATGGAACAGCGCGGGCAAAAAGGTGCTCTATTGCAGCGAATCGATACCCTTAGCCTTTATGGAAAGCATGATAAGGCGGCAGGGAGTTGGATTTAACGATGATTTCCAGATCGCCTTTATCGAAATTCCCGATTCCGCCGCTATAACACACGTATCCCTTACCGAGTTGGAAGATGGATGGAACAGCCCGCTTAATTACTTACAATGCCAAAAATTAGCCAATAAATGGTACGATGGAATGGAAACACTGGTTTTACAGGTGCCATCGGCCGTATTAAGCATTTGTAGTAATTATGTGATCAATACCCTGCATCCCGATTTTAATAAGGTAAAACTGATTAAACTAACGCCCCTGATACCCGATGCACGGATAGACGAATTATTAAAGCCTCACCTAAATCCGCTCCAAAGGGGAGGACTTTAAATAGCTCAAAACAGAGTATCTTTTATTAGTTAATATCAAAATGAACCCTCTCGTTTGGAGAGGGCAGGGTGAGGCTTTGGCTACCCCTTGCTCAAAATAAACAGCAGCAGGTCATGTATGGGCTGTTTGATGATCTTACCTACCCGCACGCCGTTGGCTTTGCAAAGTTCGGTTAACTCATCGGCAAAAACATAGGCTATAGAACCTACAAAATTGCATTTGTACTTATTGTACTGCGGGTACGATTTTATGTTGGTTTCAATAAACTCCACCAAGCCTTTGCTTAGCAGTTGCTGCGCGTATTCGGTATCTCTTATCTCGCTCAAAAACCTGGAGAATGAGGCCAAATAAGAGTTGGCACCGGCCTTTTGATAAACATTTTTTATAACAATATCGCGGGTTAAGTGGTACTCGTTATTAAATTTGGCGCTTACCTCATCGGGCATGGTGCCGTATAAAAAATCGGTTATCAGCGCTTTGCCAAACCAGGTGCCTGAGCCTTCATCGCCCAAAACAAAACCCAGCCCATGCTTGCCCGCGTGGGTATCTTCGCCATCAAAAAAAGAAATATTGGAGCCGGTGCCCAATACGCAGCATAAGCCCTTCTCGTGCCCGCAGGTGGCGTAAGCCGAACCCAAAAGGTCGCTATCAACACTTATAAATGCTTTGGGAAACAATTGACTGATGGCGTTGGATACTATCTCATGCCTGTCGGGGCTGGAGCAGCCCGCGCCAAAAAAATAGATCTCGGTAATATCCGCAGCATAGCCTATCAATTCCGGAACCTGCTCCTGCAATATCTTTACAATTTCTTTTTCTGTTAAAAAGTAGGGATTTAAACCGGCTGTTCTGAATTGTTGAGCTTCCTGTTGGGGGGTGGACAATAACCAGTCTGTTTTTGATGATCCGCTATCAGCAACTAAGATCATGGGAGAAAATTTCGTCGAGTGCTTTAGTGGTTACCGGTTTATGAATAAACTGGGTTACATGTTTATTCACCAATGAGTTTTTTATGTCCCTGGGGTCAAGTGATGATGACAGCATAAATATCTTTACGTCTGCCTTGTTTTCAATAGATATCTTGTCGTATTCTTCTAAAAATTCAAAGCCGCTCATCTCCGGCATGCGGATATCCAAAAATATAACATCCGGCTTTATGGTTCCAATGCGTAGTGCCTCTATCGCGTCTTCGGGCGATTGGCTGGCTATTATTTCCCCGGCAAAATTATTGCTTTCGAGCATCTTGGTGGTGACGAAATTATCTATGTAATTATCATCAATCAGCAAACAGGTTTTGAAACGATTTGACATTAGCCCAAAAATAGCTTTTAAAATTGTTTAAGAGTAGTGTATTATAGTTTATTATTGAGTATTAACGTTGATAACGCGTTTATTTACAGTAAAAATAAGTAATATTTTTGATACGAAACAGCGTATGAATATTTTTTATGTTCACTTGCAAATACTTGCTGTGCTAACAACAGCTACAACAAAAAGTTTGCTTTCGAAGCTCTTAAAATTACTTACAAAGCAACCGATTGTAAATTTTTAATAAATTGCCGCATGAAAAAATTTCAACTGACCGCCTTTTTTTCTTTAATGCTATTTTTTATGGATATTACTGCCGGTAACGCAGCAACTATGGCTAAAATTTTTTACACCGTAACCTTTCCCGAAGCGCAGGCACATTATGCCGATATAGAAATGGACATCAGCCATATTAAGCAAGGTACCCTGGTTCTCAAAATGCCCGTTTGGACACCCGGTTCGTACCTTGTTAGGGAGTTCGCCAAAAATGTGGAGGCATTCAGCGCCTCGGCAGGCGATAAGGAATTGTCATTTATAAAAACACGTAAAAACTGGTGGAGCATCAACACCGCCGGGGCCGATCATATTACCATTAAATACAAAGTGTACTGCAACGAAATATCGGTACGCACCAGCACGGTTGATGCCTCGCATGGCTTTATATCCACCTCCGGTATATTCATGTACCCCGAAGGCATGCTGCACCAGCCATCAACCATTCATATCATTCCTTACACCGGGTGGACAACCGTTTCCACCAGTTTGGAGATGGTGAACAATGATCCCTTTACCCGGCAGGCACCCAATTATGATATTCTGTTCGATTCGCCCATTGAAGTGGGCACGCAGGATGTATTTGGCTTTGATGCCGTTGGCGTAAAATATGAAGTGGCCATGTACGGCGGCGGCAATTATGATAAGGAACCCTTGAAAAGGGACCTTGCTAAAATTGTGGCCCAGGAAACCGCCGTATATGGCGAAAACCCAAATAAACACTATGTTTTCATTGTACATAATTACCTGAAGGGCGGCGGTGGCCTGGAGCATTTAGGCTCAACGGTATTAGGCGCCTCACGAAATTCTTACGGCACCCCGGCCGGTTACCAAAGCTTTTTGAGCCTTGCCGCGCATGAGCACTTCCATTTATGGAACGTGAAACGCCTGCGCCCAATTGCACTGGGCCCCTTTGATTATGATAACGAAAATTACACCACCGACCTTTGGATAGCCGAGGGCTTTACCGCCTATTATCAGGATATTATATTGCGCCATGCCGGCATAATACCTGCCGATAATTATTTAAAGGTGCTGGCTAATGATATTAATTCGGTAGAGAACCAACCCGGCAAAAAGTTTCAGAGCGCGGCTGATGCCAGCTATGATGCCTGGATAAAGGCCTATCGCCCAAATGAGAACTCGGCTAACAGCACTATTAGTTATTACAGCAAAGGCTCGGTTAATGCGTTGATGCTCGACCTGGAGATCATTAATGACAGCCATGCCAGGTACTCGCTTGATGATGTAATGCGCTATATGTACCAGGAGTATTATAAAAAACTTAAACGCGGGTATACCGATGCCGAATTTAAGCACGGCCTCGAAAAATTTGCAGGCAAAAACCTCGATAGCTTTTATAACAAATATGTTTACGGCGTTTATGATGTGGATTATAACCACTACCTGGGCTATGCCGGTTACCAAATAACCGATGACCTGGCCCAAAGCAACACCCCGGTTTTAGGCTTAACTACCGTAAATACTTCGGGCAAATTATTGGTGGCAACCGTTGTGCGCGATGGAGTGGCCTGGAAAGGCGGCGTTAATTTTAATGACGAACTGGTAGCCATTGACGGCAAACCCATTACCGATTTAACCACCGCTTTAAGCAACAAAAAAACCGGCGATAAGGTATCCGTATCTCTTAACCGCGACGGGTTGCCGCTTACCTTACCTATTATATTACTCCGCAACCCACAGGTAAAATACAGGATAGATACGCTAAGCACAGTAAGCCCGCAGCAAATTATTGTAAGGAATAAATGGCTTAAATTATAGCTAACCTAGCAGGCAAAGGCAGTTTTTTTCAGCAATATTAAAACATTCCTGTAAAGGCTTATGTTATACTTATATCTATGAAAATCATTAATTAAATTAAAATCATCATGAACTCATTATTGTATATTATTGCCGTTATATTGCTTATAGGATGGGCTTTGGGCGTATTCATGTATTCTGCCACCGGCATCATACATATTTTATTGGTAATTGCTATTATAGCCCTAATATTAGGTATAATCAGAAGGCCGACAGCTATTTAATCCGGAAAAAAAACGGGTAAAGAAAAAAGGCGTTTCAGTTATGGGACGCCTTTTTTGTTGAAAATGGTTCATTATAACAATCAATAAATACTTAGTTATTACCTCTTTGTCATTGCTGTAAGCGATAGTGTGGCAATCTCATAGCCAACGCATGCCG
>Ga0302309_10002324_pt1 | contig 15953 bp, 17 predicted proteins | sample III_Palsa_N1_1_FD_200453 | JGI IMG/M metagenome (GOLD analysis project Ga0302309, IMG submission 200453) | Peat permafrost microbial communities from Stordalen Mire near Abisko, Sweden - III_Palsa_N1_1 | ecosystem: Environmental > Terrestrial > Soil > Palsa > Peat permafrost | place: Sweden... | reverse complement strand
ATGATGACCTGGGCAGGGACACATTAAGCTATGCACAGCACTATTTAGGCGGCCATGGCGATTACAGCACTAACAATTATGATAAGATAAGTACCCATTACAACTTCACCGATCAAGTAGACACCACCATCAGGCGACATTATACCAAGGCCAATACCACTACCTCCAAAATGGCAGCTGCCGTACAGTATCAGTACGACCAGGTTGGCCGCAAGCTGTACACAGGCGAGCAGTTCTATTCAAACGGGGTTTCGGAAACGCCTGTGTACCTCTCGAATACCGCTTATAACCAGGTAGGCCAGGTAACGCAGCAGAACTATCACCTGCAAAGCGGCATGACCGGCTATCTGAATACCATCAATTACAGTTATAACGAGCGGGGCTGGCTAACTGCCCTTACGCCTACTGGCACCAGTTATGCGGAGAGCATCTATTATAATTCCCCTACCGGGAGTGCTGCCAAACAATATAACGGCAATATATCGCAGTTCAGCTATAATAGCCCCAAAATGGAAGCCAATTACGGCAACCCTACAACGAATATCAACAACGCCAGCTATACCTATGATAACCTGAACCGGCTCACGCAGTCGCAGTCTACTTTAGCCAAGAGCGATGAAATGGTGGCCTATGACCTGGAAGGCAATATCAAAAGCTTTGTACGCAACGGGCAGTTTAACGGCACCTATACGCTCACATACCCCGGCCAGAGCAACCAGCTATCATCCGAGAAAAATGGCTCCAATGCGACAAGAAGTTTCGCCTATAACGATGGGAATGGAAATATGACAACAGATTCGGTATGGACTATCCATTACAACCTGTTGAACCTACCCGATACCATAAAGAACGGCAGTACGATCGTCGCTACCTATTATTATGATGCAGCCGGCAACAAGCTCAGGAATGTCAGTGCCAGCAACGGTACGTGGGATTACATCAACGGTATCGTGTATCAGAATATAAAGATGGATTTTGTGAGTACGGAAGAAGGCCGCGCTTATCTTAACGGTGACAGCACCTATCATTATGAATATGATTTGAAGGATTACCTCGGCAATGTACGGGCATCGTATAACCTGGGAACGGGAAACACACTCCAGTATGTACAGGAAAACGACTATTATCCATTTGGCTTAACCACCAAATATTTGGATAATGCAAATGGTAACCGCTACCTTTACAATGGCAAGGAACAGCAGTTAGACCTGACCAATGTTTACGATTATGGGGCAAGGTTCTATGATGCTGTTATAGGTAGGTGGATGGAAATTGACCCTTTGGCGGAAGTTAACCGCAGATGGTCACCTTATAATTACGGGGTTGATAATTCGATAAGAAATATTGACCCTGACGGGATGGATGCGACAACATACACTGGAGCGGCAGCCGTATCTGCATTCGAAAACTTTAGATTTTTTTACAATCTATCTCAGCAAAAGGGTGGGTTTGGAGGAAAGAAAGACAAGGATAAACAAAATAATAAAAAAGATGATCCAAACCAAGATAAAGTAGATAAAGAAGTAGGGAACGCTATGTTCCGGATGTTGAGAGCATTTGCTGATGTTGCTCCTGTTTTTGCTACACCAACGTCCGGCGACGATGATGAGTCATCGGCTACAGCGGATGAGGATGAAGAAATAACGCAGTCAATTTGGACCTTAGATGCATCGGCAAGGGGACTTGAGGCCGAAAGGCAATTAGGAGGTAATTTACCATATGGATTTCCCGTTATTGATGAATTTGTTGACAATGAAATAACAAGTATCAAGAGTATAGATCTTACATCTAAATCTTATTCAGAAGGGAATGGATTACTTAACACTTTGAAAGGATATGTCAACAAATTGGCTGATTTTAAACGTGGAACAAGAGGGGGGATTTCAATAGGGCCAGAGAATTACACAGCAAAATTTTTGAAAGTTGCAATTCAGCCGGGAAAAGCTTCGCCAGCACAGTTTGAACAAATTGGGCAGGCCATGAGGTATGCACAATCTAAAAATATTGATATAATTATTGTATACGTACATTAGGATTTCAAAATGAAAACAGCATCTATATACAAAAGAAAAGGTAAAGGCTATATAATATTTGGATCAAGTAAAACAATCAGCGGGTTGGTAGTAGCTGCGGAACCTTTTATTAATATTCCAGAAACAGAAGCGAATGCCAATATTATTGTGCAGGCTATAAAAGCTTGTCTTTATACTAATAACGAAAAAGTACCAGATCCCAAGAATTGGACTGAGTTCAATAAAGACTTTCTCCAAAAGATTGGAATCAAGTCTCTAAAAGATTTAGAAAATGCTGATACAAAACTTGTGTCGATAAAACAAGAAAAAGACTATATAGTTTTTAATCCAATGCAACCTGCAAAAAAACCTGACAAAGGATTCATAAATGCAAACAAAGAATCCGTTGAGGTTTCTGTATTTGCATCGGATCAAGATATGTTCAAAGCATATGAATTAGCATTAAGGAATTGTGGATGAATGGTAGTGTTGGTTGTGTATCAACAATGTTGTTATTTTATAAATAACTGATAATCAATAGTAAAATTTAAGTATAATGTGCAAAAAACAACAAAGCGGGTGGTATGAAAGTATCACCCGCTTTTTTTTATACCATTTAAGAAGCCTAAATGCCTGTCCATAGGAACTCCTTCAGAGATAACTGCTTAAGTGTTACAAAAGTGTTGTTATTGCAAACCAACCCGCGTTAGCGATAGAAACGTATACCGGCCACTTCGAGGGCCTCAGTGCGGGCGCCGTGGCTAATGCCTCGTGTAGTATGAGTGGATAGCGCGGGCCGCAGGCAACGCCCAACTAACACCCCGGCAGACATGCTATGGGACGTTAAATATTATGATGACCTGGGCAGGGACACATTAAGCTATGCACAGCACTATTTAGGCGGCCATGGCGATTACAGCACTAACAATTATGATAAGATAAGTACCCATTACAACTTCACCGATCAAGTAGACACCACTATCAGGCGGCATTATACCAAGGCCAATACCACTACCTCCAAAATGGCAGCTGCCGTACAATACACTTACGACCAGGTAGGCCGCAAGCTGTACACAGGCGAGCAACTCTATTCAAACGGGGTTTCAGAAACCTCGGTGTACCTCTCGAATACCGCTTATAACCAGGTAGGCCAGGTAACGCAGAAAAACTACCATATACAATCCGGGATGACGGGGTATCTAAATACCATTAATTATAGTTATAACGAGCGGGGATGGATTACGGCGAGTTGATCTATTATAATAAGCCAACCGGCAGCGCTGTTGCACAATACAATGGCAACATTTCGCAGTTTGCCTATAACGGGCAAAAGATGGACTCAACATTCAGTATTGCCGATACTACCCATAACGTGGTTACTTATACCTATGATAACCTTAACCGGCTTACCAAATCATTGTCCAGCCTTACACACCCTAAAAGCGACGAAACCATAAGTTATGACCTTGAAGGTAATATTAAAAGTTTAAGCCGTACCGGGAATGATGTGGCCAGCTATACTTATACTTATCCGGGACAAAGCAACCAAATGGACTCGGTAAGGAATGGCAGTTATGCCAAACATATTTACCAATATGATGCTAATGGCAACACCAATCTGGATTCGCTGCTGACCATTCATTATAACTTGCTCGATCTGCCCGATACCATCAAGAATGGTTCGACCATTATTGCTACGTATTATTATGATGCGACAGGAAATAAGTTGAGAGATGTAAGTACGTCTTTCGGCTCCTGGGATTATGTTGCAGGCGTAGTTTACTCAAATGAGCGAATAGATTTTGTTACAACGGAAGAAGGCCGGGCGTTCCTGAACGTTGATAGTACCTATCATTATGCCTACGATCTGAAAGATTACTTGGGAAATGCAAGAGCATCCTATGGTCTGGGGGCAAGTTATTCATTGCTCTATATACAGGAAAATGATTACTATCCATTTGGCCTATCGATACAGTATGGCAGCAACTCAAATAACCGCTATCTTTATAACGGAAAGGAGAAACAGTTTGACCTTGCGAATAAGTATGATTATGGCGCACGGTTTTATGATCCGGTGGTGGGAAGGTGGATGGAGGTTGATCCGCTGGCGGAAATATCAAGAAAAATTAATCCGTACAACTATGGAGATAATAATCCTATAAGGTTTATCGATCCGGATGGCATGGCCGCCGATAGTGTCACTTATACAGGTGCAGCAGCCGTATCTGCATTTGAAGAATTTAGATTCTTTAACAAGAAATCTCAACAAGATGGAGGACTTGGCGATAAGAAAAAGAATGATGATAATGAGAATGAAACACTTGGGGACATGGCATGGCAAAATGCGCCTAAGCTTAAACCATTAGAAGGTTTTTGGGCAAAATTAGGCTATGCTTTGAATGGGAGATCATTTAATCATATCAGTTATGATTCCGATGGTAACCCCATAGGATATACTCCACTTACCGGTTCTCCAGATTTAATTTCAGGGCCGGTAGGAGAAATAAACGAGTTAACACATTCTGTCTATCTTGCTAGAGATTTTGAAGGAGAGGTCGAATATGTAGGCATAACCAACAATCTTGCGAGGAGAGCGGCGGAACAATTGGCTGCAAAGGGAATTCAGATAAGGTCATTAATGGAGAATTTAAGACCGGAAGATGCTCGGGCAGTTGAACAAGTGCTTATTGAGATACATAAATTAGGCAAAAATGGCGGAACTTTACTAAATAAAATTAATAGTATCGCAGAATCCAATCCTAAATATGCACAAGCTATACAAAGAGGGTATGAATTACTGCAATGGATCGGCTATAAATAATAAGATATAACATTATGACAAAAATTGAATTAGGAGATATCTTTGAAATAAATACTGTCAAAGGAAAAGGGTACTTCCAATGTGTTAAAATTGATAAGCGTAATTGTGATACAATAAAAGTTTTTAATCAATTATATGATGAAAAGCCAGTATCGATTGAAAATGTAACAAATATACCTGATTTCTATTTTATTGGATTTGCGTTAGGCCCTGCTTTTAAACGAAAACTCGTTGAGAAAGTAGGAAATGTTTCTTTACCAATTGGTCTTGAATTGCCTAAATATGTGCGGGAAAAACACAAAGTTAGAGGACAATTTTTAGGTTGGAATATTATAGATACGTCGACCTTAAAAATCCAATTGGTTGAAAATCTTTCAGACGAGCAAAAGCAGTTGTCGCCGGCCGGAATATGGAATGATACCTTATTAAAAGAAAAGCTAGAGAGCGGATGGAATTTAGAAAAATGGGAATAAGGGTTGTGTTTCAATAATGTTGTTATTTTGTAAATAACTGATAATCAATAGTAAATTTTAAGCGTAATCAGTCAAAAACAAGAAAGCGGGTGGTATGAAAGTACCACCCGCTTTGTTTTAGTGCAAATTTACCTCCCTAACTGCTTGGGAAATGCTTAAGTGTATCAAAAGTGTTGTTATTGTAAATCAACCCATGCTACCGCAAGTGTTTTTAGCTTAGGCTGCCGCCCCGATAATCATCGGGGTGGCCCGCGTTTAGGTAGCCCGCTAACCTGCGTTAGCGATAGGCGTGGAAAGCCCACAGCCGCAGGGGATTGTGCGAAAGCCGGCGAGGACTTGCAACAGATAGCGCGGCCCGCTTCTATCAGCGGGAACGCCCAACTGATCTCTGATCGACCTTTCTTCTAACAAGCACAACATGCTCAGTCAGGTTGCCTGCGCTGCACACCCACGCCCCCGTTAGAAAAACACCTATGGTTTGTAGCCAAACATCATCTCCCGTTGCAACAAATTGATTATCACGTATAAACACGCACAAAATCGCGTAGGTAAACGCTTTATACCGCCATCATGCAGCCGTAGCTTTACCACAGCAAAATATTTAAATGTCCTTATTCACTTAACAGTTACAAACAATGAAAAAAAGACCCAATTTAATAAGACAGGTGCTGTGCGCACTTGTTTTATGCGGCCTGTGCGGCTGCGGTGTAAACACCACCATTTTTAACAATTCCACAACAGGCCAGCTTCACCCCTGCGGAATAGCCCTCGCAAATTTAACTACGGCAGGTACCAGCAAGGATTGCGCAGTAGCCATTTGCACCTATGAAGGAGAAAATACGCCCGGCTACGTATTTGTCTGGAAAAGTTGCAAAGCGCTGCTCAACAGCTCCCAACAGGGAACGAACATGCCCAACCCCGACTATGAGATCACCAACATAGCCGACCCGGAAGCAGTAGCTTTCGACAATGCCGGGAACCTTTTTATTTCCTCGCCCAGCAACGGCGCAATACATTACATCAGTTTAACCAAGCTCGAAAGCAGCGCAACTTCAAGCGGCCAATCCGTGCCAACCCTTGATGCAAGTGAGCCGGGCAGCATCGACGCATATTATATCCCTTCGACACTATCCTCGGAAACGAGCGCAACCTATGCCGACACCTATTCTGCACCGCGCGGGCTTACTTTCGACCAGGATGACGGCAACTTATATGTAGTGATGGAAAATTATACCCGCACCTATACCAATCCCAATACGCCTGCTATCAATAGCAGCGCGGTATTGCAAATAGTAAATCCGGCAAGCAGCAGCCCCACCATCAATACGGTAAGCACTAACTTTTCAGATGCTGATCCCGGGACTAATACAGGGCAGCCAAACGATGTAGCGCAAAACTGCCTCGACATTAGCTATTCACATGTACACCAATGTTTCTTTTTAACTGATATTTTTAATCAGCGGCTGCACCAGCTTAGCTGGCCACAGGGACAAAGCGTAACCAGTACTAAAGGCGCCAACCTGGCCGAACCAACCACAGCAATCGTTCTGCCAAACGGGCAGTTTTGCTTAGGTGTTGGCTTATCAAACGACCCAAACTCGCAGGATAGTATTTACTGCACTTCATCTGACCTTGCTACAAATTGCCAGCTGAATGCCTTCGCGTATAACCAATGGAATAACTATGTGAATGGCACACCGCCATCATCGGTTAGGAAACTTGATGCGCCTACGCCGGCTGCTGCGCCGCAATTTGATGTGGGCTACTTTACAGCCTGGGGAGTTGAAGTAATGCCTTACCTCAATGCCGACGGCAAGGCAATATTACACGGCATACTGGTTGCCGATGCACCGCAAAATAAAGTGGTGAGTTTTAGTACGCCATAAGAATTTGAAATAGATTTTAAAAAATAGTGCAGTGGGTTATATCCTGCTGCACCATTTTTTTGAGATTGATTGCTGAATCAGATGATATTACAATTTATGCAGTAACTGTATGAAACCAAAGATCCTCCGCAGAAAAGCCCTTAATATCTGTCCAGGAGCCAATTCTATCAGTTAAATCTTTATCCATATCCAACGTAAATTCAGGCGTTATTAAATCTTTTGATTTGATCAGGATAATGTATTTGAACTCATCAATAAATACTGTCAGTTCATCTGCATGATCCTCTTTTATAAAAATTAACGGATATTTTTGCCAGATAAATCCAATCAACTTATCATTGAATAAAATCGTAGCCCAATTTTCCTCTCCTATCCAGTGGGAAGTTTCAAATCCTTTATCATTCAGTTTTTCCAAAAAATAATAGAAATCGCTAACAACCCAAAGCGCATTAACGGCAATCGCCTCTTTAATTTGTTTAGTTATATTTTTCATTATTTAATTGTAGTCCGTCAAACAGGGTGGCTTTTATTAGCATTCATCAATAAGCATAAGAATTCGTTGGTGACAATACCCAACGAAGGCAGGAATTATTACCTCTTCCACTCGGTTAAACGACCATTTGCACCGGTTTCATAAAGCTTATGTTTTAAAGTGTCGATCATTATCCAGCTATCTGCTATATACCGTGGTTCGGAACCATCCTTTTCGGTAACTGTGTGCCCTACTTTATAGCTAAAGAAAACAGCAGTATCGGTTTTTATCAGTTGATCAAATTCCCATCCCTCGCCAAGCTTGTGTTGTACAGCAAAGCTCACGAGCTTATTTTTAGTATGTTTTACGTAATTAGTTATCAGCGTATCAACCCATGAGCGCTCAGGATAGCCTTCACCGGCGTATTTCTCATTATCGGTATCGCCCACCATCTTAGTGTCGGGAAAAGATTCGGCTATTTTTTGAGATGTAGTAGTTGTATCCTTCTTTATCGAGTCAGCAAGCTTTTTCAATACCGGCGCAGGATGATGGCAACCGGCTGCAAACAGGCAAACAATAATGATTAATAATGAAAGCCGCATATGAAGTTTTTATTGGAAACAAGATATGAACTTTACGTGAGTATTGAATAATATCCAAACACCCAAACTGGTTTCAGCCTATAACTGAAGCCGTTTAAATGAATAAACACTCATTTTTGCCATTGTTGGTGTTGTCATTTAGCATTCTTTAAATAAGCAAAAAATTGGTTGGCGACAACGCCAACGAACGCGGAATTCGTTGATTACAACAACGAAGGCAGAAACACCGTATCATTTTATCGCCGTCAACTCCATCATCATGTTTTTGGTTTCCATTTTTACCAGGCCGAAATCGGGTGCATACCAGATAGTTGTTTCTGATGGCTCTGCGGGCTTTTTAAACTTCAGCGCGAATTTACTTATGGCCGATGTCAATTTGTTCAGCGTATCTGCCCCTTCTCCTTTAAAGGTGGAGGAATTAGCTGTTTTATAGCTTATTTTATAGCAGTCCCAGGTACCTGCGGGTGTTGTAACGCTTTCTTTTGCCAAAACCATCCTGTCGTAAACTTTAACGGTAATCTCACTGTTAATTTTCCCGTTGCCAAAATCCATTATGCTGGTGCCGTCTTTCAAATGGTCGCCTACCTGCATCGTTGTTGGGTACTCAACAGTGTTGTTGTCCTGCTTTACATCAATCTGCATGTTTGTATTGGTTTGCTGCCCGGCATCATAGTCCATTTCAACACTTACTGCATTGCCGTTGCAGCTATATTTAGCATTTGACGTACCCAGCGAATTTCCCTTTTTATCAAAAACCTGTGTAGCAACCTTTGCTGTAATAATGCTGCCGCTGGTGGTAACATCCGAAATCGTTGAAAGGCTTTTCATTTCAACGTCGCCTTTTTTGTTAAAAGTGGACATTTCTATTGTCTTGCCCGTTTGCATATAAATAAAACGGGCGCAATCCTGTGCAAGCAATCGCGAGGCTATTAAAATACAAGCTATTATACAGGTAAATTTTTTCATGGCGTTGAGTTTTTAACAAAGCTATTGCGTAAGGCCGTAGCCATCAATCCCGCAAAAGGGTGATAAGTAGCCTATTGACCAGGCGAACTAATTGTCTAAAAATGTATAGAGAACCACGTTTGGGATTTTTTCCAACTTTTCAACGTCCCCTTAATGGGTGATTAACTCAAGCTCCTTAAGTCGAAACACTTACACTTTACGGAGCTTCATTATCAGGAATTTTGTAAAGCAATACATAATCACTAACCTCTAATTACCAATCTCTAATAACTAATAACCAACACCCCTTTCCCCTTTCGCCCTAAAACCGTAATTTCGCAGTTCAGGAAAAAGTGGAAAAAGACCAGGATTATTTAAAAGGCTTAAACCCCGAACAGCGGGCGGCCGTACAACAGTTGAACGGACCGGTAATGATAATTGCCGGTGCGGGTTCGGGTAAAACGCGTGTGATCACGTACCGCGTGGCGCACCTCATACGTCATGGGGTGGATTCGTTTAACATTCTTGTGCTCACCTTTACCAACAAGGCCGCCAAGGAAATGCGCGGGCGTATAACCGACCTGGTTGGCACCGAGGCAAAAAACATTTGGATGGGTACCTTCCACTCGGTTTTTGCCAAACTGCTTAGGGTTGAAGCCGATAAGCTGGGGTATCCCAACAACTTTACCATTTACGATACCGACGACAGCAAAAGCGTACTCCGCGCCATTTTAAAAGAAATGAGCCTTGACGATAAGCTGTATAATGCCAATTTTGTGCATAACCGCATTTCGGCTGCCAAAAACAACCTCGTCAGCTGGCAGGAATACCAGCAGAACGACCAGATACAGGCGGATGATTTCTCAACCGGCAGAGGCCAGTTGGGTAAAATATACGAAACTTATGTAAACCGCTGTTTCCGTGCCGGAGCCATGGATTTTGACGACCTGTTGTTCAAAACCAACGAGCTGCTCAAAAACTTCCCCGATGTGCTCAACAAATACCAGCACAAGTTTAAATACCTGATGGTGGATGAGTACCAGGACACCAACTTTTCGCAATACCTTATTGTGAAAAAACTGGCGGCAGTAAACGAGAACATTTGCGTAGTAGGCGACGATGCGCAGAGCATCTACGCTTTTCGCGGCGCCAATATCCAGAACATCCTCAACTTTGAAAAGGATTATCCCGATCTGAAAGTTTTCAAGCTGGAGCAAAACTACCGCTCAACCCAAAATATTGTAAATGTTGCCAACAGCATCATCGCCAATAATAAGGAGCAGCTGAAAAAACATGTTTTCTCCGAAAAAGAAACCGGCGACAAGATAAAGGTGATGCGCGCCTTCAGCGATAACGAAGAAGGTAAGCTGGTTGCCGAGGAGATTATGCAGCAACGCAGTACCAAAGGCATGAAATGGCACGATTTCGCCATCCTGTACCGCACCAACGCGCAGTCGCGCTCAATGGAAGAGGGCTTGCGCAAGGTGAATATACCTTATAAAATATATGGCGGCCTGTCGTTCTATCAGCGTAAAGAAATAAAGGATTTGATCGCCTATTTCAGGCTTACTTTTAATGCTAATGACGAGGAAGCGCTAAAGCGAGTGATCAATTACCCGCGCCGGGGCATTGGCGATACTACGGTCGACCGTATTATTGTAGCCGCCGATCAGCATAGCATTACGCCCTGGGAAGTGATCATCAACCCATCAAAATACCTCGATGGGCGCACATCAGGCGCAGTGGGCGTTTTCGCTACCATGATACAGAGCTTCCAGGTAATTACCAAAACATTGCCTGCTTATGAAGCGGCACAGTACATTGCGCAGCATTCGGGCATTTTAAAAGACCTTTACGAGGATAAATCGGTTGAGGGCCTTAACCGTTACGAAAACATACAGGAATTGCTCAATGGTATAAAAGAGTTCTCGGAACGGGAAGATATCGAAGAAAAAGGCCTCGATATTTTTATGCAGGATATTGCCCTGCTCACCAATGACGATAACGATAAAGACCCGAATGCCGATACGGTTTCACTTATGACCATCCACTCGTCAAAAGGGTTGGAATTTCCGCAGGTATATGTGGTTGGTTTGGAAGAAAACTTGTTCCCCTCGCAAATGTCGCTCAATTCCCGCAGCGACCTGGAGGAAGAACGCCGCTTGTTCTATGTTGCCACTACCCGCGCCGAAAATAAGCTGACTTTGAGCTATGCTACTTCGCGATTTAAGTTCGGCACACTGATCAATTGCGAACCCAGCCGTTTTTTGGATGAGATAGACGCCAAATACCTCGAGCTGGATTACTCGGCCAAACCGGCAGCTGCTCAAAGCTCATTTTTTAGCGATGAGCGCGAAGCCTGGAGCCGGAAAAATAATACCAGCAATGCGGGCGGCGATACTTTCTCGAAACCAAAGGCCACACCGGTTAAAACAACGGCTATGCTGGCTAAGGCACATGTACCTTCGCCGGGGTTTGCGCCATCGGACACATCAAACCTACAGGTGGGCATGGAAGTGGAACACGAGCGTTTTGGGTTTGGTAAAGTGATTAGTTTGGAGGGCCATAAACCGGATGTAAAAGCCACTATCTTCTTTAAGGAAATTGGCCAGAAACAGTTGCTTTTAAAGTTCGCCAAGCTCAGTATTCTACACTAAAAATCCCCATTCCCCACTTTTTGGGTAAAAAATTCCCCATTTCGGCATTATTCTCTTTATAAGAGTGCCTTTTCTGTGGAAATTTCGCGCTAATTAACATTGGCATGCCTTTTGGTTAAATAAATTATCCCTTTCCCCATTAATTTGAATCATTAACATGAACGAGCTCAAAAAAAAGACTAACAAATCAGTTGGAATGAACATCAGGACTATGCGCCACCAGCACGGCTGGAGCCAGGAAGATGTTGCTAATCGTTTAGGTATTTCCATCCCTGCATTTTCGAAAATAGAAACCGGTGTAACCGACATTAATTTATCGCGTCTTGAACAGATAGCTAATGTTTTTGAGGTGAGCGTAGTTTACCTGCTTTCGATGGATGCCGGTGATGTTGAACATGAGCCATCACACTTGAGCATAGCCCAGAAAAAACTGGTTGACCGCGAGACCGAGATAGCTACATTACAACGTAAAGTAATATTACTGTACGAAGAACTACGCAACAAAACTTCGTTAGCGGTTTAATAACCTTCTGTTCAGTATTCTCAACACTGTTTGCATCTTTACAGCTTACTGCAGGCAATATTTATTTATTATTATTTTAATATTTAAAATGATAATTAATAAATCATTCTTTTTCGGTAAATAGTACTTTCATTTACTTCATTATTTGAATAAAACGGCGATTATCACCGTTTTGGATTGGCTTTTGTAACACACTACATATAATCAATATGATGCGTTATGAAAAACTACATGTTGTCTATACCGATAAATGATGATCTGAGGGATGGTACTATCCACGATCTGAACAATAAACTAAAGGTCAGGATATTTGACAGGATAAAATCACCTTTTGCGGCTGTAAAAGGTGAAATAAGATATTATGTAACTATTGCCGATAAGATTATAGCTTTTGAAACAGAGGGCTATCACAAACACCGGCAACTGGATATTTTACAAATGATATCATGGTATTGCGTATACAGGGGGATGCTTGAAGCATACATACACCCCGATTGGCCATCAAACTTCGCTGCCGCGGGCAATATACCAAACAAAAAAGGAGCTGTTTAAGCTCCTTTTTTGTTTGGTATATTTTACCTGGATGACTTTATCATATAGTAGATTTTTCAGGGTCATGCATCATATCGCTCATTTCGATGATCTTTTCGTCGATATCTGATACGCATTTGTCCATCATCGTGATACATTCCTGCTTATCAACCAACCCCTCTTTTTCCAGGTTCATCAAACCCTTTAACGTTGCAATCGGTCCGCGTATCTGGTGCGAGAGATAAGATGAGTATTCAGATAGCTTCCTGTTCTTTATCTGTAGGTCCTTTGTCCTCTCATCAATAATTTCTTCAAGGTGGTGGTTCACCCTGTCAAGGTTATCCTTTTGGCGCGACACCTCACCATTAAGCTCGGTAAGCTGCAGGTTGGTTTTGGCTTTGCGTTTAACATTACTTACCAGTAAACCTATAACAACTACTAAAAGCCCCACAACCGCTGTAGCCATCCAAAACCTTACACGCTCGTATCGGTTTTGCTGATCGATCAGTTCATTTTCCTTCAACTGTTCTTCCTGCTTGTGCTTTACCTCAAATATATTTATCTGCGATGACAGGCTGGTTTTGCCTATTAAGCTATCTGCCCGGTAAACCTGTACCAGGTACGATAGCGCTTTTTCGTAATTTTTTCGTTTTAACTCCAGTTCGTAACTGGTATATAAAAAATCATGCAGTATTTTCTCATCCTTAATAAGGCCGGCATAAGCCTGTCCTTCAGCAACCACGCGGCTGGCTTCAACAAATTTATCTTCGGCTATGTATACTTCGGCCAGTGTGAGGTCGGTGCTGGCAACTGTTTCATTTAAATCCTTATCTTTAGCTTTTGTGGTAGCGTCTTTAAGCATTTTTTCTGAAACATCAAGCTGATTAATCTTATAATAAACAACGCCGCTGTTCTGCTCGCACAAGATCAGGTCTACCGAGTCGCCCAAACTAGTAAAAATAGCCTGGCTCTTGTTATAATCCTTTAGTGCCTCGTTATAGCTCATTTTACGGGAGCAAAGGTTTCCGAAGTTGAGATATGTTTTAGCAATCAACAATTGGTTATGAAGCGCATTGCCGATAACGAGCGCTTTTTCGAAAGACTCATATGATTTCTCATAATCGTTGTCGCGGTATAGGTTACCAATGTTATTATCAATGTTCGCTTCGCCTATTTTGTCGCCACATTTTACAAAGTAGGTTAGCGCTTTTATATAACTATTAATAGCATCTTCGGGCAGGTTAAGATAATACTGGCCTATACCCTGCACACGGTAAGCTTCGGCAATACCTTCGCTGTAACCCAGTTTTGTAGCCAGCGCAAGGGCTTTGCCGGAAACATCTATCGTTTCTTCGGGGTTGGTAAACCTGGCATCGTAGGCATGTTTGTTAAGTAGTTTTACGGTGCTGGTATCCTGGCGGGAGCCATCAATATTCGTGCTATCGTCTGCATAAGCAGCAACGGCAAATAGCATCAAAAAAATGGCTGCGTAATAAAATTTCATCAACTACATTTAAGTTTAATTGCGACGAAAGTTAAAAAATCACACCAATATATCATTTATTTTCTATTAAAACAGGCAATAAGAACCATCCGGCCATTTTATTTTTTGCTGAAATATTCAAAAACATAATTATCTTTGTTATGTTTAATAAACTGATAATCAAAAATTTATAAAACCTTGTACACCTTATTCGAATTTTGCAATGTAAAAAAACCTATGCTGTTTTAGAGGAAAATATTTATTGCTGTTTGGCATTTATTATAAAAAAAGTATTTTTATACGTACGCAACCCGCGAAAGTTGCCTAAACTATTTAACTAAAGAAACAAATCAGGAATATTTTTTAATTAAAAACATTAAATAAAACATCATGAAAAAGACCGTAATAATTACTGCCGCATTATTATTATCGGCAGGCGTGCTGTCGTCACAGGTTAAAGTGAACAATGCACCAACCGTCCAGGCCGTAACTATCCAAAAATCTATCCCTTCTGATAAGAAAGACCTGTCTTCGGCAGACTAATACAAATATTTATTATAATCAAATCAAAAAATTAAAAACAAAGAAAATGAAAAAGACCATCATCATCGCAGCAGCATTATTGCTATCGGCCGGCGTACTGTCATCGCAGGTTAAAGTAAACCATGCACCAACCGTTCAGGCGGTAACTATCCAAAAATCTATCACTACTGATAAAAAAGACCTGTCCTCGGCAGACTAATATCAACTATCCCCCAGTCAATAACAAGATAAAATAAATCTAAAAAAAATGAAAAAGATCATCATCGCAGCAGCAATAGTATGTATTACCGGATTAGCGGCCATATATACACAGGTAGGGAACCTAAAACCCGCTCTTTCTGAAATCAAGATCACTTTTTATGATCACCAAAAAGAGTTATCCAGCGCTGATTGATCATTTTAACATTAAAGAACGAATAAAACCATGAAAAAAATTCTCATTGCAGCAGTATTAATTTTTACAACAGGCATTATTTCATCATGCTCAAAACAGCGTGACATCAGCAGCACAACAGGGCACTCGTCGCAAATGATCGTCACATCTGATAAAAAAGACCTGGGCAGTGCGGATTAATTCATTCAACATATACAAAGCGAAAAAACAAACAACTAACAATTATTAAATAAACATTAAACAGACATAAAATCATGAAAAAATTATTCATTGTATCGGCATTAGTTTTAGGTTCAGGTGTATTGGCACAGGCGGGCGTTTTACCTGTGTCACCGGTTAGCAAACACACAATAGCCATGTTAGGCGATAAGAAAGACTTAGGTAGCGGCGACTTCAGGGTGGCCATGTTAGGCGATAAGAAAGACCTCGGCAGTGGTGATGCACATGTTGCCATGTTAGGCGATAAAAAAGATTTAGGCAGCGGTGATTTCAATGTAGCTATGCTTGGCGATAAAAAAGACCTTGGCAGCGGCGATTTCAGGGTTGCCATGTTAGGTGATAAGAAAGATTTAGGCAGCGGCGATGTACATGTTGCATAATTGGATCGGTTG
>Ga0302309_10002320_pt1 | contig 15972 bp, 15 predicted proteins | sample III_Palsa_N1_1_FD_200453 | JGI IMG/M metagenome (GOLD analysis project Ga0302309, IMG submission 200453) | Peat permafrost microbial communities from Stordalen Mire near Abisko, Sweden - III_Palsa_N1_1 | ecosystem: Environmental > Terrestrial > Soil > Palsa > Peat permafrost | place: Sweden... | reverse complement strand
CCAGCTCGGCGGGGCCTTCATCCACAATATCGGTTTGCCCCCGAAAGATCACCCGATGTATGTGGAAGGCGCCAGGATGCGGCCCGTAAAATTCGAGGACTGCAATCTCAGCCAAACCATCATCAACGACTGCAACCTCAGCCAAAGCACGATCCACGACTGCAACCTTAGTGGCGTGGTGATCAGTGACTGCAACCTGAGCGGCGCGGCACTAAAAGACTGCAACCTCACGGGTATGACCATCGATGGCATCCCGGTGCAGGATTTGCTGGCGGCATACAAGGCCTCCGGTTCAGCCGACAGCAGCCGGCACTGAACATCAACCTTCATGCTTGAGCACCACCTTCATCGTATTGAAGTCTATCGGGCCCGAAGTATGCTGGTGCACGATTGTCCAGGATACGCCAAATCTGCGGATCACCCAGGTCAGCCGGTTTTCCAGAAAGCGAAGTTCCTCGCCGGTCTCGGACACCGCGGCAAATCGAACGATCGCCGTAACAAACCCCATGTCCCCGGCAATCTCAACGTGTTTATCGCGAAAAGTGACGACATCCCGGTCCGAACCCAAACCGGAAAACCACCCCTCCACCATTTGACGCCAGGCGGCAAGGCCGTCGTAGGACCACTCCTGCCACATATCGTAGACCACGACTGTCTGGTCATACAATTCCAGGTATGCCTCCACGTCCTTCCTGTACACTGCGTCACTAAAGGATTTAAATAACAATTCCGGGTTGGTTATCGCTGCCATAATTTTCTAGTTAGGTACCCAAAATCTACACCATCCGCCCCACATAATGAAATTTTCTATCTTTATACCCTATCATGGACCTCCTTTTAAAAGCGATAAAACACTATATACCCCTCTCGGCAAAAGATGAGGCCACTATCCACGCGCTCTTCAAACAAAAGACACTAAAAAAAGGCGAACATCTACTGGAGGCAGGCCACATTTGCCGATACGTTTTTTTTATCGAAAGCGGCTTGGTCAGGTATTACACAACCAGCGACGGCGAGGAGCAAACTACCTATTTCAACAAAGAAGCTGAATTTGTTTGCAATTACCTGAGTTTCATGCCCCAATCGGCGTCAACCGTCAACATCCAGGCCCTGGAAGATACTGTAGTCTGGATGATCAGCTATGCCGGCCTTCAAAAGCTTTATCAGACCGTCGAACACGGCGAAAGATTCGGCCGCCTCGCCATTGAACAAGTATATGTTACTGCTATTTCGCAAATTACTTCTTTGTATACCGACAGTCCTGAAGTCCGCTACCACAAATTTCTGACGAGCTATCCCGATATACGTCAACGCATCCCCCAATATTACATCGCCTCTTATGTAGGCGTCAAACCTCAATCATTGTCCCGGATCAGAAAACGCATCGCCGCAAAACGTTAATTAACCGAGGTGCATGAACAGGGATTTTGGGCTGTTTAAATTTGTACTGTAAAACAAACAGTATATGAAAACAACAGCAACAAACAAACAATGGGGAATGCGTTCAGCGTCCTGGTGGATGACGATGGTAATTGCAGGGGGCATTATTTTTATCGGCGCCAGGTTTCTCGCATATCCGTCCGCCGGCGCCGAAGGCTTTGGCATCCCTCTTTCGAGTCCAGCAGATTTTCCCTTCGGCAGAATAAAAGGTATAAGGGACATCTTCTCCGGCGTGGCATTATTACCGCTGCTGCTACTGAGAATGCGGCAAGCCACTGCCTGGGTATTTACTGCTGCCATAATAGTCCCTGCAACTGATTGTATGATCGTCCTTGCCACCAACGGCCCCGGAGACATCGCACATTTGCTGGTCCATGGCGGCACCGCCGTTTATATGGGAGTGACCAGTTATTTATTGTTTAAACCGCGATTATCCATATTCGATTCATTTGGCGATTGAAAGTATCCTGTGCGTCGGCCGGGGATATCCCGGTTGAAAAGCCGACAATTGATATTCCGTGATCTTACACCCTACCTGGAACTCCGTTTCAAGTATGACATCGTTCACGATGGCCTGCAGAAACTCCGGTCTTGTTTGTACCCGGGCATTGATCAGCACCACGATCCTATCCGTTTCCATCCCCAACGAAGCAGGATGTTCATCCCCGCCCGGCACCGAAGTAAAACTGAGCTTTTCCCGCCTTTTCCCATCATCGATCAGGAATTTCAGGTGACCGATCAGATAGCCCTCTGTTGATAGCTTGTCATAAAGCTTTTTACAAAACAACTGCGCCGCACTTCCCGCACTGTTGTCAGCAGTGACGATCCCTATCTCTTCATCCAGCCAGGCAAGCTCGGCTTCACCCGCCCCATAGATAGCATAGTCGATCTCGAGCGCCGGTCTCAGATCCGGGTTGTTGACACCGGCGCAGGCCGTCAGCCATCGCTCAACCCCGGCTTCCGATAACGAATTTTGAAATAAGACAGTCTTCTCCGGATATGCCGAACCGATCAGCCGCCGCGCATCCTCCAGCTGCGATTCACTCAACAGATCGATCTTACTGACAACAATGATATCGGCCTCCCTCATCTGCCGTTCATAGATATAGCTCACCGTATCATGAAAAGCGGATCTACCGTTCTCCAAAAATTTGACCAGCAGCCTTACATCGGCAAAAATGGATAACACGATATCATATCGCTCGGGGTTAAAACTCAGCAGCGGATTGACGACCGTCGCCGCCAGATCGGTACAAGTCCCGACGGACTCCGCAAAGATGATCTCCGTTTGCTGCAGCAGCGCTAAAGTTTCAATATTTTTTTCCAGCTCGCCGTACTGGCAGCAGAAGCAGCCGTTGGCCACCTCGCCCGATGGGATCAGCTGACCCTTGATGAATTGCGTATCCACCTGCTGTACCCCCTGGTCATTGGTGATCACCCCTACTTTCCGCCCATTTTTCAGCAGATGTCGTGCGGCCTGTTCGATCGCCGTCGTTTTCCCGCTTCCTAAGAATCCTCCGGCAAGGAGCAATGTCAGCTTAGCCATAGTAATAACATTGTTAACTGATGGTGAGGGCCAGGACCGAGTCGACGGTCAACGACGCCGGTGCATTGAACATGATCTCACACCGCGTGCCCGTTTGTACAAAACGGCACGGTATCGGCTTATCATTCAATGTCGCCAGCACGTTAGCCGCTTTTACGGCATTCTCCAATTCGGCCGTAAACTTGTTCACCCTTAGCTGGCCATATTTCAGCTGAACCTTTCCCTCGAAAGCGTGACCATGCCTTCGCTGGCTATAGGTTCCCCAGCCTTCCGACGCCGTAAAGGGAGTCTTAAAATGCTCAGGTTTGATCTTGGGCGCAAACCCGATATACCCTTTCGGACCATGATAACTAAAGCCGCAGGCGCTGATGAAAGTCCCATGGCTGGCCATCGCCCTGCCGTAATGATCGCTGCATTCAATCTCGTTGAATGGATTCCGCTTATAGGCATGATACCGGTCATGGATGGAACGGGTCAGGATCAGCGACTCTTCCGCCATGCCCTCGGCCATCATATGCGCCGCGACCTGGTGCTCGAATCCGCTCATGCATTCGCTGAAATAGCCCACCTGCCACGCCTTGGCATTACCATAAGGGTTCTCGTCGTTGGACGGGTTGGTGTTCATGATCATACCCCCTTCCCCGGCCAATGCATAGAAACGCCCCCCCGGATGAGCCTTTATATAAGGACCGACATCCGGCATGTAATTGTATTTCCACAGCGCTCGAAGGGCGCTCATGGTCTTTTCCTTGGTCAGGATTCGCCCAAGTCCCACTTGCCAGGCCCAGCTTTGCCCATAGACCTGGTCGATATGACAGGTGTTGAAGGATCCGATCTCTTTCTTGCCGATCACCGGGTCCGGCCGGTGAATGAAATATTCCCCGTTAAAAAGCTCCGCTTCCATATTCTTGCTGCCCATGTCAACGTACTGCCGGCACTGCCCGGCAAAATCCGTATCATTCATTTCCTCGGCCATGGCCTGGCCCGCACGCACCCCGGCGATACATAATCCGACGATCCAGGCAATTTCACCGTGCCATAAGGCATCCAGCGTATTTTCCATGGGCGTGTCCTCCATCCCGTCGTGATTCTTATCCTGTTCCATAAGAAAGATCACCGCCTTTTTGATCTTAGGCCAGTTCTTTTGTAAGAACTGGTTATCCGGGCTCATTTGATGCTCCCGATAAATTCGCAATACCGTACCCGCCTGTCCGTCGATGGAAGGACCCGTCTTCTCCCCCCTGATCCGGATCATCCCCGTGGCTTCATCGTATCCGATGCCGGCGCCAAGATCCACCCGCTCGCGCGTATCCCTTTCCAACTCCGGAAAGATGCGGGATACCGCATGCGCGTACTGATATACGTGTGTACAATTTCCATGGCAACAGCCGACTCCTTCCCAGGCATAATATCGCCCGTCCTGAAAGCGGTGGGTGGATGTGGTGGCGATCGCCGAAATATTGTTAAAGGTCCTTTCCAGGAACCACCAGGGCAACGTACTGTCATACCAGGTTTCTTTCCACAGAAAGGTCTGACGCTTTAAGGATTCGTAGTTTCCCGAAATATACTCCGCCACCGCTGCAGCATGGTCAAAATGAGCCGCATAGTAATGTTTATCGGCGTTTTGCGCGGTCACTTCAGTACCCCTGTTGCTAAATGAAATATTGGGTGTATACCAGGAGATGATAAAATCCGATTTCGCCACCGCGCCGGGATCCAGCTGATGCACCACGGACACGCCCGCAACAGGCGAGCCATTCGATGCTTTGACCAGGTCCCTGATAACAACCGCCGGTCCAGTTGCCTCTTTGGAAATATCAGTGATGTAAACCGCATCCTTGTTCACGCTCGCCAGACACATATCGCCAAAATCCGCCGATTTTTCCAGTTCATTGTCGGTAAGCGTACAACCCAGCGCAATTCCTTTGAACGACCCATTTTGTACCAACGCGTTGCCCCGGCTGAATCCGGCATTCGTTTTCTCCGTCACCCATAACATTTTATTCTCCAGCCAACCAACCAACTGGACCGACAAGGGATTTGGAGAGGTGTTCTTAATGGAAATGGCTTGGACGGTCGCCGGCAAACCGCTGTCTTTTGCATTCCCGGGCACAAACGGCGAAAAGAGTTCTACGGTCACTTCCAGGGGAAGATGCTTGTCCGAATACCGGACCGTGGCAACCGGATAGGTTGTCTCGAAGGTGATCTCCTCCCAATCATCCTCGCGGAGACGCCTGAGGGTAGTCGTCCCTTTTTCCGTGATCAATAGCGCATAGCCTTGCTGGAAGGGACTCGCCGGCGTCAGGGGCTCAAGATACAGGGTACCCTCGACATTGTTGATCTCCTTCATATTGAAACTTTCCAGGGGAACCGGCAGCACTTTCGTGGCAACGCCAACCTGGTTCTGATTGAAGATATCCCAGCGCCATAACTGACCGTCGCCGCCGGCGTACACGCAACCGCTGCAAATACCCCCCACGGGCATCCCGATATACTGCAGCTCATTCCTGGATTTTGCATAGACCGTTGCCACCCCCCGTTCATATAGAGACTGCACCCAGCCGGCATCCAGTTTCTTGTCGCTCGGAAAGTACGGGTGAAGAAAATCCTCCCGGGTGAAAGGGCCCGCTATCAACGGAAACTTCGCCGTAAAAAATCCCGCCGAAGCCAGGAGTCCGCCCGATCTTAAAAAATTGCGTCTCTTCATATCATTCAATTTACGGCTTTTCATACCAAAAGCAGGCAAACACAAAGTTCACCGGCCCGCCAAACCAATTCCACGATTCCATGTCAAAACGCAACGAATGCCCAAACGGGATCGCATCCAGCTATTTATTGTTTAAGTCCCACAACTAATTCCCGATCAAGATCGCCGGCACGAGCTTCCCATCAGGACACGGAAAAGAAATCCCAAGTAATCCCGCGACCAGTGGCGAAATATCGGTCTCACAAAGTTCCGTGATCGTACCACCGACACGGATACCAGCCCCCGCGACAATAAACCCTGTATACATCTCGGGCAGGTTGGGGTCATAGCCATGATGACCGCCATGCGCGACGATGAAGACGCCTTCGAGGGGATTCTGTTGGATCTGGGTGCCGGGGCCGTTGTTGACGGTACCTGCCGCCTTCACCGCGCCGCTAAAGACAAGACCAGGCACCGCTGCCAGGGCAATCAGCGCCGCGCTGTCGGCGCCCAAGGTATCAAGCTCGCGGCGATCAACCACACGAAAGAGCGACCGTTTATCCGCCGGCAGCTTATTCAAAGCTGCAGTAACCTGCTCGGCCAACAGCGAAAGCCGCTTAACACGCCCCTTATCGAGACGACTGCTATCCAATGGCGGCCACACATCGGTAACAGGGGTTGGATACAAAAAAGCCGATCCGCCGGCTGCGATAAACTTGGCCCCGATGCCAGCAATCAACATATTGGGCCGAAAAACCTCATGGTAATCGCTAAACCCATGATCGCCGACGACGATGATCACCGAACTATCACCGGCGCCGCTGCGTTGGATGGCTTCCAGCATCAGGCCGATATCATGGTCGTTCGAGGCCATGGCAAGCCGAACGGAATCCCCTTCCCTGCCCTGCTGGTGTTCCATGCCGTCTACCGAAGCCAGGTGCATCGCGTAAGGGTGATCCGGTCGTCCGGATGATGGATGTCGAAGATCTCCGGCACGCTGTAGGTGATGGCGTCCATAGCACTTAAAGGCCACTGAACGGCTGCAGTGGTCAGGCCATTTGCTCTCAAAACCTTCCAGATGGTAGGGACCCGGATGCTGGTTGAAAACCAATCCCATTGTCCACCCGCCGTCTTCGGCTGGTTGTAATAAATGCCCGAGCGGGCTGGCAGGGCGCCCGTCACCATTGCCGTATGGGAGGGATAGGTATAAGCGGGGAAGACAGATTTCAGCCCCTTAGCATATGTGCCCTTTTTCATCAGGTAGTGTTATTTCGCTCGGTGGCAATAATTATATATGCCGCGTTGATAGTGGCGGCTTTTCTTCAAAGTCAGGTTCAAGCGGAAGCAAAACAGGCCAGAGACAACATCGATCGGCAAATGGCCGATCGTTCTGCTCGGCAGAGCGACACCATCATGCAATATGACAGCCTCAAATATAGAGCAAATATCGAAGTCCTCGCCCAAAGGACTATGCGTTACACTTATTATACATCCATTGGCAGAGACGTTTGGAAAACTTTCAACAGCTCGCCCATAGTATCGAACAAAGAACGCGGCCGCTGAATGTGAGGGAGATTAAAAATCAATTCAACGACCTGGGTGATGAAGATATCAGGCAGACGCTGGGTATCAGCCAAGCAACAACAGAAGAGGTTGAAAAACAATCGCGTACACCTGTTGTCTCGATTCCGAACAGCGCAACTGCCGCGAAAAACCCCTAAACCATTGAATTTGAATTAAATAAAATGTGGATGCCTTTTTGCTGCCATTTCTTCACATAGTTCATTTATGCTCAAACACCACCTCAAAATAACCTGGCGCAACCTCGTAAAGGACCGCCGCTTTACCCTGCTCAATCTGTTGGGTCTTTCCACCGGCCTCGCCTGTACCTTACTCATCTACCTCTGGGTGACGGACGAGTTACAGATGGATGCCTTCTATCACAACAGCGACCGGCTCTTCGAGGTGATGGAAAACAGGGTACAGGCGGATCGGATCTGGACATCCCCTTCTGCATCCGCCCCGGAAGCAGACGTCCTGGCTAAAGAAATGCCCGAGGTGCAGTACGCCGTAGCCACCGTCACTACCCGAAACACCCTGCTGACGGTCGGCGAAAAAGATCTCCGGGCCGATGGGCGTTTGGCAGGCAACGACTTCTTCCAGGTATTCTCCTACGGCCTGTTATATGGTACCGCCAACCAGGTACTCGCAGACAAAAGTTCCATCGTCCTAAGCGATGTCCTCGCCAAAAAATTATTCGGCGCCACCGATAACCTCGTAGGTCGCACCATCAAGTTCAACCGCACCCAAACCTATAAGATCTCCGGCATCTTTCAGGCGCCGGGCGTCCACTCCTCGGAACAATTCGACTATGTCCTGCCCATCCTCACCAACCCTGACTTCGTAAGCAATCTCACCAGTTGGGACAATACTTTTTGTTCTCTTTATGTGCTATTGAAGCCCTCCGCCAGCCCCACCGCTCTCAATAAAAAATTGGCCGGATTTGTCAAACAGCATTCCAACGGCCAGATCACCTACCGGACGCCCTTCATCCAGCGCTATTCCGAGATCTATCTCCATGGCCGTTATGAAGGCGGGGTCACCGTCGGCGGCAGAATAGAATACGTGCGATTGTTTTCGCTCATCGCCGGCTTCATCCTCCTCATCGCCTGCATCAATTTTATGAACCTCTCCACCGCAAAGGCCGCGGGAAGAGCAAAAGAAGTGGGCATCAAAAAGGTCGTCGGCGCCGCCCGCGGCTCGCTCATCTTCCAATACCTCAGCGAATCCATGCTGATGGCGGTTGCCTCCGTAATCCTGGGCGTCATCTGGGTAGCCATCGCTCTCCCGGCATTTAACAGCATTACGGGCAAACAATTGTCACTCCATCATTTGACCATCGGGTTCATGGGCACTGTAGCAGCCATCACCCTTGTTACCGGACTGGTAGCCGGCAGCTATCCCGCCCTCTATCTTTCGGCCTTCCGACCCGTGCAGGTGCTGAAGGGTAAACTCAAAACGTCCCTCGGGGAAGTCCTCATCAGGAAGGGTCTTGTCGTCTTCCAGTTCACGTTGTCGATCGTCCTCATCGTCGCCGTCGCCGTCATCTATCGTCAGATCGAGTACATCCAATCAAAACCCATCGGCTACGATCGCGATCACGTGCTCAGCATCAACCTCGAAGGCCGGCTCGCCGATAGCCTTCGCGTACAGACGACCTTTCTCGCCGAAGCGAGACGCATCCCGGGCGTCTTATCCGCCTCAGCCACCAGCCATAACTTCACCGGGCACGACGGCGGCACCTTCGACGTGGAATGGCCCGGCAAAGACCCCAATGACCGCACCGAATTCGAGGTCATCTCAGGAGAAATGGACATGACCCGGACACTCGGCATGACGATCAAAGAAGGCCGCGCCTTCTCACGCGATTATCCATCGGACACCTCCGGCGTTATCTTTAACGAGGCCGCCATCAAATTCATGGGGCTGAAAGATCCCATTGGGAAACCCCTCACCTTCTGGGGCCAAAAGGTGACCATCGTGGGTGTCGTCCACGACTTTCACTTCCAGAGTCTGCATGAAAAGGTCAAGCCCGCCATCATCCTGCTGAAACCCGAATATGCCTATCGCATGATCATCAAACTGGCGGCAGACAAAGAAAAGCCGGCCATCGCGGGTTTGGAGCGTTTATACGCACAGTTCAATCCCGGCTGGGCCTTCAGCTACACGTTCATGGACGAAGCCTACCAGAACATCTATATTGCCGAAACAAGGGTGTCTATCCTTTCCCGTTATTTCGCCGGTCTCGCGATCCTGATCTCCTGTTTAGGGTTGTTCGGTCTCGCCGCCTTTACCGCGCAACGACGGAACAAAGAGATCGGCATCCGAAAAGTATTAGGCGCTTCGGTCAGCGGAGTGGTCGCCCTGCTCTCCGGCGACTTCCTGAAATTGGTAGGCTTGGCCATCCTGATCGCGTTTCCTTTGGCCTGGTGGGTCTCCAACCAATGGCTAAAGGGCTTCGCTTACCATATCCATATTGATGCGGGTATTTTTATTTTGGCTGCTGCGTTCATTATTGGTCTGGCCTTCCTCACGATCAGTTTCCAATCAGTTAAAGCGGCGCTGGCAAGTCCGGCGAAGAGCTTGCGCTCAGAGTAGCTTAGGGACGCTGGGACCGGGAAAAATACAGCAGTGGTTTGTCGATTCTTTAGACTCTGCCCCGGTCAAGAAGATGGGCTACATGCGCTTCAAAAGATGGACGAAATACAGCTATTGCTTGATAAAACACCACTAATGTTCTTGCTTAACGTCAAAAAATCTTCCTACTTTTACGTCATCACAATTGGGCCATTATCGTGTCGTCAGACACCAAGGATTTCTTTCTGCTTCATCACAAGGAGCATAGTTATCCGCTATTACTTCCGCTCCTCTTGAAAACTTAAAGTTCTGGATAGACGCGCCCATTTCCCCAAAATTGGACGCACCGATCAGATCCATAGTCATTAAACTTTCCTATTAGCAAATTTCAACTGGCGAACGCAGGCATTTTCATGCTTGGTCGTTAGTATTTGACATTTCAAAATAGAAAAGTTACCATGAAAAAAGATCTTAAAAAAGGTGAAGGCCGCCTTGTGCCTGACCCCTTACAACAAACCGAAAAAAGGCCAAGCGTATTTTCTGCTATCAAAGGAATGTTTAGCGGACTCAGCAGTGTCCTCCGCCCGAATATCTTTTTCTTCTTTTGGAGGAAGAAGACAAGGCGCGATGGCTCGGTCCCTGGCACCAAAAAAACACTGACTGGCACGTGGCTGGGCCAGATCCAGAAGTCAGCTACCGCGATGACGATCCAATTCGCCTGAAGGCTCCGGACGCTAAGTTGTTGGTGAAATAGATGGCTAGCGGGCCAACCACAAAACCGCCCCACCTTCACTATCATTCTGCGTCACATCGGGATCGTACGAAATGCCATTCAGCGTTTTTTCCGTCTGCTGCAACAGCTGAAATCCCCGGGTCGCTACCTGGGGACCATTGTAAGCACGCCAATAATGCTGGAAAGAAAGATCGTTGTATAATTGGCTCGGAGAAAGCATCGTATCATATCCCACATAGACTCCTGGCACATACCCTGCCGACTGGACCGCATAGTACCAGGCCTGGCAATACGCGACCACAACCTGGGGGTCGGTGCCCGTGGCAACGCCTTCCAGATCTAACCAGACGTTCACGCCCGGTGGAAGCCCCACGGTCTGACTGGCATAGGTGGCCGCAAAATTTCCATAAGCGGTACCCAAACTGGTACTGGGTTGCCACCCCGGCAACGCCACATGCTGTACCGCCATGAGGGCTAAACCGGCATTGAGGATGTTTATAGCTTCGGCGTTCGTGAGATTGTTGGCGGCGAGGGCGGCCGCCCTGGGCAGATAGCGAACGCAAAAGGCATTGCCCGCATTCTTGAAGGCTAAGGCCTGGTCGGCCGTTAAGACTTGATTGACATCGAAACCGGTTAATCCGGCGGCGGCAACGGTGACATTGCCAGGAAGTGCATTCGGCATAGAGAAGGTTTTATGCTGTATTTTAAAAATCGAACGAAAATTTCGGATAGTACTGCAGGATCACCCGTTTCACATCGGGCACGGTGGTGGCGATGCTGTCGGGGCTCGTGCTGGTGTTCGTAGACTTGTTGGGGCCCAACCAGGCTTCCTGCATCGTCTTGCCACTGTTGGCATAAGAGATCACCTTCCAGTAATAGTCGGGTATAAAAAGTTTCCCGGCCTTTTTGGGATGCGCCGTACTCACCAAAACACCCGTCCATACCTGGACGTCGCCATATTTCGGCGCGACGGTCTTCAAAACATACTGCTCGACCCGTTCCCATTGGTGCTCGTTGAAATACGAGATCTGCGGACATACGTTGGAATAATACATGCTCTCCGACGCCGCCGTTTCATCGAATTCCATCGCGGAATAGGGATTAACATGGCCCTTGTCCAAACGGTGAGCCATATCCCCTTTTTCAAATTGTGCATTATAGGTCGAATAGATTGACGTATAATTTAGTTTGCACGCGGCCGGCTGATCCGGGTCATTGGTGAACGCACTCCGCTTGATCTTGTTCGTGGAAGCCGTATGCGCCGTGGTCTGCACATAATACCCCTGGATCTCCGAACACTGCGCGGTGTCGAAGGTATTGGTGTAATACGTGTGTTTAATGGTTACCGTATGCTGTGCAGTCCCAGCCAGGGATAGACCGCCACACAACAATAAAAAGATAGTCAGTACACGCATGATAAATAAATTTATGATTGATTTCCAAAAGCGCTATTCAGTGTATTGGCCAGCCGTATTGCTGCATAAACGAGCTGCTGGAGGACCGTATCCACATTGTCATCCAGATATTGGTCGGAGATCTGCGACGTGCCCCGTTTCACCTGGTTAAACTGATAAGCAGCCGGCAGATACGACCTCGCCTGCGTCATCCAGTCCTGCGTCGACCCGGCAATGATCTTGTCTTTCTTGTCCTGATCGAGTGCCGCATAATATTTTTGCAGGCTGTCTAAATTGATCTTCCCATCTACGATGATGGCGTCGTCCCACACTTTATGCAGGTTATTGTCGTACTTGAACTTCGTTCCGCTAACCTTGACTCTCACCGTATTGCCGCCGACGTCACTCCCGTAGCCGACATGCAGCGGCTGGGTAATGTCTCCCATCAGGTGAAAAAGCACTCGCAACTTGATCGGTAGGCTATCCGGCGAGATCGTTTCCGGATGCTGGAAATCGGCTATCACCTGGTTGAGCCGAAAAACGACGTCTGAATCGGACCCGGCTTCCGCGTAGGTCTGCCCTTTGTCCATATTCAGAAAATGCCAATTGTCCATGTAACGCCATTCGGGAACGATCCTCCGCACGGAATCCATCCAAACCGCCGCGTTATCGATCGGATAGCCGTTGAGGATCTCCATGACCCGCTGTTTGGCGGCCGGGTTCAGCAGGGACATGGCCATTTCGACGATGAGCTGGTGACCTTGCGCCCCCCAGGCGTAAGCGGAGGCGGAGGCGGGCCGTTGAACAAACAAAAAAAGCGCGACGGTCAGGGTTTTGAAAATGTTTCGCATACCTTAAGTATTGGGGTGTAGAATAGTTTCAAGATAAAAGTGTCAGGCTCCCGTGGCAAACTGCACATGCATCGGGTCCGGCGTCACGAAATGACGTCCGTCGCTCCAGCCGTTATTCGCCCAGATGGCGTACCACCAGTCCGGCAAGGTCTTGGTCAGGGGTCGTTGGTGCGGATTGTGCAGCGGGTCCCAGTCAATCGCGATACCAAAGGAATGGAGGGAAAGCTTTGTCGGGTCGCCCGAGCTCGGTCGATAGTTGAAACACCCGGCCGTAATATCCAGCCGCAGGTTGTGCAGCCAGGCACGGACCGCATCGTCGGTGGGACTGCCGCCAATCGCATTCGCGGCGAAGGTCCATACCTGGTTGAGGACAGTATGAAAAGTATCCGTCAACAAATGATGCATGGATAAGGCCTTTATGGGCGTCAGGCTGGTCGGGCTACTCTGATAGAACAGCTGCCAGCCGGGCGGAGGCGCGACAGTAACGATATTGGCATGTTGCCAGGCCAGGTTGAGCGACCCGTCCGGATTGGAGGGCTTACCAAAAAGTGCGATGATTTCGGCGTAGCCATTAGGAGTATTCATGCTGAAAAGATAGCCCATTGCCGCAGCCCTGACAACGTGAAAAACACCCTAATTTTCATGCGGCATTGCATCTCACCAGAACCCAAATGCGTCATCAAACATTCGTGCTGCTCTGTGTCAGAGAGATCGTAAACGCCTTTTTGTCCGCCGCCACTTCAATGTCCTGGCTTCCTACCAGGTTGATCACGGCAGACTTGCCCTCGAAAGCCAGCGTAGCCTTGACCGTATATTTTCCAAATGCGATCTTTGATCCGGTAAAAGCAACCCCTGGGTCTTGCTTCGGTGCGTCCAGGACGATTGCAGCTCCCCCCGCCGCAGGTGTCAGCGTGACCGTCGCCTTGTTAAAACCCGCTTCCACGATGTCGCTGGCATTGGGTATGTTCGCCGCCTTGTCCAGTTGCAGGGTGATAGAAACGTCTGCACTTCCTTTCTCTGGTGTGGTTTTGCTGGCCCCACCATCACTGGAAAGCGGCAATACGGTCTTCTTGAGCTGATCCAAAAGTTTCATCAATCGCCCCGAATAAAAACCCGCCATAAAAGCAAATAGGATCAGTCCATGGTTGACACCGATATCGATCCCGTTTTGCGTCTTGCCCCTTACAAAGCTATACGTGAGCACGAGGACCAGCGTCACGGCCGGCGCATAGAAAATCTTGGCGACCTGTGAAGAGATCTCGCTGGGATCGAAGGGACCAATGTCGTCATCGGTCTGGCCTTTAAGCTTAAATTGGTTGGCGAGACTAACATAGTAAATGAGGCTGGTTAGCACCCCGAGAATGCTCCAAAACACAGTCTCCCAATACATGTTGGGTCCCCCCAGCCAGAAATAGCTGTCGACCTTGAATCTCTCAGACAGGATATAGCTGGTGACGTCTTTGGTGTTCAGCTCGATCAGAATTGCATCTAAGTCGTCGATTTGATTATCTAATATGGTTTGAGCACTACAGTTACTCTTTGGGCTCTTTTGTTCATTTATTGGGTGAGTGACCCTCGGCTTGTTTGTGGTATCGATATTTTCGGCCGTGCTATCGCTCTTTTGCGAAGCGGTGTCTGACGTTACCTGCGGAAGGGCGCATCCTTTCACCTCTCCGCCGAGTGTCTCCCGCAAAAAGGCCTCGATCATTTCCGCCCTTTTCTTCCGGACTGACAAGACATTTTCTTTGGACCCAGCTGGAGGAGAGTTGTCTCCATTCGTAGTAGTGTCTGGCGCACGATTATCCTTGTCCTTGCCTCCCCCAGACGCGCCTGCCGCAGCACCGCCCTTGGGTGCCGGAGGAGTGACCGTGCTTTGCTTCATATCCTTCGCCAAAGGCAATAGACTCGTGGCCTTGTTTTCATCCGGATAGATGTTCACCAAATTGGTAAAAACCTTTGTCTGATCGTCGTTCAGCGCCACGTATTCGTAACCGATATTTCTTTTGTTGTGTGTAAGCAGGTACACGACAATCGTTATCACTTGCAGGCTGCAAAGGATCGCCAGCCACCAGGAACCTTTCCACCAGCCCGCGTTAAGAAAGGGGAGTTTTTCGTTGTTATTAGATGATGCCATAGTAGAGTTTATTATGGATTGGTTAAATAAAAAGAAGAAAAGCCGCCTCTCGGACCAACCAGTCCATTGTTGATGCAATGTAAGCCGTCCCATCGTCCGGAAAAACGTGAAAAACACCTGACTTTGTCGAATCCTGACTACAACGACGGCTTACTTTAAATACTGATTATCCTGTTTTTTATCGCATAGAGCACCAATCCCACCCTACTGCTGACCTTCAATTTCCTGAACAGACTGTCGCGATAGCCATCCACCGTCCTTTCACTCACGAACATTTCTTTCGCAATCTCATAATAGGTCTTCTCACTGCATGCCAGCCGTAAAAATAACAACTCTCTGTCGCTCAGCCGTAAGCCACCACTCCCCGCGCTACCTTCTTCGCCCAGAAGGGCCGTCTCTTGTAACAGCTTCCTGGACACCAGCTCGTTAAAATAATAGCCCAGATCTATGACGTCGTCGAAAGCCCGCCTGAGTTCGGCAGGCTCCGCGTCCTTCAGGAGATAACCTCTTGCCCCCGCCTTTATCATCCGGATGATCGTCAGCTCCGATTCCATCGTACTCAAAGCCAGGATGCGGATCTCCGGGTAATGGTCCTTTAGCCAGGCAGCCAGCGAAAACCCGTCCATCCCGGGCATGGCAATGTCCAGCAGCAGAATATCCGGCAAGGCAGCCGGGTCCAGTTGGCGGATCAGGTCATTCCCGTTCGCCGCATCAAGCGTCACCCCGTAGCCGGGAAAAATATTGATGAGCGAACACAATCCCTTGCGAAACATGGTATGATCATCAACGATGGCGATATTTTTTTCATCATTCATATGGGATACTGATTGTTATCGATGTGCCTTCATTCAGCCTGCTGGCGATGAGCGTCTCTCCTCCTGCCAGCCAGGCCCTTCTTTTGATATTCTGGAGGCCTAATCCCGCGCTATCGGACAGGAGGCCACTCACTTCAAATCCTCTCCCGTTATCCATAATGCATACGTTAAGAAAATTCGCCTGGTAAACAAAGGAGACCTGCATTTCGGAAGCATGTGCATGCTTGATGCAGTTC